>Ga0208245_1001250_pt1 | contig 16233 bp, 15 predicted proteins | sample RifOxyC1_FD_184035 | JGI IMG/M metagenome (GOLD analysis project Ga0208245, IMG submission 184035) | Soil microbial communities from Rifle, Colorado - Rifle Oxygen_injection C1 (SPAdes) | ecosystem: Environmental > Terrestrial > Deep subsurface > Rock core/Sediment | place: Rifle, Colorado... | reverse complement strand
TTTCTAATATACCACTGGGTGCCATTATCATCAGAACTAATTACTGGTAAACCATAGCCCATGGCTTCTAAAATGGAATAAGCAGCAGATTCTCCCACACTTGGCAAAACAAATAAATCTGCTTTTATATAGAGGGCCTCCATCTCTTTCCACGGCATATGTTTTACAACAGAGACCACAGACCCTAATTGATTATCTTTAATATAATTTGTGATCTCTGCTAAATATTTAGGTTCATTTTCCTCGCCTGATAATAAGAGTTTAACTGCAAACTTGTGTCTTAATTTTTCTACTGCCTTTATTAAGAGAAGTTGTCGTTTTCTTTCTTGAAACTTACCTACACACAAAATAGTAATCTCATGGGCAAAGTTTGAATATTGAGTATATGTTTTATTATTAGACAGAACGACAAAAGGCACATATATAAGATTTCTATTACTATTAGTAAATTTTCTATCACCTAAAACTGGGGTTATAGCTTGAACCCCAAATAAATCTAACATTTTAATTGACCAACTTTGTTTTTTTGATCTAAATTTTGGTATTTGAGTTAATACAATTAATTTCTTCCTTAATAACCAACCTAAAAATAGAGCCAATAAAGAATATCGAGTTACAATATCTTTTACCACCACAATATCGGCTCGACTACGTATAAAAAGTTTTACAAACAAAAAGATAGGAGGCAATTCATACCATGAGCCCAGTATGGTTGGCTTAATTAAATCATGCGCCTCAGACCGGCCTTGATATAAAGCTAAAAATTGCACCTGATGACCATGATCAAGCAGAGATTTAATTGGATAATATAAATTAGTATGGAAACGTGGCGCAGTAAATAGAAATTTCATATATTAAATATCCCAACTCTCGAGAACTTCAAATATTCTATGGCTTACTTGATCGTCCCAGAGGGGAATATTTTTAGACTTAAAATCTCTTTTCTCTAGATGATTAATTAACTCTGAACTAGTTGTCTGATTAATAGAAAATAATTTATTAGAACCGAGCTCACAAGTGATAGGTCTCTCTGTATTATCTCTTAAAGTACAACAAGGAACTCCTAAATGGCTAGTTTCTTCTTGTATACCCCCAGAGTCTGTCACCACCCCCAAACTTTCTTTAGCTAGTTTCAAAAAATCAAAGTACCCCATTGGTCCTACAACTATTAAATTATCTAAAAGTTTTTCTAAACCATATTCTTGTATTTTATTCTTAGTCCCTGGATGCAGGGGTATAATTACCGAATAAGCTTGCGCTAAATCAGCTAAGATATTAAAAATATTTTTAATCGCTTCAGGGCTATCGGTATTTTCTTGTCGATGAATAGTAGCTAGTATGTAACCCTTAGGTTTTAATTTTAAACCTTGTAATACTGTTGAGGCCTCAATCTTGTCTCTGAAAATTTCTATAGACTCGATCATAATATTACCTACTAAATGAATTTTTTTATCTTTCACTCCCTCTCTTTTTAAATTATCAACACCAGATTGTTCTGTTACAAAATGTAAATGAGACAAATGATCAACAATAACCCTATTTATTTCTTCTGGCATCCGACGATCATGGCTCCGAAGCCCTGCTTCAATATGAACCAATCGACAATTATGTTTAACCGCGGCCAAAGCTCCGGCTAAAGTAGAATTTACATCCCCAAATACAACTATTGCATCAAATTTATTTTGTTTAAAAACGTCTTTCATTTTATCAAACATCAAGGCAATTTTTTCTGTATGACGTTCGCCCCCCGGAGTAAATGAAATGTCTGGATTTGGAATACCTAATTCCTCAAAGAAAACCCCTGACATATTGTCATCAAAGTGTTGCTTGGTATGAATAATAGTAAAATCAAAGCGGGGATGATTCTTAGCTTCCCTAATAAAAGGAGCCATTTTTATAAAATTTGGCCTCGTACCAACAATAACCGCAATCCGTGGTTTCTTTTTTTTGACAAGAAAAATTTTGAATATATTTTTAAAATTCAAAATATATCAAACTATAATTTATAATAATCTCGCATCCAGTCTATAGTTTTATGCACCCCATCAGTTAAGCTGATGGTCAGTATATGACTCAAATCTTTTTCAGATTTAGAAATATCTACCTTCTTATGTTTAGTTGTCAAAACTTCACTATCTTTAAAAGTAATCAATTTAGGATCAGCGCCAGTATACTCCCAAATAATATTAACTAGAGTTTCTATATCATGTTCTTCCTTACCACCAATATTATAAACTTCTCCGGCTTTAAAATTATCAACAATATTAGCTAAAGTTCGACAAGTATCTTCTAGATAAGTGGAGGTTCTTTCGTGACCACGGTAAACCGTCACTGGCAAACCATGGAGAGCGTGGTAGCAAAATTTACAATTAACACTACGATAAGGATGGTACCATTCGCCGGGGCCATAGGTATTAAACAAACGCACCACTACTGTTTCCGTCCCATGTTTGATAGCTGAATTTCTAATTTGTTGCTCATTAACCCATTTAGATAGAGCATAATCATTGAGCTGTTTAACTTCGATATTTTCCATCACATCTTCTTTCATGATGCCTGGAAAATCCCCATAGACTTCCGAAGATGAAAAATGGATCAATTTAAAACCTAAACGTTCTTGTAGTCTGATGATATTTTTTGTACCAATAGCATTGGTCTGCCACACTTGTTCATAATAATCCTCACCATTCCATCTTCCAAATTCAGCGGCACAATGATAAACAAAATCAAAAGGCCCGGCCTTAGCAAACACTCTTTCTAATTGACGAAAATTACCGACATCACATCTGGCATAAGTGAAATTGGATTGAGACATTTCTTGCTCAAAACCTACAGAACCAAAGTGATGAGCTAAATCAATACCAAAAACCTGATGGCCTTTCTCTTCTAAAATTTTAGAGAGCCAACTACCTACTACCCCCTTACTTCCAGTAATTAATATTTTTGACATAGTATGTCTATAGTAGAATATTTTGTAACTAAAAACAAATCATCTAATACTACGAGCAAAACCTGTTGGCACACACCTTCAGCATTAAATCTTTTGAGCTTCTACCACCAAATGCCGCCCAAACAATAAACCTGTTTTAGTTAACGCTTTTTCTAACCATATTATAAGCTGTCTTAGAGGCCCAATATGAAGAGGTACTTTAAGTAAAATATCCATATAAGGGCCATCAACAAAAGAGGCTGAGCTTATTTTCACCACCTTAAATCCTTGATTACTTAACCAATTAGTCATTGTTTTACCACTAAACTCACGGACATGAGAATCTCCATGCTTTTTTAGTTCCGATTGAGAAAACTCAGTCATGGGGGTAAATTTTCTTAACCCCAACAAACGTAACAATCTCCCCCACCAAGTACCATCTGCATTTAAATTAGGTACAGTAATAATTAGAGATCCTTCTGGTTTTAATATTCTCTTCAATTCAGACAAGGCTAAATCTTTATCGAAAACATGTTCTAACACTTCTCCACAAATTACTTTATCAAAAAAATTATCTTGATATGGTAATTCTTCGATCACAGCCACAGCAAAATGAGTATTATTGAGTTTAGATATTTCTTTATGACGATCAGCTTGTTTTATAAAACTTTCAGCAATATCAACCCCATAACCTTCGTTTATTTTATTAGCCAATTTAAATATCTGACGCCCCGAAGCACAGCCCACATCTAAAACTTTATCTGATAACTTTGGTGCTAAAAATTTATAGATAGCTTCTTCCCTAACGTGATTAGTTAACCCAATACGATACGTTGGTTTAAATTTTATATCGATGTAACCAAAACCAGCATCTGAACCAACATCTTGCCACATTACCTTATAATTATTTTGACTATTTTCTGTAGACATATTTTTTTAAATATTTTTTAAACTTTGATTTATAGTATGACCAATCGTATCCCAAGTCAAACTCTGTCTCACGAGCTTCACAGCTTTTTGACCTAATGAATTACGTTCCTCAACAGTCATTTTAGATAGAAATACTAATTTTTCTTCTAATTCCACCAAGACATTATCTGGCGATATAATCAAGGCACAGTCTTTATCTGAAAGTAATGCTTCAACAGGCCCTACCTTGGTAGTTATTACTGGAATACCAGTCGCCAAATATTCAGGTAGTTTTGACGGAAAAGCATATTCAGTCATTGGCACACTAGGCCTAGCTATAATCAAGACACTAGATTTGGCCATTAATTCTGGCACTTCATCGTGAGAGACCTTAAATCTCAAATCTGTAATGTCTAACAAGTTTAGTTCTTTCAATCTATCTTCAACTTGTTTTTGTCCATTACTTAAAATTAAATTAAGCCTAAAAGGAAATAGATTTTGGCGACGAATATTTCCTGCGGCAATCAAAACTTCATCAATACCTTGATAAGGGTTAAAATTTCCAGTGTAGCCAATAGTAAATATTTCTGGGGATTTTATCGGTCCATTATAAAAATCATCATCAGTGACGCCTCCATATATCACTACCCCTTGTTTAATTTTAGGTCCATAAAAATCCAAAAGTTTAGGCGAGACGACAAAAACCAAGTCAAAAAATCTTATTTGAAAATTAATCTTCTGTTGTAGAAGCCAACTTTTCCATTTACCCATATGTCCATGGAAATACATTTCGGCTGAATTTAAACCATGTAGATCAACAGCAATCTTAACTCCAGTTAAAATTTTAAGCCAAAAAGGAAAATCAATATCAACATCAGTTGCCGTCATCGCCACGCCTGGTCGATCTTTTTTAATTACTCTCCTTAACTGAAAGATTTGAGACCAGAAATTTTGTTCGTGATTAACATGGTAGATAACTACATTATTTTCTTTTTCTATTTGTTTAATAAAATTACGTATTCTAATTGGAGTCCCTCTTTTTGGATCATCTAGCAATGCGCTGGTAATAAATAAAATTTTTTTCATTGGAAAAGTTTTTAATTAAATAACAATTAGACGATAATCATAATTTTGGTAAATAGTTTTTAAATCAAGACCACTAGAAATAAATAAATCTTCATACTTTCCCCTAGGTATTAACATATGGGTCATTTTTAATGATTTAGCAAAATCTAGTATATCACTAAAATTAGTAGCATTTTCAACTATTTTTTTATACTGCATTCTCTCTTCATACCACCTCACACTGTTATCAAAACCAGAAGTAACCCACACTGAACCCTCTTTTACAGTCATATTAGTATCTCTTTTGCTTAGGACTTTAAAGATAAATTCTTGTTGACTATCATTAAATAAGAATATTTTGTCTGTTTTGGCCAGGGTTCTGTCTACCCATAACGCAGATAACTGTAAATTAGAAAATGATTTAACCTGCGACACAGATTGGACAGGCGCCAGATTGTACTCCTCGCGAATAGATATCGGTACGACCATCCTCACCGCAAATCGAACAGCAGAAGCTGATACCCATAAAGGGGAAACTAGCAACACTCCAGACACTAAAATTACCAACCAAGTTTTTTTCACATAAACTGACATCAAATATACCCCCAAAACAGATTGACTTATCATAATGAATCCTAGTGCTCGTAACAATCTGACATGTTCAATAAAAAAGGCTGGGCGATGATTATATATTAGTATTTGATTGATAATCTCTACCCCGACAACAAATATAATCATCATCACTAAAAAAACCACAGATATGTAGGAAAATCTTTTAAGAGGTAGCCAGATTTCTGAATGCTTTATTTTTACAAACCAAAGAGACATAAAAAAAACAACAATTATAGGCAATCCATCCCACACAGATCTTTTAAACTTACCAAAATCAATATCAAAAACAGAACCATGGAATCGGTCTTTAAGGATCTCTATCTGTAATAAAGATTGTTCCTGTGATAAGGATGATACTTGATCTAACATTCCTGTATGATCGACGCTAAAATGTCCATACCAAAACAAACTTGAGGTTAATAAATATACAGCTGAAAAAATAAAAATCTTAAACCAATAGTTTTTACCCCTAACAATAGCGGCTGTTAAAATAAATAATGGAATAATAATAATTCCAACCGGAGGATATAAATAAACAGATAAACCAGCAACGAAAGCTAGGAGTAAATTTTGATAATATTTTTCAATCCCAAAATGAATCCAATAGAAACTCAGTAAGAGATAGAGCGGAAAAACAAAACCCACACCTCTAACATTATCGAAACCAAGTGCCCCAATCTGGGTAGAAAAAATATTATGAGGCAAAACCAACAATACGCCAGCCAAAGTCGCTACCCACCATTTTTTAGTAAAAGCAAAAATTACTAAACCATTAACAAGATAAGTACTACATAAAATAATTATGGCTAATAAATGAAACCGCCAAACTCCTTCATTCCAACCAGCTGTGGCCCAATTAAGCACATGATATGCTAAATAAAAAGGCTCTTTAATATAAACCTCCGGCACTCCTTGCCATATATTTTCTTGTTCTTGTATATACGAAAAACTATACAACCAAACATCAGAACTAATATGCGAAATATCATTATCGATATTAACTCTAATGTAAGTAAAAACTACTAAAAAAAGGGTTAGTATGAAAATACTTTTACCTATAAAATTACTTGTAAAAAAAGATTTTAAATTTTGGATACCCACAAACTCTTTTGTTTAAAAAATAAATCAGCCATAAAACCTCCAGCCAGTATAATAAAACTTACAATAATTAACATTACACTAAGATTACCAACATAATTCACATGGTAAAAATCGTAAGTTCCTTTAATGAAACCGCCGATAAAAAATAAGCTAGAAAAAAATGTTAAAAACTTAAGCGGATTAAAATAAAATGCTATCCGAAAAACTAACCCCATAAATATAAGAAAGTGCCAAGGAGAAATACTTGATTTTCCAACTCTTTTATAATAATCGATGGGAATGTATTTAATAAGATAATTACTTCTAACAAAAGCTAAAGTAATGGTCGATGTAAAAGAAAATTTATCTGGATATAAGCCCCAAAATTCTAAACAAAAATCACGTCTAAAAATACGCATACCCGAATTTAGGTCAGGAATCTGAAAATTAACTATCCAGCCGGCAAACCAGTTAAGAAATTTTTTTGCTGGGCGTCTGAGTAAAGGGATATGATTATTATTTGTTATCCTTGCTCCTACCACCATGTCATAACTATCAAGATAAGGGAAAAAATCTGATATTTTATCTATTGGATAAGTACCATCAGCATCAACAATACACACCCATTCACCTTGAGCACGCCTGATGCCCCTCTTTAAGCTAGCCCCATAACCTAAATTATAAGGATTGTTGATTAAAATGATATCATTTTCTTGTTTTAAGATTTCAAAAGTCGAATCTTGACTCCCATCATTTACAACAATAACCTCAAAATCATACTCTGAGATCTCTTTTTTTATTTTCCGCACTTTTTCCAAAACTAATTTAACCCCTTCCTCTTCATTGTATATTGGAATAACTATTGAAATTAAAATCATGTCTATTTTCTTAAAACAACAAATAAAGATTGCCCGAAACGATGCCCTGTTAAAAGATCCAGTATCCGACTTAAAGGGACTCCTACCCAGTTAAAAATCATTACCCCTAATCCAACTGATGTATCAGCTAAAGATTGTGGTCGAGCTAATTTATTAGTTAGCCACCAACCAAATACTCCTACTGAGTTAAAATAATAATATTGCTCTAATACCCACTGAGTCTTACCTACTGTAGTCTGCATCATCTTTTTATTATATCTTCTCTCGTGACCAGCCAAAGTATCCATAGCACCATAAATGCTGGGCATGGCTGGCACTATCAAAACTAACCGTGCCCCAGGTGAAAGTACTTCCCATACAGACTTCAAAAAAAGATCATCGTCACGAACATGCTCTAAAACATTAAAACAAAAAGCGCTATCGAGTTGATATTTTTTTAGAATATTTAAATCATCTTTAAGTAAATCAAAAAGTAAGAATTCTGCTTGGGGATGAATACGGTGGCCTGCGCAATAATCGACACAATCCTGAGCCAAATCAATACCAACAATTTTTATCTCTGGACCAATCATAGAGGTGTAACTACCGTCCCCTACCCCAATCTCTAAAATTCGCTTCCCTAAAAATGGTTTAGCTTTGTCCATAAGCCAACGATGATAAATACCTGCCCGTTTAAGAACAGGCGACATAGTGTCTAATCCAATAGATGAACTCTTCTTACTATTCATGACTATTTATATTCTTATTTATTAAAATAGACCAACTATAGCCCTTAATAAGAGAGATCTGTCTCTGGTGGTCATTTGGTAAAACATTAAATAATTCTTCCAACTCCTCCTTATTCCAATAATTTGCAATTTGGGGAATGATTTGATCAAAAGCGATGGCATGAAAGTGAAAAAAAGAAAACGTTTTAAGTAGTTTTAAATATTCACTTTTTTGGTGAAATAATTTTAGATAAATATAAAAAGGAACAGAAACAAAATATGTTAAAAAATGGGTTAGGCCAACTGGTAATTTTGAAGTAATAAAACGAATCAGATTAATAATTTGTATTTTAATTTTATGAGCATCCCCATACACCCAAATTAATAACTTCCCCCCAGGGGCCAACGAATCATATAATTTTTTAATAGCTTTTTTAGGATCAGCTAAATGATGAATTACACCAATGGAAAAAACAACCTGGAATTCATTTTTATAATCAATATCATATATACTTTTATACTCAACGGTAGCTTGACTGAATGTTGATAAATTCTTACGAGCCATATCCACAGAACGTTTATCGTAATCAAAAGCTACCACCTTTTTAGCCCCATACTTACAAACCCAAAAACTATTACGCCCCATACCACAACCAGCATCTAAAACTGTTTTACCTCGGAAATCTTGAGCTGTAAGTGGATCTATCCACATTAAAAACTGACCCTCATGTTGAGGTAATATTTCACTATATTTTTCCCATTCATATCCAAAACGATCTTGAGAAGACATTTTACTAATGATTTTTAGTTAAAAAACGTACTAAGCTTATTAAACCCCAAAGTTCTCTATTATAATCTTTTTTGTGATTTACATGATCATCGATTAATTCACAGACTTTACTATATTCTAAAAACCCAGTTTTGGCTACATTGTCATAAGATAAAGTTTCCATCATAAAATCTCTCAATTCTTCACACAACCAAGAAGCTACAGGGAAAGAAAAACCTTCTTTTTTTGTATAAATTAATTCTTTGGGTAAATAATCTTCTAAAAGTTTTTTTAATAAATATTTAGTCGTAAAATTTTTAACTTTTAAACTGGAATCTAACCGCATACTAAAATCGTACACATCATTATTTAAATATGGTACTCTAACCTCCAATCCATGAGCCATACTCATTCTATCAACTTTTATTAGATAATTTTTTTCCAAAACAGTCTTCTGGTCTATATACATTAACTGATCTTTAACATCTCGGCCTTTCACTTCTTCGAACAAATATTTAAATTGATCATATCTAAAATTTTTATCTTTTAAAATACCTATATTATTCATAGATCGGTAAAAAAAGTGAGCTGTTTTATAATCATATTTCGACCCTCTTATGAATTGTCTGAGTTTGAAATCGAAACTCATCTTATTAAAAGAAGTTGGTGCTAGTTCAATCAATCGTTCTACTATAGACTTAAATGGTAACAATTTATACAAGGAAGCTATGGGTGGCAAATAATAAAGAGGATACCCACCAAACAACTCGTCTGCCCCATCTCCAGATAAACAAACTTTAACATGGTCTTTTGTATATTTACTCAAAAAATACATAGGTAAGGCACTAGAGTCTCCAAACGGCATACCAAAAGTATCTAAAATCTCAGGGATACTATTTATTATCTCTTCTTTATTAAGCTTAAACGTATAATGTTCTGACCCAATAATTTTAGCTATTTTTTCCGCCCTTACAGATTCGTCAAATGATTGATTGTCGAATCCCACAGTAAAAGTTTTAACCCTACCAGTTATTTTTTTTGTTATAGCAGCTATTAAACTTGAATCATTTCCGGCTGATAAAAACACACCCACAGGTACATCGCTTACCAAAGAATCTTTGACTGATTTTTCCATAATCAAAGCTAATTCTTTCTTGGCCTGACTTAAATCAGAAATCTTTTCCTTTATATTACTTCTTTTATAAAAATTAAAGATCTCTAATTTTTTTTCGCTTAACCCAAAAAATGCATAGCTACCAGCTGGTAAAGAATATACATCTTTCAATATCTCTTCTTCTGTATAGATATAATTCTGCCATAAGAAAGCTTCTACCGCTTTCGGATTAATATTAAAAGCCGCGTTCAATGCTGGAATTTCGGAAGCAAAAGTAAATCTATGATCATTTTGATAATAGTATAATGGTTTTACACCTAAACGATCACGAGCCAACACTATAGACATCTTTTTAGGATCATAGATAGCTAACGCAAACATACCATCGAGTATTGAGAAAATTTCTTCCCCATATTTAATATATCCACGCAATATTACCTCAGTATCTGAATTTGAGATAAATACCCCACCTATTTTTAATTTTAATTCCTTAAAATTATAGACTTCACCATTATAAATAATTGTATACCCATCAATACTGAACGGTTGATTAGCTTTATCCGATAAATCTAAAATAGATAAACGACAATGGCCAAACTTTAATCTATCACTCTGCAACTTTACAAAACCAGAAAAATCTGGCCCTCTGTGGGTTAATAAATCTCTCTGTTGTAAAAACTTTTTATCATCCCCGTTTAAACTGTACTCACCAATAATTCCACACATTTTTATTTATTTAAATTTGAATTAAAAATATAATGTTGATTCATTAAAAAATTAAAAACAGAAACGGGTACGACCACTAAAACAATAGACAAGATATAATAAAGACCAAAGATTGACGTTAGAACAAAAACAGCGGTAAAATTTACCAATCCTATAACTCCATACATTCCTAAAAATTTAATATAATGTCTAAATCTAAGATCTTTTAATTTAAGTTGGAAAGTAATTTTATGATTTAATACAAAAACTAAAGTCCAGCCTGACACTGTAGCAAACACATAAGAAGAAAAATACCAAAATTTTAATAAATCTGTTAACACATAAGTTAGAAATAATATAGACCCAGCTCCAACTAAACCAACTAAAATAAAATAGGGATAAGATTTAAATCTCAACAATAAATAATCTTTAGTCAAACCTATCTTTATTAAGTCAACCATAATCAATAAAGTATTTTATTTTTTTATAGACACCTTAAACACCAGCAAAGATCCACAAAACCCTGGAAATAATCTAGCCAAAAAACTCCAACGAGACCTAGCTACTCCTGTAATATGAACTTCTTTAAAGTGTTTTTTAAGTAATACTTCCAATGACTGGCGTGAGAAATGATTAATATGAGTAGGTTCAGCCAGTGGAGTATTTTGAATTTGAGCAAAAAACAAACGAATTCGATTTTTTATATTAAAAGCATTTGGTACCGACCCTATAAACATACCATTTGGGTTTAAAACATGAGTAATCCTAGACAAAGTTCTGTCTGGATAATATATATGTTCTATAACTTCTGTTGCCAGAACAACATCAAAAACACCGTCATAACCTTTTTGCCAGTCTTCATTTAAATCATGCCACTCTGTCTTCATGCCCTCAGGACATAATTTTAAAGATTCTGCGTCAACATCAAAACCGGTGACAGTATTACCAAGATCTATAATATGTCGAGCAATACGCCCATCACGACAACCTATATCTAAAACCTTTTTTCCTCTACCAACCCACTTAGTAAATAACTCGATCCTTTCTTTTTCAAAACCACTAGATCCTCCACCAGCCTTATTTTTAAATAGATGCCTAGTAGTATAAATTTCTTCAAGAGCGTTAGTCATTTTTATTTTATAAATTTATTTAAAACAATTTCATTTTTAATTTTATCACTCACAAATTTTTTAGCTTCCTGTATCATACTATTCTTTTCTACACTATCCCCTACACAGAAAAAAACTTTTTCTGTAAATTCTTCTATATTATCACTTTTTTCCAAAAGTTTTCCTCTGAAACCATCGTGACCTATGGTTTCAATTATACCAGAAACACTACTGCCTAAAACAGGTACCCCCATAAACATCGCCTCCCAGAACACCATCCCTAAAGCCTCAGCTTTTGATAGTAACACAAAAATATCAGCATCAGAATAATAGTCCCAAATTTCTTGTCTATTGACAAAACCTTCAAAAAATAACCTATCTTGGACACCTAATTGTTTAGAAAGCTCCACCAGAGAACTAAACTGACTACCATTTCCTAAAATAATTAGGACATAATTTTTTGGCAAATGGGAGAAAAGTTTTATTAGATGATGATAATTTTTTTCTGATTCTAATCGCCCTACTGACAATATAATTTTAGTCTCACTAGATAACCCAAGTTTGTCTTTTACTCTCCCTTTTTGGGCTTTATTGATAAATTCTTGATCTCTATTAATTGTGTCTGTTGAAAAAATAAATATTTTATCCTCCGATACTCCTAGATTTACCAAATATGATTTCATGGTCTCATTAATCGTCATAAAATAATCCGGAATAAAATTAAAGTATTTTTCCAAGAAAGCAGAATACAAATATTTTATTTGGCCAAATTTTCTGGTCCCTGAATAAATTCTAGGCTGATTAGTTAAAACCATCACTACTCGACCACCAAAAATCTTCCGTGCAAGCCACAAAGACGGCAAGAACCCGAAATCATAAGTTAAATAAATATCTGGTTTTAATCTTTTATGTAAAATAATTTTTACAACAGACCATAAAGACCTCAGATCTATAAGAGGCTTAATTATCCTACGTCCTGTTTTTATATGTAATGTCGTAAAATTATCAAATTTACTTTCGTATTTCGAATGAGAAAAAGATAAATAGAAAAAATTATTTTGGTCTAAACCTAAATGATCTCTTTTTATTTTATCTTTAAATTCCTCCTGTTCTGTCCTAAAAATATCACGCCAATCACAATTAACAACAAAGACTAGGGGTTTATTTTTTTTCATATAATCAATCATAAATTATGGTCAGTGGTAAAAATTTCCGACAAAGATTTTACCAAAAGAAATAAACTGTGTTTATTTATTACTTCTTGCCTGTTTTTCTCTCCTAATTTTATTTTATCTTTTTGATTTAACTGTAGTAAATTAACTAAATTTGACTTCAGTTCTTTCACCACATTTTCATTATTAACCAACACCATCATTTCACAAGCCATAGCTTCAAATATTGTTTTATCCATACTACCAGCCGGGGTCAAGTTAACAAAAACTTCATGATTTTTATAAAAATCTATTATATTATCCTGTGCACCCCCAGAGATAAACTCTAAAATACCACATTTCACCAAAGGCTCAGCCATCAAATGTAATTCTCTTTCATAAACACAATCATCAACTGAAATAGGAGATCCAACTATAGTGGCTTTAAAATAAATACCATCTTCTTTCAGCCTCAATAAAGCCTCGATCAAAACATCCAAGCGTTTTACTCTAGATATTCTACCTAAAGATAAAATTGATCCTGGTACCTTTTCGATATTTAAACTAGGACGAAAAAAATTAGTATCAATACCAACTGGCATTAAAATTGTCTTCTTAAATCGTGCTGTGTAGGAAAATTTAGAAGTACAGAAAACTTGGTCCGATAATAATACAGACAGATTGGTTAAAAAATTACCAAACTTATGATTCCGCCATAAATATAACTTCTTACCTAAAATTTTCCATAACACACCCCCAAGAAGAACGTATTCTTGATTCATATGAACAAAAACAACATTATAATTCTTTCTTTCCCTCCAAACATATCTATAGAAATTTGTCACATATTTGAACTTAGATCGATCATCTTCTTTGCCTAAAGACAAAACTTTTACATTTTCAGGTAAATCATAAATTCCCTTTTGTAGACAAACAACAATAACAGAGCGATGATACTGTGATAATTCCATAATCCAAGAATGAAAAAAACCTAAAACAGGGTCATTTTTATCAACCTTTTGAGTAACAATTAAAATTCGAGTTTTATTTTTTTCAATCATGACTTTTGTTTTATCTCTCTATTTTTAAAGATATGTATAATAAAATTATATCCGTAAAAGGCAGCTATGAACATCAAAGGCGTCACCGGCACCCGAAAACGAGCATTAGATACTGGGCCAGTTAAAAATCCAAAATAACAAACAATTATTATAAGAAAAATTGCAGCTAGCCAATTATTTTTTAACCCTTGTTTAAAATCAAACAAACAAAATATCATACCTAAAATAATCACCCCCCAAAACATTGCCCCACCAATAAATAAAATCATATTAAAGGGTGAAGTTATTAAAGCCTTAATTAATCCTACTACATCTTTTTTTAAAATATAATCACTAATATTAGGTAAAGATTGATTATTTAACCCAACCTGTTGTCCCATATCACGTAATCCGTCAGTGAAGAAAAAAGGTAAACTTTTAATAAAATGAAATTTAATATATCCTGGCCAATCTGTACTAATATATTCTAAAGCAGCCGTCTTTAATTCACGGGACTTATACAGCGACATCATCATTAATTGCTCTTCCACCTTCACCTTACCACGAAAGTAATTTCTCCCATCTTCAAATGAAACCTGTTCCTTATAGGAATAAAACATGGGGGCGTTATAATTATATAAATTATAAGAAGCAACTGAGGAGACAGACCATTCATTAAAGACAACATGGTTACGAACTAAAAGTGGAGACACTACCACGATAAACCCAATAAATACCAATAATAAGTAAGGTGCTGATCTAGATTTTTTATTTAAAATTAACCACACAAAACCGCAAGTCACAAAGACTATAGGTAAAAATTGAGCAACAGGTTTAACTAAAGTTGCTAGTCCTAATATAAACCCGACCGCTAAAAATAAAAAAAATGACTTGGTTTTTTCTTGCAAGAAAATATTTATAAAAATATACACCGCAAAAACAAGAAAAAACGTAAATAAGGTTTCGGATAATAAAAGCCCCGAATAATAAGCTACCGAGGGTTCCAAAAAGGCTACCACACTAACTACTATTGCCAATTTATCAGTTAATAATTTCCTTGCTAATCTATATATTAAAACAGCTGAAATAGCAGATATAATAAACTGGATAAAAATTAACACTTGAACATTACCAAAAATATACCAAATTAAAACCACAAAAAATGGATAGCCCGGGGTTCTAAAACTCATAGGCAATAATGGTTCACGCTCAGAAAGAGAGAACTGGCCATACTCCAAAAAATTTTTGGCTGCTTGGTAATACCCTTCAGAATCTGGCCCAAATACTGGCAACATGTTTCGAGTTTTTAAAAAATCCCCTCCAGACCAACTTAAAACAGCAATGATCCCCAACATACAAATCATCTGACCTAATATAACCAATAAAAAAACCCTAAGTTCTCCGGGGTCAATTTTATTAAATAACTTAGTTAACGCCATAAATTAAACCGCATTATATGCCAAATAGCAGCCATCCCATCAATCCAGGTAATTTTTTTTCCAGCATCTCTAGATCGACCAAAATAACTAATAGGCACTTCATAAATTCTATAATTTTTAACCAAAGCAGTTAATTCTGGTTCAATACCAAAACGAGGAGAAGACAATTTATCTTTAATATCATCGACGACTACACGACTAAACATTTTGTAACATGTTTCCATGTCTGACAAAGTTAGATTAGTTAAAAGATTAGAAATAAGAGTTAAAGCATTGTTAAATATTTTATGCCAAAAAGGTGTCACTAAACGCACTCGGCCACCAAGAAACCGAGACCCAAAGACCACATCAGCTTGACCATTTATAATTGGTATCAAGAGTTTGTTAAAATCCACTGGATCATATTCTAAATCTGCGTCTTGTATAACAACAATATCACCAGTTGCCTCTTTTAAACCTTTGATAACTCCGTGCCCCTTACCAAAATTTTTATCGTATGAAAAAATAAAATTATTATCAGTAGACATACCTTCTAAGATTTTTCCCGTCTTATCTGTCGACCCATCATTGATAATGATGATTTCTCGAGAAAATCCATTTGGTAATACAACATTATTTAACCGATCAAGTATTTCGACTATAGTCTTCTCTTCATTATAAACTGGTAAAATAATAGAGAGCTTCATAATTAATTTATATATGACTTATGACTCATAAGAAAAAAGT
>Ga0208245_1001243_pt1 | contig 16300 bp, 15 predicted proteins | sample RifOxyC1_FD_184035 | JGI IMG/M metagenome (GOLD analysis project Ga0208245, IMG submission 184035) | Soil microbial communities from Rifle, Colorado - Rifle Oxygen_injection C1 (SPAdes) | ecosystem: Environmental > Terrestrial > Deep subsurface > Rock core/Sediment | place: Rifle, Colorado... | reverse complement strand
CCACCCTTCATTAAAAAATGCATACAAATGTTCCTGCGATTAATGAAGGATACTTACAAGGCAACTTTGGGTAGCCGATAAGATCACAAGCATTAACTGACAGCCGCTGTGTCCTTGACACGCGGTTACGAACTTAGCAATTTTATCATATTTACTGAAAAAATCAAAAATGGTGTAATTACAAGTTAAACACCTAAACTATTGACAACATATTAGAAACTGCTAATATGATTGAGCTATGACGATTGATATTTTTTCGGCGATTTCTAACCCGGTAAGAATTAAATTACTTATGTGCCTGTCGGAGAAACCGAAAAGTGTTAATGAACTTATTCATATGTGCGGGATGTCCCAGTCCGCTGTATCCCAACACCTGGCAAAATTAAAAAAAGCCGGGATTTTGGATACAAAAAAGGAGGGCAAGTATGTATTTTATAAACTTCTCTACCCCCAAGCTGCCGAGGTAGCCTTCAAGGTAGAAAGTCTTTCAAAGGAAATAGAAAAATGAATATAGCATATTACAGAAAAAGCAAATTTGATTTTGAACAAACTTTGTCAAATCTTTTGTCTAAAGCGAAAGATTTCGACTTTGTAGTGGTGGCTCAAACGAAAATCGGCTCAGAAACAGATCTTATAGTAACGCTAATTAATGACGGCTTGACCCAGAAAATACTCAAAGCCGATGCTAATTTGGTCGGGCTCATCCCTACCTCCATCGCCATTTTAAACAAAAATGGGTCGGTAGTAGTAGGAACCGGTAACCCAGAGCTGATGTCCGGAGTAACACCAAATCATGATGTACAAAACTACGCCGCAGAACTCTCAACAAAACTTAAAAACCTTATAAATCAGACTACCGGAGCGGGAGAACTAAAAGTATTAAATGTAAAACTCTATTCCACCCACACATGTCCTTACTGCACTGCGGAGAAAGATTGGCTTGAAAAGAACATGATAAAACACGAGACGATTTATCTTGAGGACTCCCCAAAGGAAGCTGAATATGTTGTTAAATCAACCGGACAGATGGGGGTACCTGTCACAGAGATCATCTACGAGGAAAATGAGTCAGAGTTTATCATAGGTTTTGACCGGAACAAACTTACTTCGATATTAGTAAAGTGATTCAATATAAGGAATTTCCGAGGTTGAGAGGTCATTGGAATACCTGTGACAATGCTCCTTTATGTTCTTGAATATCTGCTCCGACCTTTTGATTATGAATAGATCTTTATCCAGACTTGCCGCACTACCCGTTTTTTCGGGAGGCAGATATTCTACATTCCACACATCATGCTTCCTGTCCTTATAACCCAGCCTTTTTTTGCTGTAATCGTGTGAAGCCTCGTCCAAAAATATTACGTGGTCCTGTTTTTCTAAAATCTCTTTTGTGGTAATCAAGGGTGTGTCAGACATGTAGGGGGTCAGTTGGTGGTCTACTAAAATCTTCATGGCATACCACGCAATAGGGCCGTTTATCTCTTTCTCGTACTTTATGCCTGAAGAAGTAATCTGGATATTTTTGTGTTTTCTTAATAGAAACTTAAGGTAGGCTTCGGCTAGCCGGGATCTAAAAACATGCCCATAACTTACAAAGTGAATGTTCATTATAGATAATTCTAGCGCTTTTTTGGTCTAACTTTAAATACCCAAAAAATTCATAATCAGGTAGCGGACAACCAGCGGTCCTACGCCCCCCGGAGACACTGAAACTAGACCCAGATGCTCCAATGACGAGTTCTGATCAAGATCTCCCGTAGTTTTACCGTCTTTTATTGAGGATCCAAAGTCCACAACATCACAGCCTGCTGAAACATCTTCTCCATTAACAAGATTCGGTATACCGGCAGACAAAAGCAGCAAATCAGCGTCTATTTTTTGTCCTGTCTGATAGTCGGTTACCGCTGTCACCTGATAATTCTTTGATTTTAAATAATGGGCAGCAGGTTTCCCGACAAGATAGCCATCACCTATCACTACCGCTTTCAGAGCCGTTTGGATTGGGTCTTTGCCTGTTTCCGTTAAAAAAAGATCGAGGGCTCTGATTACAGGCAGTATTTTGTGAGGACGCCCTGTGTAAAATGCCTCCATTGAAAACGGCGAGATTGCATCTATATCTTTTTCCGCGGGGATAAGCCTCAAACAAGGGTCAAGAGATGGGCGCGGCAAAGGGAGCTGGATAATTCCTCCGGCAGTGTTGGGACTCGATAACACCCCGAAAACTTTTTTGAAAATATCCTCATCCTGGAGTCTTTCATCAATCCTGTATATCCCGCACTTTATACCTTTACTGTCGCAATATTTCTTTTTTATGGATATATATTTCTCAGAGGCTTCGTTGTCCCCTATTAATATTATTGCCAACTCCCCTGCGATAGGCCCTGTCGCCAAAAAATCTAATATTTTGGAATCTAGTGTAACTGCCTTGTCCCTGCCGTTAAAAATGTTCACACGGAAATATTATCACAAAGGCGCGGAAAAACGATGAGAATGGGACGAAAAAAAACCCGGCTAAATATTAAGCAGGGTTTAAATAATTCCCGCCCGGTGTGTCGGGCCGCTGAGACGGATCCCCGTTTATAGAAAGGTGGGTACTTGGAACGTGAACTTTCGAACACGCTACCGCGTTACCCTCTTTCACGAGAGTCGTAGAGGAAATCTATGACTCTCAGCTTAAACGATCACACTAGGCTTAAACGATATCTCGCGATATCTACATATAGCTTAACATTTATGGAATACAAGTCAAAGAAAAGGAGGCGTTCGCAATGCCTTTATACAGGCAAATCAGAGCATTACACCAAGCAGTTTTGTTAGTATATCAACAACGGGAAGTACAATTTTTTGGAAAGAATCGGTGAAGATAAATACGATCAAAATTATTATCCCGTAGGGCTGCATTTGGTACCACTGCATGGCCAAATTATTAGGCAACAAACCTCCTACAATTTTAAAGCCGTCCAGAGGATGGAAGGGCATTAGATTAAAAACACCCAGCATAAGGTTGTAGAAAACCAGGAGTTGGAGAGCGCCTGCTACTAAAGTGTTGGGGGTTACAAATTTTAGGATAATCGCCACCAGGATTGCGAGAATAAAATTGGACGCCGGACCCGCTAAAGCGATTAACGCTGAGTCTCTTTTAGGATATTTTAGGTTTAAAGGATTGAACGGCACCGGTCTTCCCCACCCAAACCCTGCTACTACAAGAACTAACATGCCGATAGGATCTATGTGAGCTTTGGGATTTAAAGTAACCCTCCCCAAGTGCTTGGCTGTGGGGTCGCCGAGTTTGTCCGAAACCCAAGCATGCGCAAACTCGTGTACCGACAACGATACAGCTAAAGCCGCAAGGACTATCGCAAATATAAGGGGGTTTTGAGCAAGTAAACTTAACATGTTGGGAATTATACCATCACAAGACCGGATCTCCGGAAATACGGGTAATTACCTGTAAAATTGTTGTCCCACGGGGCAAAAAGTGCTAAAATCCTGAGCGTGGACAAGGTACAAAATTTCCTGGTAACTTCATACGAGGAACTCAAAAGGGTTACATGGCCTTCAAAAAAGGACACTATCCGCTTGACTGCCTATGTTATAGGTGTTAGCTTTGTGGTCGGCCTATTTGTGATGTTATTGGATTTTGTGTTTGCTCAGTTATTAACTTTTTTAATAACGAATTAAAATGGACGAACAAAATAAAGACACAACCGAAAATACGGAAAATACCGACGACACCGGTAAAACCCAGGAAGATAATGTCATTGTAGTAAATGGCGATGTCTCTCCTCTGGCACACTGGTACGTCGTGCATACTTACTCCGGACACGAAAATAAAGTTGCCATAACATTGAAACAGCGTGCGGAAGCAGGCGGATTTACAGACAGAATTTTTAAAATTTTTGTTCCCCACCAACAGAAAATCGTAGTGTCTGAAGGAAAAAAGAGATCTGTTGAGGAAAAACTTTTCCCAGGGTATATGATGGTTCTTATGTCAATGGATGACGACAGCTGGTACGTTGTAAGGACTACACCGGGCGTTACGGGATTTGTAGGCATGGGTACCACACCCACCCCTTTAGCAGAATCAGAGGTTAAAACCTTAATGAAATTTGCTAAAATGGAAGCTCCTAAGTTTGAAGCTAAATTCAGTGTCGGAGATTCCGTAAGAGTCAACGAAGGCCCTTTCAAGGACTTTTTAGGAAAAGTTGATGAGGTTAATGACGAACAGGGTAAGGTAAAAGTACTTGTGTCAGTGTTTGGCAGGGAAACTCCTTTAGAGCTGGATTTCACTCAAGTAGTGCAATTGTAATTTATTAATAATAGGGAATTTAAAAATGGCAGAACCAAAAAAAGGCAAAAAAATAAAAGCGATAGTCAAACTTGCAATCCAAGGCGGGAAAGCAAACCCCGCTCCTCCGGTAGGTCCGGCGCTCGGACAGCACGGAGTACCTATAATGGAATTCTGCAAAGAGTTCAATGCGAGAACGTCCGGAACACCTGATGACATAATACCTGCCATTTTGACAGTATACGAAGACAGAACATTTACTTTTATCACAAAGACACCGGTAACCGCTCACTTGATTAAAAAGGCTTTAAATACCCAAAAAGGTAGCGCGATTCCCAATAAACAAAAAATTGGAGTTTTATCTAAGGAACAAGCTGAAGAGATCGCCAAAATTAAAATGCCCGATCTTAATACCAAAGATTTGAAACAAGCTGTAAAAGTTGTAGAAGGCACCGCACGTTCGATGGGTGTGGATGTGGAGAAATAACGGTATGGAACTAATAGAAGCAATAAAAAAAGTAAAGCAAGCATCCAAGGAAAAATTCGACGCTTCTGTTGAGGTTCATATAAACCTTGATCTGGACTCGAAAAAAATGGAGCAACCGGTAAGATTTTCACTCACACTACCCCACGGAACAGGTAAAACTAAAAAGGTAGCTGTTCTGGCTAGCAAAAAGGTAGCGGGTGCAGATCTCGAATTAAAAGAATCTGACATCGAAGCAATACAAAAAGGGCAGATAAAGCCTAAAGTAGATTTTGACACTCTGGTGACTGAACCTGCTTTTATGCCAAAACTTGCCAAAGTTGCCAAAATTTTAGGGCCTGCAGGAGTAATGCCGAATCCCAAAACCGGGACCGTTTCGGATGACCCCGAAAAAGCAGTAATCGAAATTAAAAAAGGGCGTCTGGACGTTAAAACGGAAAAGGACCTACCCATGATACACACTGTAATAGGCAAAAGGTCTTTCACTGAAGAACAACTGACAGAGAATTTCATGGAACTGTACAAGTCGCTGAAGCAAAATAAGCCGACTAAGGCCTCGCCTGAGTGGGTAAAGAATGTTTTTATTGCTACATCGATGGGACAGTCGGTAAAGGTAGATCATACAAATCTTTGAGTAACTTAAAGCCATAACCGGCATCATTAAATCTTTAGCTTACGAATTCATATTCCGACGTACACACTCACCTTGTTTGACATGGCATAAAGTATTCCTTTGTCTATGTCAAACTGCTGCTCAGTTTGTTTGCCCGTATCAATAATTACATACTTAGAAATTAAAGTAATAAAATTGGCATGCTGTGGTAATACGTCAAACCTACCTCTTAGGTTAAATGACGTAACAGTCTCAGCAGTTCCCTCGAATAAAACCTTTTCTCGAGTTCGTATGCTAACAATGAGTAATAAAATGTTTTGGTCTGCCATATAGTGTTTATTTGCTATTTATTTCGTCAATAGACCCTATGTTCATAAATTTATCTTCAGGTACGTCATCGTAATTACCATCCATGATGTTTTTCACCCCTTCAATCGTTTTGTCGACAGAGACATACGCTCCTGAGCGTCCGGTCTGTACTGCTGCGACAAAGAAGTTTTGAGTCATATAATTTCTAATCTTTCTTGCTCTTTGATATAAAATTCTGTCATCATCTGATAATTCGGATTCACCAACTAATGACACGATTCGTTCTAATAATTCCGCTTTTTTCAGTAATGATTTAGATGCAGTAGCAACATAATAGTGTTTTGGTGACACATTGTGTGGATTTAATGCATCAGAGTCTGATTGTATGATATCGACTGCCGGCAATCTTCCTTCACGGTACGCATCTCTTGACAGTACTATTGAAGAATCAAGGTAGCCAAAAACAGTTTGGGCGGCGGGGTCAAACAAGTCATCTTCAGGCAAATATATTGCCTCTATTGCTGTCACGGATTTACCGTTTTTGGCTACTAGTCTTTCGTGTACACTAGCCATTTCCGAATTTAAGGTAGCCTGGTACCCGTCCTCAGAAGGTATGTTGTTCATTAGCAAAGAAAGCTCACTGCCTGCCTGGGCAAATCTAAAAATGTTGTCAACAAAAAGCAAGACATTCTTACCGTAATCATCTCTGAAGTATTCGGCGATTGACGCACCGGCAAAGGCTGTCAAAAATCTTGTGGCAGAGCTTTCTCCCATCGCCCCGAAAAGCAAAGAAACCGAAGACAGCACATTGGTATCTTTAAGCTCATTAAACAACTCATGCCCCTCACGGGAACGTTCACCAACACCACAAAACACGGAGACATTATTCTGCGGGTCTTTATTAATAATATTATGGAGTATTTCAGTCAGTAGCATAGTTTTTCCTACTCCAGAACCTCCGAACAAACCGACTTTTCCTCCCTGAACTAAAGGAGCGTACAGATCAACTATTTTTATTCCTGTCTCAAGAAACTTAAGATCTGCAACAGTATCGGCGTAGGAAGGCGCGTCGTTGTAAACGGGCGTTAACTTGTCATACTTTAAATCTCCCAACCCGTCCTTGGGTTCGCCGAATACGTTCATGACTCTACCGAGCATCTCCACTCCTACGGGTATTTTTAAGGGATCGCCTGTGTTAACAACCACGTCCCCTCTCCTGATAGAGGTGATTTTAGACAGGCCCAAACAATAAAAACGAGCGTTATCAGAAGATTTCATAACCTGCATCTTTACTGAAGAATCTTTTTCCAATACTAGAATGTCCCTTATTTTTGGACGCGGCTCGGTTAAATACTCTACTTCAACAACCGCCTCCGTCACACTAATAACTCTACCTTTGTTAATTATTTCCATAAGCCACCTCCTGCCAAATTTCCTTGAATGCCTGAATTAATTGCCCGATGTTCGGCCTTTTTAACGTCAAAATCAACCCGGCTAATCTTCTGGTTGATATTGGCTGCCGCGCTGTCCAAACTTACCATCCTTGAAGCAAACTTACTTAGACTTGATTCAAATAACGCCTGCTCAAAGATAAGGGAAAGGATTTGTTTTTCAAAGTATTCGGCAACATTCTTTATATTTGGCTCGAAAAGAAACGGAACATTATACTCCTCTGCGTTTTCAGTAATTTTTAAAACCTCCCCGGTCACGTGGGTACTTTTGGCTTCCTGAGAAAGAATGCTCCTAAAAACCCCATGATATACCACAACTTCCGAGTAAGACGAAACATGTCCAACTATGTCTCTTAAGGCACCCTCGTCCACACCGGTATCAGATATTTCGAAGAATGCATAGGGGTGTTTTTCTCCCGACGAATCGTAAAGATTCTTTCCCAGCTTACCGGCAATTACTAAATCCGCATTTTTGTTCGTGGCGACATCTGTCATAAAAAGGTTAAACGTTTTTCTAATAATATCGCCGTAGAGACCGGTGTTCGAGGAAAGTAAGACCAGCGCAGTTTTGCCGTTAGTGTTCAGGATTTCTTCTTTTTGGCTTTTCTTAACATTCTTCTTAAATATCTTGTAAGAAAAAGCGATGTATGCAAAGGCTTCGTTCAACCCCTGCATAAACTCGCGGCGTTTCAACACCGACTTCTTTACCTTCCTCATTCTTAAAGCTGAGATCTCCTCATATGCCTCTACCATCGTAAGAAATTCTTCGAGCGATATTAATTCTTCTTTAAGTTCTTTTATACGTTTCATAGTTAAATAGCGGTTTTATCTAATATTGCAAGAATATCCTTGTACTTAGCACTCACCTTCCCCAATAGCTGGTTAAAATCGGAGCACGAATTTATCATCTCGTCTATCATAGTCCGAAAACTCGGGTCCGTGTCATACAATTTCTGTGCTTGTGTTATGTAAAACTTGATTTTACCTTCGGACTCTTCTTTTAAAATACCAGTCCAAATGAGTGTAAATAGTATAATTTGTACGTTAATGGATAATATTTCCTCTAATGCCTGGTCAAAGAAAAAGTTAATATTGCTGCCCATCTCCAGAGTTGACTTTATCCCCTCGTTAATTTCTGCACCGAAATGAATAAATCTTTCAGTTTTACTATGAAGAACCATGAAGCTAGACAGTTCTCTATTAATACCCCACCTAACCTTGCTCTGCGTTTGTCGACCTACCCTGGTAACGGATAAGAAATAATTTATAGCGGGTCTTTTCCCCGACTTGTATAAATCCTGATCAAAAAACACGTGCCCATCGGTAATTGACATCAAGTTTGTCTGTATATATCCTGATATGTCGCCGCCAATTGTCTCGCAAACAGGAAGGCAGGTGATAGCCGCTGTGCCCCCATTAGAAAGTCTATAATTCCCGGCTCTCTCCAATAAACGGGCATGGGCATAAAATACATCCCCCGGATAAGAATCCCGGCCCGGAAATTTCTTTGATATCAAGGACATCTCCCTATAATACTTAGCGTGATTCGTGAGATCGTCGAGTACCAACAGGACGTCTCTTCCCTTGGCACAAAAATATTCAGCAATTGTCATTGCAACGTACGGAGCTATGAAGATGTGGCCAATAGGATCCGAAGAGCTTGCTCCTACAATCACGCTATTTCGTGAAATGCCGTGCCCCCAAAGGAACATCTCTACTTCTTTAATAGAATGCTTCTTCTTGCCGATTCCGGCATAGATACACACGGCGCCTTTCTTAGCCTGAGACAGCATAGATTGTAAAACAAAAGTCGTTTTACCAATGTTTCTATCCCCTATGACCAGTTCTCTTTGACCTTTGCCTAAAGGGATAAGAAAATCTACCATAGACAAACCGGTCTCTAAAGGTTCGCGCACTCTTTCTCTAGTGTCTATTCCGGGGGGAGCTATGTCAATCTCCCTCTTTTCTGTTAATCCCGGAGTTATAACGCCATCCTTCAGTGAAAAACCCAGAGGATCCACGACAGTACCCAATAACGAATCACCTACTCCGATTTCCAGGGGGTTGCCTGTTCTACAAACCTTCGTTCCAACACCAACCATATCGTTAGTAAACAGTAAAACCTCAGCAGAGTCCTCAAGCAAAGCCATAACGACACCCATGCAACCGTTTTCGCAGTAAATAACTTCCCACACCCCTGCATTCGGAATACCTGACACATGGGCAATAGGATGTTGGACTTTTTCTATAAAACCAACCTCGCCCGTTGATTGCAAGTACTGGGCAAATTTTTGTCTGCTATCGTCTTGGTTTATCATTATAAAGAGTTGAAATTAACCTCGCGTAATTTTTCTTTTATTATGTTGAACATTGATATGTCAATAAAGTTTCCGTTGTGGTAGATGTGAGCACCGGTTTCGGTGTCAGAAACCACCGTAAATTCCAGTAGAAAATCTTTGTATCCTAACGTTTTGAAGATTTCGTACAAACCACTTTCAAAATCTTTTGAAGGAACGTATGACATTTCAACCTTTATCCTGTCTGCGTGGCGCAAGAGATTCTGAGATTCCAACGCTACTTCGCGGGCTTTACCGGAATCAAGTGCTCTCAAAGCATCTGCTATCTTTTCTATTGCGGTTTTTAAGTCAGTGTCCTGTTTATAAGTAGCGGCAGCCACATCTTCCAGTAAAAATGACAGCTCTGACGCTTTTCGAGCGGTTTGTAAAGAACTCAATATTAGAGTTTGAATTTCAGGAGTTAGGTGATTCATATTTTTTCATTTTTTAACAGAAAACCCCTGCTTCATCAGTTCTTCTGCGAGTGTGTCTAAAATAAATTTTTCGTGCGTTGACTGGTCTATTACCCTCCCCAGCACTCTATCTGATACTTTTGCTATTATGTCAAATATTCTGGAGTTAATTTCCTCGGTTTTCTGAGCCTTATAGGCGTTTATTTCCGCTTCAATACGCGAATATTCGTCCTCCAGTTTCTTCTCAACTTCTTTCTGCTTCTCTATGGTACCTTTTCGAACGGTATCGGTTATTTCCACTACCTCCGCTGTTAACTCCCTCTTTAGCATCTCCGATGTCTCGTCGATAACCTGCATATTTTCTCTGCGTTCTTTATCCAATGCGTCTTTGTACGTTTTTACCAATTCCTGGCCAAGCCCTTCTAAAGTTGACGTTTGTTTATCATATATGGCAGCAAATTTCCTATCTAAATCCTCGCGGGCTTCTTTGCTTAAACTAGACGCATTGTCCAAAGACTTGTGCGCCTTCAGCTGGCTCTCTTCCAAAATCTTTAGGGATTTAAGCCGGGCTGCATCCATTATTTTCATGGCTCCCGAGTAAGCCTTATCTTTGATCTCATCCTCCAGCAGCCGATCTTTCTCCTGCTTTTTGCTTTGAAAAATATAGAGCAGCATCAGTACGAGGATTAATACGGTAAGGGATGAGAAGGCAATTACGAAGTAAAATACCCTCTCCGTGAAAAACTCATTGGGCAGTAAGATTGAGAAATCCATACAGATAATTTATAACACCAGTACGAAATAAGCAATCGCCAAACCAACAGCCATGATAATAACCGTCAGTACAAAATTAAAAATAACTACGCGCCGGATGGACGCACTTGCCATCGGATTTCGTCCTAATGCCTCTACACTAGTGCCCGTTATCTTTCCGAACGAGGAGAAACCGATTACAAAAGACGCAAATACCGTAAGTATGGCGAGTAAATAACGTAGGGCTTCGATTGGGGTCATAAATGGGGATGTTAAGCTGGTCTTCAGTATTTCTAGTAAGTTTTTACTGATCTTCTTGTCGATAAAGCTGGTCTTTATATCAACAAAAGCAAGTATCTGCCCGACGTCCTCGTTATTGGCCGGCATGTAGTCCTCTAAGGCAACACCAAGAATCTGACCGCTTTCGTTGGCACGCACCGCTACCCCGGGAATATCCGAGCTTGTTAAAAAATCACCCTCCTTAATTTCCCCGTCTCTGTTAGAAACATTCAGTGCAACCTCCCCAAAGCTTGAAACAAGTTTGTAGTCGGTAAGATTGATATCCTCTAAAGACGTGGTTGGACTGTCTACAATCACTCCGAACATCTGAGTATCGTATTTCTCAACAGAAAGAGCGTACACACCATCCCTGTAAGTAACTATGTCTCCGCCGTTTCCGGCGTTATCTTTAATCTGTATAGAGAAAGCCGTATTGGTTTCCAGTGCATAAGATTTTATGGGAAATATGATAACTAAACTAATGAAAAATAGTGCGTATTTTTTTAGGGCGGGATGAAGCTTGAACATTAAATACAATAATAAGGAAGTTTGGACTGCCCGTCAATGCAAGACCGGCTATCAGAATTCGGAAGGTTTACAAAACAAAAAATCTGCACACACTGTCACCGCAATTATCAAAATTCCAGGATGACGCTTTTCGTTTTATCTAAAAGCTTTGACAAGGTTTTTAATTTTTAAGCAACGTCGTTATTTCAAAAATGTTTTAATATTTAACGACGCGAAAACGGGCTCGACTAATGTACGTTTGTCATATTATTTGAGGTGGGGGTGGGCAGGAAATCTCTAAGAACCTCATTTAATTTTTCACAAATAAACTACCTTCGCCGGTTCTCCACACTCTTTGAAAATTATACCCATCCCTGCAACGACTCGTTTATGTAAAACTGTCAGGATACCCGATCTAAAAACATATATTTTGGGAAAATATTACCTAAAAATTTTTACACCCCGCTATATCTCTGTGAGGGCACTCAACAGTACACTGTGAATTGTTTAGCCAAGATTTAGAAACAAGCAGCCACTGCCCAACCGGAAACGCTACGGGGTGGATTTGGCGAAAAATTTGTATGTTTAACTTAGCTGGGCAACGCCGAACTCAAAATATAATAATAATTTTAGTTCTGAAGACACTACTATGGGACTGGCGAAATTTTGGGTATAAAAATTTATAAAAATACTTAAAGCTCCCAAGAACAACTTATTAAAAAATACCACGAAGCAGATAAAAAAATTGCTGTCCGTCATATATTTACACTATCCGGAAACGCTCTAACTACAGCCTAAAGTCGGCAACGAAAAAATCAAAAAATCTTAGTTTGTCACATGTTAATAATCTAAGACAATGAAAAGGCTGTCATTAAAAGTTAAAACAAGGTTTTAGCCCACTAGGTAATTATTAATAAACTTAGCAATGAAAAACCTTATCACATGTCGGTAGTAAAAGAAAAAAAAGTATTGACTGAGTAAAAAAAACCCTCTATTATTTATAATAACTTTACTATCTGTTGTAAATTAAGCAAATAGTAAACATTTCCTGCCATGGAATTACCTGCCCAAAGTAACAAAAAAAATTACTCAAATTCGGACTCCAACATTTTTAGAAGTGAAGGTTATGTTAAAGTATCCGATGCCGCGAATTTATTAAATGTTTCATCCTCCACGCTCAGAAGGTTCGAAGCCGAAGGTAGGATTTTTTCAAAAAGACTGGATAATAATTATAGGGTATACGATGTAGCGGACGTTTCGAGATTCAAAAAAACACTGGAGGACGAAAAGGCAGCGTGCAAGAAAAAATGTGAGACTTTTGACACTACCCCCATCCAAAATCAAGCTATAAAAAAACCCGGTCATTTTTCCTGGCCAAAAGTCAACACCACACTTCCCCATGTAGCAGATACTTTCAAAACTGTCTCCGAAGATTTTGGTCAGAGCTCGATATTCGAGTCAGCGCCAAAATTCTTCAAAACCGCGAAATACGCAACCCTCTCATTTGCGGCAATTCTACTTATGGTAGGTTTGTCACAGAATATCAGGATTACAAACAAGGGTATCGGGATTCTGTCGTTTAATACAGAACGCCGGGAAGAAAGTGGGTATGCGATCGAGGGAACAACATTAGGATCCAAAGACAAGATTACCAACTTCATTTACAACATAAACGTCCCGGCCAATTTTAGAAAAAATGTGAATATCGATGAAACTCTAAGAGTAACCGGACTATCTTCGCTACTCGGAGGCATAGTGACAGAAAATGCAGACGCTAACTTGGGTACCGGCACACTAACAACCGGAAGGATTGACATGACAGGAGAAGCGTCACTCAACAATCTTCTAGCTATCGACGGTATAACCGAAACTACGCTGGAAGATTATCTGGACATCAACGGCGACGTAGTGGGCACCGGTCTAAACGATGTCAAAGTTGTAGGACTGGGGGGTATCCAGCTAGGAGATCTTGACGAAGAGGATGGAAATATTCTGATGATAGAAGACGGCGAGTGGACGTCACTACCGACCACCAGCATAACATCCTTGGGTACTATAGCTACGGGGGTATGGAACGGCACACCGATTACCCCGGCTTTCGGAGGTACGGGCCTTACTGCTATCACTGCAGGTAGCCTCCTTGTTGGAAGTGCAGGTAATACTATGACAGCTCTCACCATCGGAACATCCAATCAAATTCTGATGTCCGACGGAACCTCACCTGTATGGACAGACTCGGATACCTTTGTTTCTTCTTATGCGTGGTTACTGAGTGGCAATACCGGAACCGACAGCTCCACTGATTTCATAGGTACAACAGACAGTACAGGTCTCACTATTAAAACAAATGATATTTCACGGATATATATTTCACCTGAGGGCAATGTGGGTATTGGCGGAACAGATCCTGAGTATGCACTGCATATCGGTGACGGAAGTACCTCAGCAGCCTGGATAACAGGACAACAGGAAAGTGGTTATATAGAAGGGGACCTTGAAGTTGCAGGAACAATTTACGGTACATTTGTGGGGCCTATTACAACCGTCGGCTATCAACCAAACGCAGTATTCTACGCCGACAACACGGGAACTATGACAACCGATAATACTTTGCTTTCTTATTATGAGGCAACAACCACTCTGTTAGTAAACGGAACTTTAAATACAAATATATTACAAATTGGGGGCACCGCAGTAACCGCCAGCGCCGCCGAACTCAACATTCTTGACGGAGCTACACTCTCAACTACAGAACTTAACCTACTTACTGGACGCACCGGGACCATCGTAGATTCAAATAATGTGTCAAACTATGCCATAACTTCATTAATTGCGGGGTCAGGACTTACAGGAGGTACGGGTCCGGGAGCAACGACACTTCATATCGGGGGCGGAAACGGTATATCTGTAGCAGCTGACACTGTTGCGATAGACATTTCTACAACAGGTGCCACCACTGTGGCATCTTCCAACTCCGGCCTAGAGGTGTCTTCGGACGGATTAAGACTTCTCGGAGGGTGCGGAGATAACCAAGTACTTTCATGGGATACCGCTAACATGGTGTGGAGATGTACTTCGGTGTCAGGCATTGGCGGTGTTACCGGCACAGGTACGGCCTCACAACTAGCCTATTGGGATAGCACCAGCTCTATTACGGGTAATAACAGTTTGTGGTGGAACAGTACGACGGCAAGACTTGGAATTGGAACCAGCTCACCTCTCTACAATTTGGATATAGTAGGAAATGTCAGAGTCGGCTCACTTAGTGCAGGTTCCGGTAATGAGGTTCTCACACAAACTGCCGGGGTTTTAGAAACAAGAACAATTGATAGTAGAGTCTGGGGAACAACACTTGTTGACGGAAGCTCTCTCACCGCAAATTACCTGGCTAGGATTTCTGATGCTAATACACTTGAAACGGGTATGGTTTATGACAACGGTTCATTTGTGGGTATAGGAACAACAGGTAACTCAGGGTACATACTAAATGTGGCGGGATCAGCTAACGTCTCTACCCTTTTTATCGCAGGAAGTGCGGTAACAGCTTCCGCCACCGAACTTAATATCTTAGACGGTGTAACAGCAACAACAGGTGAAATAAACATGCTGGCCGGACGTACCGGTACCCTAATAGATACAAACAATGTGTCAAGCTATGCCATAACTTCCCTTGAGGCAGGTTCAGGTTTAACGGGAGGAACTGGACCCGGAGCAACAACTATACATATAGGAGCCGGAAACGGACTAATTGTTTCGGCGGATAGTATAACAATAGATACCGATACAACGGGGGTAACCACAGTAACATCAAATAACTCAGGTCTTGAGGTGACATCTGATGGTCTTCGAATGATCGGGGGATGTACAAATAACCAGGTACTAAAGTGGAACTCAACTTCTCAGGTTTGGTACTGTGCAACTGATTCTGACTCGGTATCAACCGCAACAATATCAGGATCAGGTCTTGCAACTCAGGTTGCCTTCTTTTCAGCTTCAACTGCAATATCAGGTTCAAATAACCTGTGGTGGAATAACATAACGGGTAGTCTTGGTATAGGTACATCAGATCCCTCATATAACCTGGATGTTGCGGGTTCAGCTAATGTGACTAACCTTTTTATCGCAGGAAGCCAAGTCACAGCAACTGCAACAGAAATAAATCTTTTGACAGGTCTTTCCGGAAGTACACTTTTAACCTCTGCAACCTCCTTTAACGGAGATGTATCGGGTCCATATAACGATTTGCAGATTAAAACAGGGGTAGTTGGGGCCTCTGAACTTAACGAAACATCAGTTAGTGCGGGAACATATGGATCATCTTCAGGTGTTGCCACATTTACGGTAGATGCTGATGGCCGTCTAACTGCAGCAGGTAACACAACACTCTCCGGTGCCGGTATAACAGATGGGACAATAGAAGCAGTTGACCTTGAGGTAACTAGTGCACCTACCGAGGGGTACGTTTTAACATATGATAGTGCTACCGGAGGTTTCACATGGGTGTCCTCTGCTGTTATGGGTACAAGCTACTGGCAGCGTGTCGGTTCAAATCTTGTTCCTTTAACAGCAACAGATTATGTATCAACAAATGGAAGAATAGGAGCAGGGACTACCTCTCCTTCATATACACTTGATGTAAACGGAACAGCAAGAATTGGTTCTCTCTCGGCAGGTACCGGAAACTCAGTTGTACTTCAAAACGCAGGTGTACTTGAGAGTCGCGATATAGATTCAAGGGTATGGGGAACAACACTTGTTGACGGAAGCTCTCTCACCGCAAATTACCTGGCTAGGATTTCTGATGCTAATACACTTGAAACGGGTATGGTTTATGACAACGGTTCATTTGTGGGTATAGGAACAACAG
>Ga0208245_1001242_pt1 | contig 16308 bp, 15 predicted proteins | sample RifOxyC1_FD_184035 | JGI IMG/M metagenome (GOLD analysis project Ga0208245, IMG submission 184035) | Soil microbial communities from Rifle, Colorado - Rifle Oxygen_injection C1 (SPAdes) | ecosystem: Environmental > Terrestrial > Deep subsurface > Rock core/Sediment | place: Rifle, Colorado... | reverse complement strand
ATTAAGAACAAAACATGGAATTCAAGCAAGAAAAGAATGTCTAGAAAAATATTCCTGGAAAATTATGAAACAAAAAACCAAAGAGATTTATGAAAGCATCTCACCAGTTATCACATAAAATCTTTCTTCAATTTTAACAGGATTCAACTTTTTCTTAAAATAAGTAATTCCTTCATCTCCAGAACCAGTTCCAAGAGTAAAATATTTTACATTCTTAAAAGCTTCAGCTCGTAACAAAAACATAAACCTACCAATTCCAGAATAATTATAATCTACTTTCTGATGAACCCCAATCCAATAATTTTCATTTATCTTAACAGATAAATTAAAACCAGCCAATTTTCCATCAATTTCTAAGAATATCCACTTAGCAGATTTAATTTTATTCATATTTTTAACACAAAAAAGAGCATATTCAAAACTTAAATCAAAAAATTTATTCTTCTCTTTCTGATTTGCAGCCCATTTTTTAAGAAAATCATTTACTTTCTTTTTAGGGTATTCATCAAACACTTTATAGTTATATTTTTTCTGAAAAGAATTAATATTTCTCCTAAAATCTTTTTTACTTGAACCAGTTAAATTTAAAATATCTTTAGTTTCATAATAATATTCTTCTCCAATAGACAAAGAATTCACAATTTTAAACTTTTTACCCAAGATATCCAAATCTTTTTTAGAAAGCCAATTAATTATTGCATTTTTTAAATTCAAATCTTTTGAAGGAACTTGGATATAAGGAAAATCATTCGGATAACTTTCATCTCTTTCATAAATTAACTCTTCACCATTCTTGATTTCTAAATAACAATTAAATGCTAACCAAAAAGGATTACACACATATTTAACAAAATTAAATTTTTTAGAAATTTTCTCAGCTTCATCTATATTAATCGGTTTTAACACAATTTAAATTAAGAAACTAAAGATTAAAAACTTATCTGAAAATCTTTCAAAAAAATAAGAATTAGTTTTATAAAACAAAATTAACCAAAACATTTCATGAACAGAGAAAAACAAATCCAAGCAGAAACAGAGTTTCAAAAATATTTAGACAAACACAAAATTCCATTTTGGTATATAGAACAAAATTTCACAACGTTCAGCACAGCACTTAAAGAACTTAACATACAAAGACCAGACTATGTTTTATTCATAAAAAATATAGGATTAATTTTTATTGATGTAGAGCATAATGTACCCCTAGAAAAATATCATAAATTTTGCATTTCAGAATCAGAAACCTACAGGTATAATAATCTTAAAAAATATTTCAATATAGAAGTTTGGTATGCACTATCTAATGAAAAAATACATTATACAACATGGTATTTGATTAACATAACAAAAGTTTTATCTATGAAAAATTTCCTAGTAACGAATGCACATTATTTTTCACTACCAATAGAAGAATTCAAACAAATATCGACGAATGAAAAAATTACAAAAATTTTTTTAGAATAAAAATAATTTTTTTAGCCACCGCGGCAACTGAGCGGCTTGGAGCGTAGCGACGATATTAAAATAAGTTTAATAATTCTAAAAAAACAAAAATCAACAAAAACTATTTAAAGAGAGAAAAATTCGAGAGAAACACAAATGAAACGAAGCTCAAGACGTTGGAAGAAAAAAGGCCAAATGAGATGGAAATGGCAAAGAAAAAGAATTAAAAGAGAAAAAGCCAAACGTAATCGAGCTAAGTAGACAAAACATTTATATAGTCTTTAAATTTCAACAAAAAGACACGAAGACATCGTCTTCAAAGTGAGTGCTTAATTAAAAAATTAAGTATGAGGTATGGATGGAAATATTTTTGTAGCAAAAAGCGCTTCAATAAAATTCTTGTGATAAATCATACAATATGTTACCCGTTGATCCTGCGGGAGATTACTGCTATTTGGGTTCCATTTAACCATGCAAGTCAAGGGGGCTCTTCGGAGTCACCGGCGGAATGCTCAGTAACACGTCGATAATCTGCCCTAAGGTCTGGAATAACCATGGGAAACTGTGGCTAATACCAGATAAAAAATTGATACTGGAATGTTCTTTTTTTAAAAGTTCCGACGCCTTAGGATGAGTCGGCGGCTGATTAGGTAGTTGGTGAGGTAATGGCTCACCAAGCCTCAGATCAGTATGGGCCTTGAGAGAGGTAGCCCAGAGAAGGACACTGAGAAAAGGGTCCTAGCCCTAAGGGGTGCAGCAGGTGGGAAACCTTTACAATACACGAAAGTGTGATAAGGGAACCCAAAGTGCTCGCCAACGGTGAGCTTTTGCCAAGCGTAAATAACTTGGCGAATAAGTGGTGGGTAAGACCGGTGCCAGCAGCCGCGGTAACCCCGGCGCCACGAGTGGTAATCACTTTTATTGGGCCTAAAGCGTCCGTAGTCGATAAAGTAAATCTTTTGTCAAATCCTTGTGCTTAACACAGGGGCTGCAAGAGACACTACTTTGTTAGGGATCGGGAGGAGTCAGGGGTATTCCTTGGGTAGCGGTAAAATGCGATAATCCTTGGAAGACCACCAATGGCGAAGGCATCTGACTAGAACGAATCCGACGATCAGGGACGAAAGCTAGGGGAGCAAAAGGGATTAGATACCCCTGTAGTCCTAGCTGTAAACACTGCAAACTAGGTGTTGCGCATTCTTTGTGGATGTGCAGTGCCGGAGCGAAGGCGTTAAGTTTGCCGCCTGGGAAGTATGGTCGCAAGACTGAAACTTAAAGGAATTGGCGGGGGCGCGCTACAAGGAGTGGAACGTGCGGTTTAATCAGATTATACACCGTGAACCTCACCAGGAACGACGGCAGGATGAAGGTCAGATTAAAGGTTTTACCTGACAAGCCGAGAGGAGGTGCATGGCCGCCGTCAGTTCGTGCTGTAAAGTGTCCAGTTAAGTCTGGCAACGAACAAGACCTGTATTTATAGTTGCTAACGAGTCCTCAGGGACGATCGTGCACACTATAGAGACTGCCTAGGAAACAAGGAGGAAGGTGCAGGCAACGGTAGGTGGTATGCCCTGAATTTCCTGGGCGACACGCGCGTTACAATGGTAAGGACAATAGGATACAACTCCGAAAGGAGAAGTCAACCCCTTAAACCTTATCGTAGTTCGGATTGAGGGTTGCAACCCACCCTCATGAAGCTGGAATTCCTAGTAATCGGGCATCATCAGTACCCGGTGAATATGTCAACGTGCCTTGCACACACCGCCCGTCATTCCAGCCGAGCAGGGTTTAAGTGAGGCTTATGCAATGCATACTTCGAACTTAAGCTCAGCAAGGAGGGACAAGTCGTCACAAGGTAGCCGTAGGGGAACCTGCGGCTGGATCACCTCCTATTTTTTATTAATGCTTTTGAAAACAAAAATTCCATCCTACCATTAATAATCATGGGCCCGTAGCTAAGCCTGGTATAGCACTTCCCTTGCAAGGAAGGGGCCTCGGGTTCGAAATGAATCCTTAAATCTAAGGATCCTCGGAAGTCCCGACGGGTCCATTCATAGTCATCAATTATCACACGAGACAAAATGCGGCGCATTTCCGAATAGAAATGTGCTAAGGATACCTTCATAGTCATTAACTTGACATATTCAAAAGGTATTGTGCATAAGCAAGAGATAAAATAGCTACTACTTACGCCATTAGATGGAAAACTTGGTTCAAGACACTGATGAAGGGCGTGGCAAGCAACGAAAAGCTCTGGCGAGGTGCATGCGACCTTTGAACCAGAGATACCTGAATGAGACTTCTCAGTAAATCCGAGAGGATAAGGAACCTAGGGAATTGAAGCGTCTCAGTACCTAGAGGAAAAGAAATCAATCGAGATTCCGTTATTATCAGCGAGAGAAAACGGAAGAGAGCAAACCGAATCCTAGACAGAAATGTTTAGGAAATGTGGTGTTTTAAGACCAGCATTTATACCTTAATTGAATAACTCAAAGTCTCCTGGAATGGAGTGCCATAGAGGATGAAAGCCCCGTAGAGGGAATTCAAAAGGAGAGCTGGTATCTTGAGTAGTGTACATTTGAAATTGTGCACGATACGAGTTCTTTTCAACCTCCAACTCTAAATATGTCTTGAGTCCGATAGCAGATGAGTACCGTGAGGGAAAGTTGAAAAGAACTCGTAACAGAGAGTTAAAAGAGCTTGAAATCTAATGGTTATAGTGTGATGCGGTCCTTCGGGATTGCATCGTACGTTTCGAATAACGAGCCAGGGAGTTGATTTTAATGGCAAGGGTAAGTCCATAAAGGACGTACTCGTAGGGAAACCAAAATTCCGCAGTTTACAAGGGAAAAGGTATGAAAATGCCTAAGTCATTAGGATCTAACCCGAAACTAAGCGATCTATCCGCGGGTAAGGTGAAGCCGCCTAATGGGTGGTGGAGGCCTGAAGAGGTGCTATGTGCATATGTTCTTCTAACTTGCGGCTAGGGGTGAAAAGCCAATCGAGCTTAGTGATAGCTGGTTCCTACCGAAATAGGCCTAAGTCTAGTCTGAATGGAGATAGTTGAAGAGGTAGAGCTACGGATTTGAAGGCTCGGGGGAGAAATCCCTCACCTTCTTGTCCAACTCCTAATTTTTCAACATCGTAGAAATTTGGAAACGGGGTCGCTGGGGTAAACTTGCGATCCAAAAGGGGAACAGCCCCACTAATGGTTAAGGTCCCTAAATAACAACTAAGTGTTAAAGGGTGAAAGGTGTTCGTCACCACAGACAGCGGGGAGGTAGGCTCAGAAGCAGCCATCCTTTAAAGAAAGCGTAACAGCTCACCTGTCTAGGTCATGTGCCCTGAAAATGGACGGGACTAAGTTGTTTACCGATACCATTATCTTCCATACTTGAGTGTGGAAAGAGGTAGGTAGGTGTTCTGCGAGGGCAGAACGGAGTTCGAGAGAGCTTCGGGACCTCGTAGAATTAAGAATCCTGGTAGTAGTAGGAGCTATTTAAAGTGAGAATCTTTAAGACCGAAAGGACAAGGGTTTCTCAGCAATGTAGATCAGCTGAGAGTAAGTTAGTCCTAACTGCACCCCTAACTGGGCGTGCGGGAAAGGGAAAACGGTTAATATTCCGTTACTATTTTGGTACGCGCGGCAACGCAAGCCAAATTTCTGACGCTTCGGGTTAGACTTACAAGTATTATCGTGCTTGTTAATCAGAATAAATCAATGGAGTATTGTAACAATGAGAAATTGATTAAATCTGAAATGAGTGGGACTTGTGCCCATTAAGTTGATACCTGGAGCCCGTGAAAAAGGAATTTGGAAGGATCCAAAATAACTATACCTAGATCCGGCACTGGTGGTCCAAGGTGAGAAGCCTAAGGTCTGAGGGATTAATCTTGTTTAGGGAACTCGACAAATTAGCCCCGTACCTTCGGTATAAGGGGTCCCTGCGACTGTATTCGTATGAATGCGGTTACAGGGTTCAATAACTCGGGAGATCCGACTGTTTAACAAAAACGCAACAAACTGCAAGCCAGTAATGGTGTGTATAGTTTGTGACGTCTGCCCAGTGCTAGTACTTCAAACTCCGGTTCAACGGAGCTAAGAGCTAGTAAACGGCGGGAATAACTATAATTCTCTTAAGGTAGCGAAATGCCTTGTCGTTTAATTGACGACCTGCATGAAGGGCGTAACGAGATCTCTATTGTCCCAAACAAGAACCCCCCGAACATTACATTCTGGTGTGAAGTCCAGAGACTTCCAGCGGGAAGCGGAGACCCCATGGAACTTTACTGTAGCTTATTGTTGTAGTACGAGTTTTGTTGTGTAGTGTAGGTGGTAGTCGTTAAGTTCTGGTTGCTAGATCAGAAATAGACGCAAATGAAACACCACCCTATTGAATTTGTATTGCTCACTTCGAAAGAAGGACAGCTGTAGGTGGACAGTTTGGCTGGGGCGGCACTCAGCTGAAAAGATATCAGTTGAGCCCAAAGGTAAGCTCATCAGGTTCAGAAATCCTGAGTAGAGTGCAAGAGCAAAAGCTTGCCTGACTGTATTTCGAACAGTAAGAAATGCAGCACCGAAAGGTTGGTCTAGCGAACCCCTGTGTTCTCAATTGATGGGAGCCAGGTATGACAGAAAAGCTATCCTGGGGATAACTGAGTCGTCGCGCCTAAGAGCTCAAATCGACGGCGCGGCTTGCTACTTCGTTGTCGGCTCATCGCATCCTGGGCGTGCAGAAGCGCCCAAGGGTACGGGTGTTCACCGGTTAAAGCGGTTCGTGAGCTGGGTTAAGAACGTTGCGAGACAGTTTGTATGATATCTGCTGGAAGTGCAAGAAGGTCTGAGAGAAAGGAGTATTTAGTACGAGAGGAACGGTACTTCGACGCCTCTGGTGTATCGGTTATCTGATAAGGTAGGCCGAGCAGCTACGCGTTAGGTCATAAATGCTGAAAGCATCTAAGCATGAAAGACTCCTCTAAAAGAGACCTAGAACACCTGCAAAAGACAGGTTTGATGGGACTGGAGTGTAAGTACCAAGCTTCGGCGAGGTATTCAGCTCGCAGTTACCAATAGTTTGCTTTGAGTTATTTTATCTCTTGCGCACAATACCTATTGATTTATTATCCATCTTTTAATAAAGCTGGACCAAAACAATAAATTTTATAGTTAAACTAACAGCTCAATCGCCGCTGTGGCTGCACCTTTTTCAAAAAAAGCTGCACCAAAAACACGATTTTTTTTAATAGAAAAGTATATAAAATAGTTACTACTATATTAGAATAACAAAAAGGAGAATAAAATGAAACCATACACAATTTTAGGATTATTAGCATTACTAACAGGCTGTTCTAATGAAGTAAAAGATACTTTATCGGACACAAAAGTCTATGTTACTGAGGCTGCTCGTGAAATCACTGAATCCCCATCTAATTTAAATGCCATTACTGATGCTGCACATGATTTAAGATATGCACATGGAAATAGAGCAATTAATAATTCCAGTAGAATAGATTTTTCCAGGAATGCCGAACCATTACAAGATCGTAGAACAAATTCTGCATTAAGAAGAGATGCTTATAATTTGACAAAAGATTTGGATCAAACTTTAGAAGAAACTGATTTGTTCGTCGAAAAAGTTTACCATACAGTCGGCTTAAATTAATTTTTTTATTCAATAGAAAACTATAAAAACTAACTAGTATGCAAAAAACATAGGTAGGCAGCTAGCTCATCACGCAGCCCAAACTTTTAATAAAGTTTGATCAAAACAATTTTGGTCATTTTTAAAAAAGCTTGGTTTGTGAGGAAAGTCCGCCCACTTAATCGACGCAAGTTGAGGAGAAGAACTGCTCCGCAAGGAGTTCCAGAAATGGAAGGCAACCATCCAGAAACGGCACGGCCTTGGTATAGCATGATAATGGCGAAGCATCCTGCAAGGGATGCGAGTTAACCCTTTGACATTTTCCAAGGATTCGTTGAAACGCATGAGCCCCAGTTGGTGCAAGTTTCATAGAAACGCATAGTCGAATGATGAGCACTTCCATATGTGAAGTACAGAAGGCGGCTTATTGCTGTCTACCTAAATAATTATAAAAAATTATTTTTTAATTCAAATAAAAATTAATGAAATTATCCCTAAATAGTAATAAAAATAGAAAAGTTTATAATCTATTTGAATGCTCAAAAGTTATGGTCCCAGAAGATAATAATCAATACAGAGGAATTCATAATAATTTAGAATGTATCAGATGTGGTGCATGCTGTGTATATTTCAGAGTTAAAGACGATAATGGTAATATTTTGAAAAAAGCAGGTGAACCATGTCCACATTTATCCTATGAACCAGAAACAAAAATAGCCTCCTGTCAAATTAATGATCATAAACCAATTATATGTAGAGAATTTACCTGTGCTGAAAATAGTTTAGTTTTTATTATTAATCAAGGAAGAGCATGGAATGAACTTATACAAATAGCTAAGAATATGCCTTTAATTCCTTAAACATTTTTAAATAAAACACTTACAATTATATATAAGATTATTGCTGTCTACCTAAATTTATTCAAAAGACTCAAAAAATTTATTTAAAATTCTTTCCAATTTTGAAGGGTTAGTAACTCTAACTCCATAAACAAAATCAGGGGTTATATTCAACACCGCATAAACATTTTCAGGATCTAAAACAAGATAAGATTTATCTTTAATAAAAACTAAATCATACCTCTCATCATTTAGATATGCTTCATCATTAATTCTCTCAAAAGTTTCATTTCCCATAATTTTTCCAAAAATTCCAACTATATAAAATTTTCCAAGAATTCTACTTTTTAGTTGAATTTATACTCCTAGTAAGGTTTTTAAATACTAGTTACATACTACTTTAAAATGTCAAACGATAAAATCACTATGCCTCAATCTGGAGGGGGCCTTTTAAGATACTTTGATGATTATAAAAGCAAATTACAAGTAAATAAGAACCTAGTGATCGTTGCAATCGTCTTGGTTATTGTTGTAGAAATCGTTCTCCAGAAGGGTTTATAAAAAAATGTTTCAAGGAATGGATCCAAAGCTTGTAAAGCAGGCTATGAAAAAAATGGGTCTCAAACAAGAAGAGATTCCAGCTACTGAAGTTATAATTAAGACTGAAGAAAAAGATTACATTATTCATAATCCAACTGTTACCAAAGTTAATATGATGGGCGAAGAAAGTTTCCAAATCACTGGTAACATTGAAGAATATATTCCAATTAGTTCAGATGATATTGAAACAGTAATAGAACAAACTTCCTGTTCAAAAGAAGAAGCTATTTCTGCTTTAAAAAAAACTAATGGAGATATTGCTGAAGCAATCCTAGAATTACAAAAATGAATATTGAATCTTTCAAGGACGCAGAACGTATATTTAACACTAGCTATAAATTAACCCAAGATCCAAAATTATTATCTTTAATTTTAGAAAAACTTCATGAATCTTTAGACAGTGATTCAGAACTTTCAACAGAAATAAAAAAATTAATTCATCTAAAACATTCCTGCAACATAGAATTCACTCGATGTAATAAACGAATTTTATGTGATGAAGAGTATAATTTGACAATAATTGATTCAAAATTAATTGAAAATTATTTACAAAAAACAAAATTATTAATTGGAGCATAAATGGAAGAAGGCGAAGAAGATTTAGCTAAAGAAGAACTAAAAAGAGTAGACCATTTAATTTATGTTACTTTGAAGTATACAAGAACCGCCGATATAATTCGAAATATTATAGGCAAATTTATTTTAGTATTAGACCACGAAACGGAAAAATATTATCAATTTCAATTTGAAAAGGGCAAAGAAAAAGAGATTCCATCTTTACCTTTAATGCGAATAAAAAAATTAGAAGCTACTCACCCTAAAGATCCAAAAATAAAAGATTTAACTGATTTTTATATCCATTTAAAACAAATTTATAATGCAGAATATCGCTCAAAAGAAGAATACAGAAAAAATGTAACCTTAGTAACAAAAGATCAAGAAATTAATATAGCTAAACTTCGTGATTATTTGGAAAACACTCGAGGTTTCGTAGAATATTTAAATGAACAATTAAAATGAAAATAATTGGAATTCTAAGTGGCAAAGGTGGCGTTGGAAAAACAACATCTTCAATTAATTTAGCAGTTGCACTCTCTTGCTTGGGTAAAGAAATAATACTTATTGATAATAATCTAACAACTCCAAATGTTGGTTTACATTTAGGTTTAACAAATTCTGAAACAACAATTCATCATGTACTTCAAGGAAAGAAAAAAATCCATCAAGCAATCCACCACCATCCTATGGGTTTGAAATTCATCCCCGGAAGTTTATCCTTGAATGACATGCAAGGTTTGAAATTAAACAACTTAAAATTAATCAAAGAATTAAATGCAGATTTTATAATTCTCGACGGAGCAGCAGGCCTTGGTAAAGAAGCCATTGCAACTATCGAACACTCTGACGAACTTTTAATAATTACAAACCCCGAATTACCAGCAATCACTGATGCACTTAAAGCAATTAAAACTGCTGAAGAATTAAACAAACAAATCAAAGGAATCATAGTAACCCGAAAAAAGAATGACAGCTTTGAAATTTCAAACAAAAATATTGAATCCCTTTTAGAATACCCCATCATCTCAATAATACCCGAAGATTCCTCAGTTAAAGAATCTCAAGTCATGAAAGATTCCGTTGTATTAACACACCCAGATTCAAAAGCTGCTCAAGCTTATTTGAAATTAGCAAGTTCTTTATGCAATATCCCTTATTATCCTAAAAAAGAAACCTTAATAAAAAAATTCCTAAACTTCTTCAATAAACCCTAAAAATTTATATACTCAAAAAGCTATTTCTTTTTAAAACCAAATATAAACCAAAAAAAGATGGAAAACGAACTTTTAGATTCATTAGACCCTGAAAGGACATATATAATCAAAACTGATGTTGATGGTATGACTATAGACTTCTTATTACACTTATCTAAGGGCCAATTTTATACAAGAAAACAATCTAGTAAAGAACAAAAATATTGTTTGGTAACAAAGTTTAACGGAAAAAATAAATACAAAGAAACAGACCTGGATTTAGGCGCACACTTTGATTATATTCATCCTAGATTAAATCGCGAAATCAATTCTGGAAAAATTATAAGCATAGCTTTAAGATAAATGTTAATAGTATTAACCAAAAAGCTTAAAAACAAGCAATTCGTTAATAATACTAACAATGGACGAACTAAAAGAAAATATCCAGAGATTATGGCGTTCTGCAGAATTACTTTTCAAAGATGAAGATTATACTTCAGCAACAATCCTTTACTTTAAATGTCTTTTTGGAATAATGGATCTAATAATTTATCAAAAACTAAGATTAATCCCAAAAGATCATACTCAAAGATTTGAAATATTAAAAGAAGATTTCTCAAAATATTATTTAATTTTAGACAAAATATACTCTATTTATAGAGATACATATACTAATAGAATAGAAAAAGAAAAATGTGAAGGAGTAAAGAAAAATGTACTTTCAATTGCAAAAGAACAAGGAATTCAATTCAACAATTAACAAACTATACAAAAAATATTCTAATGAAATAATAGATATATTAGTATTTGGTTCTAGTATAAAAGGTAAAGATAAACCTAAAGATTTAGACTTATTAATTATTTTTCATAAAAAAGAAGATTTAGATATTGCTTATGAATTCAAAATTAAACTTCAAAAATTTAATCCAGAAATAATCACAAAAACCTGGAAGAATATGAATTCATCAACATTTCAAGCACGAGAAGCAATCCTCGGTGAATCATACAGTTTAATCAGCAAAGGATTTTTTTCAGAAACCCTAGGTTATAAAGCAGTATATATATTTCAATATGAACTAAAAAATTTAACTTCCACAGAAAGAGTAAGATTTCATTATGCGTTATTTGGCAGAGATAAAATATCTGGCATATTTAAACAATTATCACTAAATAAACTATCAGACTCAACAATTCTTTGCCCAACAGAAAACTCAGAAAAATTAAAAGAATTCTTAAAATATTGGCAACTCAAATATAAATCCTATCCAATATTAATACCATTAAGAAAGATTAATTAAATTATTTGTTATATGTATCTCTTCAAAAGATTTTTCTTGTTCTAAATTAACTTTGGAATGATTATGCAAATGCAATAATGGAAGTAATGTCAAAATGATTTCCTCTTTAGTCTTTGTATTCAATTCCGAAAACTTTACTTTATCATTCTCTTTAAACAATTCTAACAATTTCAAATGAATCTCATCAATCAATTTTCCAATATCAACTTTTCTCTCTGGAATTTCAGGTTTTGTAAAATTTAGAAATTTCTGCAGCCTTAATTTTCTCCTAGTATCAACTCTCAATGCTTTCTCTAACGCTCCGATTAAATCCGCAATCGAAACCTTCCTCTTTCTCGCCATTGGCGTCCGAATTCCTAATGTTGGAATCTCAACCTTAACATCACTTCTAGGCAAAAAATCACCCAATTCCTCAAACTCATTATCTTGATGAAACAAAAACGAATCAAAATTACTCAAATCTTCTTCTACTAATCGATTGGATTTAATCTTTAATAATAATGCAGACGCAAGCAAAACTTTCCCCGAAATAAAATAATTCATTTCCTTCATATTTTTAACAGTCTCAATATACCTTTGTGTCAGTTTAGAAATATCCACATCCCATGGATCCATCTGCTCCTTTTTAATCAAATCATAAATGATATCCTGCCAAGTAATCTCACTCTCCTTTAACAACATATCATAAATTTGATTTTCCATAAGAAACTACCTGATTTCACTATTTATATACATTATTAAAAAAAAATTAAATAATTTTTTTGGTCAATTCAGCTTTGAAAATCCAATCTAAGAATGATTTCTGTTCTTGCGAAGGTGCTCTTGTTATAACTATATCTTCATCCGAAGCTTCAAAACGATTGAAAATAACATAAGGATCTCTACCAAGTTTTAAATCCGGAATATTGCTATCAATATCTTCAGGGTTAGCATAAATATTAAATTCTTCACCAACACAATAATTTTGTTCATCACAAGTTACAGAAAATGCAGTAGTTGCAACAGGATACTGGTCAATATCCAAATAACAATAATCATTTAATTCTATATTTGAAAACAAACAACCATTTGTAGACAAATAATCACTGGATATCAATCTAGAATCCTTACTAAAAACTATAGAACCTTCATCAAAACCTGCAATACACTTAGTACGATCATTAAGTTGATTAAATGCATTAATAAATACATCAGCTTGAGACCCAGTAAATCCAGAATTAGTCACATCAAGTGTATATTTTTCAACTCCACAAACCAACAAATCCTCATAAGCATTATAAGCATTAATATAATCTTCATATACACTACCAAAGAAATCACTTGCTACACCAATATTATCTGTTCTATCACTATAATAATAAAAATTTATTAAATTAGATTCAGTAAGTTCAGTTTCTCTTACACTAATTTCAGGTTCAGATTCACGAACAACCAAACAATTTTCATAATTAGAACTTGGATTAACACTAGAACACTTAGAAACATCACAAGGATAATTATAGTAAATATTAGAATCTCCTCCATAAGGATTCCAATTAGTCCCATCACATTCTCCTAATATATTCTCATCAATACAAGCATATGTTCCTTCAGTATTACAACTATCTCCCTCACGAACATAATTATTTTTTTCAACAGGAGTAGTAGCAGCAACTCTATCACAAGTAGCAGTTCCCCAACGAATAGTACTATACTTCCCAGTAGGATCATTCAGATTCGCATAAGGTTTTTTTACAGCAACATCTGGATCACAACAATAGAATCCCTCTTTCTTATCAGAAATATCACAATCGCCAGCATTAGAACATTCATTAGGAGTCCATAATCCCCCTTCCATACTTTTCTTAACTAAACTAAAACAAGGATCTAATTCGCTCCTAATACCACAGGAATAATCCCACCCTTGAGTTTCATCAGTTTGACCACAACCTTCACCAATTTCAATTTCTCCAACATCAACAGTAGCAAAAGGTTCATCATCAGCAATAACTACAGCAGCAGGTTCAACACTTTCAATAGTAGGAGTCACAGAACTTCCTTTACAAACTCCCTCAACAGGACTAAAAGTAAAAACACCTTTACCAAAACCTGAAAATCTATTTCTTTCCTCAGGTTGAGGAGTACACCCATAATTCTCAAAATTAACAGAGCCAACACCAGACTCTAAAGGAGTCATACCATCATAAGGACTAGTCCTACAACAATCCAATACATTTAACTTATACAAATTTGAACCAAGATCCTCAAAAGTAACTCTATATTCAGGACCAGCTTCTAATTCCAAATTCTTACTGTTTTCTCCAACCCCAGCAGGGATATTAATAAATCCTCCCTTCAGAGTCATAATTAAAGAACCAGCATTAAAATAAACCTTTTTACCATAAGGCCTAACTTTATACAATTCATCATTACCAATATAAAATTCACTCGCAACTAAAAAACCAGAATAAAACTTTTCAAACTTACCAACAATCAACTGAACAGGAATTTCATTTACAGGATATAATTTGAATGTAGCATCATTAGTAACACAATTATCACAAGTCCATTCATTATCACCATATTTCAAAGGCTTAGAACCATAAGAATCTTTAGCATCCAAATCACTTAATTCAGTAATCTCAAACTTAGGATATTCAGATTCAGTATTACACCAAAATTTAACTTTAGAACCTTGAGCATTAGGATTCCCATAATATTCACAAGAATCAATTTCACAAATAGATTCATCACTGTTATCTTCACCAACTAAACCTAAATTCACACTAAATTTTGTATTATCTCCAAGACCAATAATTTCAGATCCACCATAAGCATATTGATTCTTACGACAAATACTAATTTCTTTTTTAGCTTCACTATCATCATCCTTCAAAGTAATTTCAACATTAACACTATCCTCATCAATTTCATTAATCAAAAATTCATCATTTGCAGTTAAATAAAATTCTTTTGTTGAAAAAAGATTATTATAATAACTTGCACTAAATTTAAAATTAATATCTTTCTCACTAACAAATTTAAAACCTTTATTAACAGTTGCTAACTTTTCATTAGGCAAATAAATTTTAAAACTACATTTACTCTCTTCAGTCTCAGAACTACAAACAGGTAAGAAAGTATAAGTAATCATTTCTTTAGTATCATCATTTATATACGCAAAAGCAATATAATTTTTATCCTCTTTAGCTAAATCATCAACCTCAATAATTAAATCTTCACCATCATAAGTAAACCTTGTAGACTCAGGAGCATAGTTAACCCTGTAACCATTAATATCTTTTATAGTTTGAGCTGGAATTGTATCAACAGTCAAACTATCAATAGTAGTTAATGTTAAAACTTGTTCAGAAGAACTCCACTTATGTTCAATATTAGCACTAACCACCCCAACGAATAATAAAAACATTAAAATATAAATTATTTTTTTCATTCTTCAACCACCTCACACACACTTTCTACACAGGTTTCATCAACCTCACAATCAAAATCTTCTAAACATTCCACAGCTTCCAAACCTGGGAAATATTCAGCAAACCTAAAACTTAAAGTAATCTCACCATTAAAAGCAGTTTCATCTTCTAAAATATACAATATAGTATCCCCATTCAAAGGAACTACTGAAATTTTAGACAATTCATCATAACTAATCAAATTACTATAATCAACACTATCACTTTCAATATCCTTAAGAACAATATCTTCAGCAATATCTCTCAAGCCATAAAGATTTGCATCAACAGAAGCTAAGTAAGGTTTATTCAAAGTATAAACATTATCATCTTGAGTAACAACTAATGGATATGAGACAGAAGCTTCTACTAAACCTTCAGTAACCTCAACAGAAGAATCAATTTCTCCAGCTTCAATAACAAAATCAGGATAACCATTCAAATCTAAACAAGAAACAGTAAGGACATTAATATAACTCTCAAGTTCAGTTGTCATATCCTCCAAACTCAAAATATTATTAGAACCATCATATAAATAATAAGGAACATTCCAAACATCATCAGAATAACTTTCTGTAGGCAAATTATAATAACCACCATTCATGGAAACATCAATAACAGCTTGATTCAAATTTCCTTCAACACAACTTGCAACCTCATCACTAATCTCATTAACTTCCGACGGCAATGCAAGCTCTTCAAACCCCGCCAAAGAAAATATTTCGGCTCTATAAACATAAAACATTCCAACAAGAGCAACCAAAACTACGCCTAATATCACAAATAATGTAAACTGTCCCTTCTTTTTCATAAACCAAATCCAATACATTAGACTTTAAAAAGTTTTCTTTCAAATTAATCTTTCTTGTTTAAATTTTCCAATCAATTCTTCAAACTTCATTCCATTTTTTTCCAAGAAATCAAATGATGCAACAAAATTTTCTCCTTTGGTCTTAGTCAAATTCTCTGCTAATAAAAATCTCCACCCAACATGATCAAAGCGCACACCAACCCAAGCCTCAGCACCAAAAGTTTTAGAAAATTCCAAAAGATCTTCAATTTCTTTTTTTTCAAAATATTGTTTTTCACCTTTCAACGATTTACATTCAATTGCAATCTTTCGATTAGAATTTCCAGCAAGCAAATCTGGCGCAGGCTTAGTAGTTGAACCAGAACCAGCAATCCGCACACAAGCCCAGCTATTCTCCCAAAGCATATGAAACAATTCTCTCTCGTTTCCAGAACCTTTTGCCTTTTTGTTTTTAACCACAAAAAAAATATAA
>Ga0208245_1001240_pt1 | contig 16357 bp, 16 predicted proteins | sample RifOxyC1_FD_184035 | JGI IMG/M metagenome (GOLD analysis project Ga0208245, IMG submission 184035) | Soil microbial communities from Rifle, Colorado - Rifle Oxygen_injection C1 (SPAdes) | ecosystem: Environmental > Terrestrial > Deep subsurface > Rock core/Sediment | place: Rifle, Colorado... | reverse complement strand
TAACTCGCGACATGATTTCCTGCCTCTGCTCGGCAGTTAACGACGGATATCCTCTTGGCATAAGTTTTGTTTTTATTCAGGATACAACGAGAACATACTAAGTGTCCAATTTTCGGGGTACCTGCCACATATTAAAAATATTGGTTAATTATTTCTCTTGATAATTCAGCCATCATCGGAACACAAACCGAATTACCGATTTGCTGATAAAGCCGACCATTCGAGCTATATCTTCTAAACTTTTTTGGAAAACCCTGCAAAGCAAAACATTCATCTATCGTTAATTTTCTCACCTTTCCCTTGTGAAGTATAAAATATCTTCCAGATGATTCTTGCGAGGGCAATGTCGGGTGTGTTCCGTCAGAAGAGTATATTCGGTTTGGTTGTTTATGAACCCTCGATAAGTGTAAAGTATTTTCCCTTACTCCATTAGTTCTAATTTTCTTATTCCTATATCCTGCAAAAATTAAGCCCGATTCTTGAGTTTTTGGATTCTCGATCAAGGTGTAATCCTTTTTATCCATAAATTCAAAATTGCCTTCTGTTTGTAAAATATCCTTTAAAATTACTTTCGAGCTATGTTTTAGTTTTGAAAAATCAAATTCTTTCTCTTTGTTCCCAATAATAATAATTCTTTCTCTATTTTGAGCTGTTCCAAAATCTTTAGCGTTTAAAACTTTCCATTTTGTTTTATAACCAAGTTCCTGCAAACTAGACAAAATAACTTTCAAGGTGTTGCCGTTATTGTGATATTTTAAATGTTTTACATTTTCAAGAAAAACGACTTTTGGTTGTTTTTCTTTTACAATTCTTAAAATATCAAAAAATAAAGTTCCTCTCGTGTCTTCAAATCCTTTTTGTCTACCACAAATACTAAATGGCTGACACGGAAAACCTGCGGTCAAAATATCGTAATTTGGTATTTTCTTTTCATCAATTGCCTTTATATCACCTCTTGGATATTCACCGAAATTTAAAAAATATGTTTTTTGACACTCATCATCTATTTCCGAGCTAAAAACACATTTGCCACCGCTTTGCTCAAAGCCAAGTCGTATGCCACCTATACCAGCAAATAAATCTATAAATGTAATATTTTTTGTTTTCATATTTACTTCATCAAATTATCAACACTTATATCCAAACCCTTGGCAATCTTCATAACTGTTTGAATAGAAGGTTTGGTAATTACATTTGTTTCAATTTTTGTCAGTGTTGTATAGGGAAGATCGGATTTTCTCGCCAATTCGTCCTGTGTTAAACCCTGCTTATTCCTAAGCAGTTTTATCTTATCCCCAATTGTTTCATTTTCGTTATTGTTTTGACTTTTCATAGTTTCCAAAGTATGATAGTATTAGTATGGGTGCTTGTCTAACCCTTCATAAATATGATAACAAATATAATGAATTTAATCAAACAAATTTCTTGGCGGCGCATTTCGCAAAGCGAAATACGAAATTCGGCGGCGGCGGAAAAAAATTGGAATCGGAAAGCGAGGGCGGGCAAAAATTCCTTCCCCCCAACCCCCTTCCTTTTTGCCCGCCCGAGCGATTGGATTTTAAAATTCGGAATTCGGATTTTCGTCAAAAAAAGTTCGAACATCAATCAAAAAACACCGCCAATTTTCACTTTTTGTGAAATCGTAAGAAACAGCCTCGGCGCAAAGCGCCTCGGCATGGTATTTTTCCGCTATTTTGAAGGCATTTTTGAAATCCAAAAACAAAGTGCGGTCGGCAATGCGGAAGTTCCTGTGCGAAAGCACAGAGAAAACGAAGTTTTCAGAACCAATCTTTTTTCTTTCGCTTTCAGCGAAAGGTTGAGCGTATTTTTCTTTGATTGCCCAAAAACTAACTTCAAAATAATATGGACAACATAAATTTACAAACCAAAATGATTTTTCTCTATGCCCGCAAATCCACGGACGAACCCGAAAGGCAGGTTTTGAGTATTGAGGCGCAAATGTTTGAATTGCGAGAATTTGCTAAAAAAGAAGGATTGAATATCGTCCGTGAATTTGTGGAAAGCAAAACCGCCAAAGAGCCGGGCAGAGAGATTTTTAACGATATGGTGGCAAGCATAGAGAAAAATGAAGCGGAAGGAATTTTAGCGTGGCACCCTGACAGATTGGCGAGAAATAGCATAGACGGCGGACGAATAATCTATCTCGTAGATACTGGTAAAATCACCACGCTAAAATTTCCTACTTTTTGGTTTGATCCGACACCACAGGGAAAATTTATGTTGTCCATAGCTTTTGGGCAATCAAAATACTATGTGGATAATCTTTCGGAAAATATAAAGAGGGGTATTCGCCAGAAATTGCGAAATGGAATATGGCCCGCTTGGGCGCCACTTGGCTATGTAAACGACAAAAACGCCCGCTGTATCGCCATGGACAAAGAAAAGGCAAAGTATATCAAGCGGGCTTTTGAAATGTACTCAACTGGCGAATACCCCCTCGCTCAAATCAGAAAGATTATCAATTCCTTGGGCTTGGTTGGCAAGAAAGGCAAAATGCTTTCCGTCTCAAATTATCAGTACATGCTCAAGAATAAAATCTATTACGGCGTGATCGAATATAACGGCGAATTGTATGACGGAAAGCATGAACCGATTATCACAAAGAAACTTTTTGATTCCGTTCAAGAAGTGATGGCGAACAAGAGCAAGCCGAAATCGCCAAAACTCAAGCCATACATTTTTAGAGGATTTTTCCGTTGTGGAGAGTGTGGCTGTTTCATTACCACCGAAACACAAAAAGGACACAACTATTTGCGATGTACCAAACGGAAAAATCCTTGTTCGCAAAGATATGCGAGAGAGGACGCCATCACTTCTCAAATAAAAGAGAAAATCAAAAAAGTTTCTTTGTCTTCCGCTTGGGCAAATGCTTCAATCAATTATTTTGAAAATGAAAAAATGAAAATTGCCCAAGCGGAAAGCTCTTTCGCCCAAAAAGCGAGAAATGAGCTTGTGGAAATAGAAACAAAACTTGATCGTCTGCTTGATTTGCAACTGGACGGCAATTTATCGCAAGCGGAATATACCGCTAAAAAGTATAAGCTCATTCTCGCTAAAAAGGATTTGGAAGAAAAAATATCCGCTTTTGGGCGAAAAAGCAATAATCGGTTCGAACTTGCCATTGCCTTTCTAAAAGACGCCAACCAAGCCGAAAAATACGCTCAACAAGAAAATCCCGAAAGGATTCGGGATTTTCTTAAAAAGATTGGTTCGAACTTCCGCATTGCCGACCGCACGCTGACGTGCGATTTCAAAAATGCCTTTCAAATTGCGGAAAAATACCATGCCGAGGCGCTTTGCGCCGAGGCTGTTTCTTACGATTTCACAAAAAGTGAAAATTGGCGGAGAGGGTGGGATTCGAACCCACGGGACCCTTTCGGGTCACGGCTTTCCAAGCCGTTCCATTAGACCGCTCTGGTACCTCTCCATTATTTTAACACATCTTTATATTGTTGCTTCAACAATCTTCGACCTTCGGTTGTTTTTAAAAATTTTTCTATTCTTTATGTTCATCGATTCTTCTCTATAAATCATTCGTAATTCCTTTATAAACATCGCTATTCGATAATTTTAAAAAATAAGTGTAAAACATATACGACTCCTCCATAATTTTATGATTCCCTGACTGTCCCGGATTTGATTAAAGCTTGAAAATGCTCGGGCTTTTTTTTAAAATATTCAATCACCTTACCCCTTACATATCCCGTCTGCAAGCCATTTTCTTTAGCAAATTCTATAATTTTTCCAATTGCTTCTTCCATTTCAGATTTATCCTGGACCATAAGCTCAATTTCTGCCAGCCCATAAGTAAAATCTCCATAGTCAACATAATCAATATCAATTCCAAACCCCTGCTTTTTGTATTTTTTTCTGGTTGTTTTACAAATGCAAAATTTTGAATATTTTTCTTCTATGTCGCCTGAAATATCTAAAATTTCTTTTATTTTGTTTTCATCTTCAACTTCATCATACAAATCGCCTTTTCTTCCGGCCGTCCTGTCTAAAGATAATTTTAATTCCCATTTTCCGGAACGAGAAGGTAGCCATTTATCATTTGAGGTCAAAATAAAATCCGGGGTGTCATAATAAACATCAGTAAAAACTTTTTCACCCAAAAATTCTGTTCCGCCAATCAGTCTTTTTTCTTGTTCTTTATCCAATAAAAATTTCTTCTCCACTTCAATCATATTTCCAATTTTTATAATATACCATAATTTTAGCACGTGCTAATTTTATAGTATATTTATTTTTATAATTCAAATGTTATACTTCCATGTCGCGAAGGGCGGCGATGCGGTCTTCAACGGGCGGGTGGGTCATGAATAATTTTATAAACCAATTAGTTTTTTGCTTTCCTTTATATGGAGAATCAATAAACAAAGAACTTGTTGCGTCATTTGTAACTTTCATTGGAGTTAGATCAGAAGAAATTTTTTCTAAAGCGCTGGCTAAGCCTTCAGGGTATCTTGTTAACAAAGCGCCATCGGCGTCTGCCAAGAATTCGCGCTTTCTTGAAATTGCAAGTTGCACTAAAGTGGCGGCAATTGGAGCCAAAATTGCCGCGACAATTCCCAAAACCATTAAAATTGCTCCGGCATTTCCGTTGTCATCATTTGACCTTCTCCTTCCGCCTCCCCAAAAACTTATTCTTAAAAAAAAGTTTGCCAACATTGCAATAACTCCTGCCAAAACCGCAACCACCGTGCTCAAAAGCATATCTTTATTTCCAATGTGCGAAAGTTCATGCGCCAAAACTCCCTGTAATTCTGTTTTGTTGAGCCTTTGCAAAATGCCTTGCGTTACACAAACCACTGCATGGTTTTTATCTCGACCGGTTGCAAAAGCATTGGGCTGCATTTCAGGAATAATATAAATTTTTGGCATTGGAAGCCCGGCCGTAATGCATAAATTTTCAACAATATGGTAAAGCTCCGGATTTTGATTATGCTCAACTTCAACTGCGCGGTACATGCTTAAAACAATTTTATCAGACCACCAATAACTTCCAAAACTCATAAACACGCTCAAAAATATTGCAAAATATAAAATTGCATTGCTGTTTAATAAATACGAAAACAGCCAGCCTAAGGCAATAATAAAGACCAAAAACCCAGTTAGCAAAAACCAGGTTTTACGCGTATTAGAATCTGCTTGAGTATAAATTGACGCCATAAGTTTGCGTAGCGTAGCGATATAATTAAAAGTTTATTCCCCCACGGGCCATACGCCGTTAATTTTTTCAATTGAAAAACTGCTTGATGCGGAACCGTCTTCATTTTTAATTTCAATTTTAGCAGTATCTCCATCTATGCTCCACGTTGCGTTTGGATCTGTTAAAAGGTCTTCTGTCGGCTTTCCAAACAAAGTGATCATTTCAGCTGCGCTTAAAATTTCTTCATCGATTGTTGCGTTTATCTCGTCTGCAGATTCGGGAACTTGTTGCATAAAAAAATCTCTAATTTTGGAAACGTTCTTGGTGGATAAAAGATCATACATATAAGCTAAGCTTTTTATTATTTGCTTTTTCTCTTCTGTGGAAATATTGTCGCTTGCCGTTTCGTTAATTTTAGAATTTTCTGGGACATCTATTTTTAATGTGAATGGGTAAGCCTTCCGAACAATATTATTGGCATAAATAACAACAAGCTTGTCTATCTTCGCAGTCTCATAGTAAACGTTCAATCCGCCATCAGCATCGCCCTTACCCTCCCTTTCTAGTTCATTATTTGATGAGTCGTATGCGGTAACAGACACAAGCTTATTTAAGTCGCCACTTACAATAACTGTCAAATAATTTTCTTCAAACTCCCCAATTTTTATTTTACTGTCGGAGCTTGAAGAAAGAGATGATAATTGGTCTTTACTAAATGAATAAGTTTTTTGTCCTTGAATTGAATCAATATATATTGTTCCGGTTATTGCAGAAAATTCTCCTGAAAAGTTTTCTAAAACGCTTATTGACCTGTCTGCTTTATAGTGCTCAACAGGATCGTTGCTTTTATCCAACATTTTTTTTGTCCAAAAAGGTTTAGTCTCAAATGAAGATTCTTTGTCTAAAACCTCTTGTCCATTACTATCTAAAACTGATAAAAATCTAACATCTATTTCTTTTTTAGCGTTTAAAATTTCGCTGGCTTTTGTTGAGGTAATTATATTAATCCCATTATAACTTGGCGAAACTATAAAAGGCCCGGAGACAACATACGGACTGGGCATATCAACTCCAAAAGAAGCTACCAACTCTTCTATAATTTTTTTCTGCAGATACGGCTTATAAAATATAAAAAATAAAATAGCGCTAACTAATGCAATGATAGCGACGGTAACGCCTATTATTAACGGCAGCAAAGAGTTTTTCCTCTGCAGAGTTTGAATGTTTTGAACCTGATCCTCGGGAGTCATTTGACTTTTGATTGTTTCCATATTTCTTATTTTAATTTATATAAATTAAAATTTTACTGAAACGGGTTCGCGCTCGACTTCATTTTTTGTTTCAAATAAATCCATTTGTTTAAACCCAAAAGTTGAAGCAATAACATTGTCTGGAAAGCTTTCTATTTTAATATTCAAGTCTCTGACGTTGGTATTATAAAATCTTCGAGCGGCCTGAATTTTATCTTCTGTGTCTGATAACTCCCTTTGCAATTCTAAAAAATTTACAGAAGCTTTTAAGTCGGGATAGTTTTCAGAAATAGCAAACAAACTTTTTAAAGTATTGCTTAACATATTTTCTGCCCCTGCCTTTTCTTTTACTCCCTGTGCCAACATTGCGTTAGCTCTTGCCTGAGTTACTTTTTCAAATAATTCTCTTTCGTGCGCGGCATAGCCTCTTACTGTTTCAACCAAATTTGGAATTAAGTCATACCTTCTTTTTAGCTGCACATCAATATCGGACCAGGCTTCTTTTGCCCTGTTTTTTAAAACTACCAAACTGTTGAATGCCATTATTATCCATAAAATTAAAAGGACAATAACGGTTAAAATTATCCATAAAATTATACTCATGTTTCTATATTGTTAATAATATTATTTAAGTGTGGATGCTGAACAATGAATTTATAATTAAAAAGTTTTAGGAGAGTTAAAAAATCTTCAAGTTCATTTCTGAATGCTTCAGGCCCGGAAAAAACTTCCCATGCTTCTGATATTAAATTTTTAGCGTATCGATGCAAAATTTCGTAATCGGATTTATTTTTTAAATAATTTATTATTTGTTTGAATTCTCCGCGGTCAAGCCAAACGCCTTGGCATTTTTTGCAAAAATCAACTTTTGTTTTTGATTCGTCATAGTTAATTTCAAGCAAGCCAACCCTGCATACCGGGCAAAATTTGCTGATTTTTAAAGCTTTAAATTTCGGTTTGTCCCGCCATAAATCCACATCAAGCCAATTTAAATCCTTGTCTTTGTCGTCTTTTGCAAGGCGCAATTCGTCTTTGTTAAACCAAACGCCCAAACACTTTGAGCAGTAGTCAACTTCCACATTATGAAATAAAACTTTTTCTAATTTTTCGTTGTCTCTTGGACACTCCATACTATTATAATACCAAAAATTAATAAAAACGCAAGAAAAATCCCCGCGATGCGTATCGCGGGGCTATGTGCTATTTTGCTTTACAGCTGGGGCTCATAAACTTTACCACTATAAGAAAAATAATAAACACCGCAACCCAGCCTCCCAGAAGCTGACCCCCAGTTATTATTATTCCCATAATTGAAAGCGAGGCGGCAGAAATTGAAGCAACCAGCCCGGCTTGCAAAAACAAATTTTTCATGTCCATCGCTATTCTCCTATTAAAGAGCTAATTTCAAAACAAACTGCGCTAACTAAAACATTACAACATATTTTTTCCCTTTCGCAAATAAAATTAACTGCTAAAAACTCTGACTTTGTGACTACGATCGTATTTACAGCGTCATAGTTTAAAGTGCTTCCTTAGAGCGTCGTCGTTATATATTTTTTCTGATGTTATAATATTTACAAAAGGGTTCACCTCAAAAACTTCGCACAAAAGCTGGATTTCTTTTTCGCATTCATAGGGAAATACCCAAACACTTTTTTGCATTTGATAAAATCCTAATCCTTGCAATTTTTGCCTCATCGCGTCTCTCATGCGCCTTCTTTTATTTTCGGGTATGTCAAAAATAACAATTCGCCATTTTCCATCCCAAGTTTCCGGCTTATCAATTCTCATATATTCGAATCCCATTTCCCTAACTACTCTTCTTCCCTTTTCAGTCAGCTTTACAACAAATTTTTCTTTTCCTTCTTTGATTATTATAATTTTATTTTTATTTAAGCCAGCCATTGATCTGGCCAAAATGATATCTTTCCCTTTATAGTTTTTATTTTTATATTTTTCTTTTCTCAAAAAATATCTCGCTAAACTTATTAAAAAATATGGCGAAGTTGCCGCAATTGCAATCATACCGGTTGCAACCAATATTAATAAAAAATCTTTTGTTAGTTCTCCGTATCTCACTCTCATAATTTTATTTTTATACCTTTCATTCTTTAATCTTATTCGTACCGTCTGACCTTGTCAATACGATCGTAGTCACAAGGTCAGTGTTTTTAAATAAATAAAAAGCCGTTGATATTATCTCGGGCATAGTGCCAAATTGAACCATAAAAATTACTTGCGCCGTTCCATCCAAAGCTTGCAGCATATCTCTTGCTCTCCGAGCGTTTCCGGTTGGCATAGAACCATGACCGCTATCGTCTTCTTCGCGCTCATTGGCAACACGGTGTAGCAGCTCTTCAAGCTCAATCAAAATTTCTTTGTGGATTTCAACAGGTTGGCTTTGGTCTTCAGAAATTTCAAAAAATTTTGGATAAACCCAATAGCCAGTGCCTAATCTTTGTATCACGCAGATATTTCCATTATTCGGATTTATCATAAAGGCGCCAGCAACTATATTACTGCATCTTGCAAACACCCTAACGGGCGGAGTGAGATCAAAGCACCCCGGATGCAAAGAACTCGGGTAAACAACTTTTACCGCTTTTTTAATTTCTTCGCAAGTAGCCATCGCCATTCTCCTTTCAAAAGGTTTTCCTAAACTGCAAATCGGGCAAAGCCAGATAAAACGGAATTTATGCCAAGACCATTTTCTTTTCCAGCCGCGATTAAGCAGGTTTTCTTTTTTCCCGTCGTCCAAAAAATGCCTTGTGCATATGCCACAATGTACTTGCTGGATATATCCAACTGCATCGCCGTGTCCGCTACCCATGTTTATTTCTCTCCATATTTACCTATCAACGAACCGTAAACACAACCATCTAAATACTACAACAGATTCCACTTTTTTGCAAAAACAAACGCCCCAGACGTTGTCTGGGGCGTTTAAAAATAAGTTTTTTAGTAGTCGCCGCCCATCATTGGATTTGGTATGCCGTGATTATGGGCTTCTTCTTTTTTAGGCAATTCCGAAATTATAACTTCGGTTGTCAGCAACATTGCCGCGGCTGAAACCGCATTTTCTAAAGCAGTTCTTGTAACTTTTGTCGGGTCAACAACTCCGGCTGCAATTAAATTTTCATAAATCATTCTGTAAGCGTTAAATCCAAAGTCTGCGCTGCCTTCTTTCACTTTTTGCGCAACAACAGCTCCGTCAACTCCGGCGTTTTCAGCAATTTGCCTTATCGGCTCTTCAATTGCGCGTTTTAAAATATTTAATCCGGTTTTCTCATCTCCCAAAAGTTCCATTTTTTCTAAAACCGGCAAAGTTCTCAACAAAGCAACTCCTCCGCCAGGAACAATTCCTTCTTCAACAGCGGCTCTTGTTGCGTGCAAAGCATCTTCAAGTTTGTGCTGTTTTGCTTTTTGCTCAACTTCCGTGGCTGCTCCAACTTTTATAACCCCGACTCCGCCTGATAATTTTGCCAGCCTTTCTTGCAATTTCTCTTTATCAAATTCTGAAGTTGCCAAACTTACTTCTTTTTTAATTGCTAAAATTCTTTTTTCTATTTCGTTTTTCTCGCCTTTGCCTTCAACAATTGTTGTATTTTCTTTTGTTGAAATAATTCTTCTCGCCTGGCCAAGCATTTCCAATTCAACATTTTCCAGCTTCATTCCTTTTTCTTCGGAAATAACTTCAGCACCCGTGACAATTGCGATGTCTTCCAGCATTTCTTTTTTTCTGTCGCCAAAACCCGGCGCCTTGACTGCTAAAGCAGAAAATATTCCTCGTATCTTATTTACAATTAAAGTTGACAAAGCGTCGCCCTCAACATCATCAGCAATAATTACCAACTCTTTTTTTCCGGCCTTTACAAGTTTTTCCAACAAAGGCAAAATTTCCTGCAATGAGCTGATTTTTTTATCTGTAATTAAAATATACGGTTCTTCTAAAGATGCTTCCATTTTTTCCGCATTAGTGACCATATATCCAGAAACATAGCCTCGGTCAAACTGCAAACCTTTTACAATTTCTTTTGAAAGACCGAAAGTTTTTGATTCTTCAGTTGTGATTACTCCGTCTTTGCCGACTTCTTCCATAACTTCGGCAATTAAATTTCCCATTTCTTTATCTTGAGCGGAAATTATTGCCACCTGAGCTTTTTCCTCTTTTGTTGAAATTGATTTTGACATTTCTTTTAACGCCAAAATTACCGCATCTTTTGCTTTTATAATCCCCTTTCTCAATGCTAAAGGATTGGCGCCCGCCGCCACATTTTTTAAGCCTTCAGTGGCAATTGCCTGGCACAGCAACACAGCCGAAGTTGTGCCGTCGCCGGCCATATCGTTTGTTTTTGAAGCCACTTCTTTTATAATTTCTGCTCCAATATTTTCAATATTGTCTTCAAGTTCAATGTCTTTTGCAATTGTTACGCCGTCATTTGTAATCGTGGGACTGCCGTAACCCGAACCCAAAACAACATTCCTGCCTTTCGGGCCCAATGTTACTTTTACTGCGTTAGCCACTTTGTCCAATCCGTTTTTTAAAATTTTGCGAGCATCCTCGCTGTATTTAATTTGTTTGCTCATAATTTTGATGTCATTGCGAGGAAGGAGCGAAGCGACTGACGTGGCAATCCAGAGTTATAGATTGCCGCGTCGCCTGCGGGCTCCTCGCAATGACAGAACTTTATTTTAAATTTTATTCAATAATTGCTAAAATATCTGACTCTGTTGCAATTAAATATTCTTTTCCATCAACTTTAATTTCATTCGGCCCGTATTTGGTGAACAAAACTTTATCTCCGGGTTTTACCGACATCATAATTATTTTTCCGTCATCTGTTTTTTTGCCAGGGCCGACTGCGACAACTTTTCCTTCTTCAGATTTTTCTTTTGAAGCTGTGTCGGGTAAAAAAATTCCGGTTTTTGTTTTTTCTTCTTCTTTTACCGGTTCAATTAAAATATGATCCGATAATGGTTTTATATTCATAATTTTAAATTTTTAATTTTAAATTAGCAGAATATTATAATCTATCTGAATAAACCCCTTTTGTCAATGATTTTATGAAAAAGCTGTCTGTTTTCTACGGGAAACAGACAGCAATATAAACGTGAAAACTCATAAGAGTTCTTTTTTTGCGCCAATCAGCGTATAAAGTCTCTCGGCCAGCAATGCGGCCATAAAGGGCTTTATGAACGTTTCATTGACGCCAACCCTGTCGAAGTTGATTGGATTGCCGTCGCCGGGCAATAAGGCGATCAGGATCACGTCGCCGAACTCTGCGTTGCGGCGCAGGTTCTGGCAGATCTGTAGCGCCTCGGTGCGTCCGATGGAGAAGTCGACGATCATGCAATCCGGATGAAGGCTTCCCGCCTGGATTCCGGCATCGAAACTGCTTGCAGCCACCGCGACCTTGAACGAGCGCTCCAGCGGGAGTTCCCGCTTGATGTTCTCGATCAAGATCTGATCCTGGGCTATAATCAGAACCTTGGCCAAGGCCATGTCCACAAGCTCATCAATTGCTTTGCTCTGCTCTCCTGTCTTGAATGATTGAAGATCATGGTATTCTCTCAGAAATTTGATCAGATATTCGCGAGGAATGCGCCTGTCTTGAGATCCGGGAAAACGGTAGCCCATCAGCTTGCCTGAATCAAACCACCAGCTAACGGTCTTTCGAGGCACTTTGCAAATCTTGGCGACCTGACCAGTTGTGAAGATCTTCACGTCTTACTCCTTCTCACCTAAGTTAATTGGTCCACTTTCTAAAAGTCAAAGAACAACACATATAACTTACCAATTTCCTCTGCTAATGTCAACTCATTCGACTACTAAAAAGAACGATCGTTTAATTATGCAGTCGACTAAATATCACAATAATTTGAAATGCTTTCTTAATAGTATATCGTTATATATTTTATCGGCAGTAATAATATTAACAAAACGATAAATATCAAACAGTTCGCATAAAAATTGAACCTCTTTCTCGCACGGATATGGGTATGCCCAAACGCTTTTTTGCAACTGATAAAATCCCAATTTTTGCAATTTTTCGCGCAACGCATTTCTTGCTCTTTTGCGTTGTTTTTCGGGTATATCAAAAATTACTATTCGCCACTTATTATCCCAAAATTTTGGCGTCATAATAGCCAAGTTTTCCAGCTTTATTTTTTCTATTTTTCTCTTTCCTTCTCTTGTAAGCTCCACATTAAAAAATCCGTCTTTCTCGTTTAAAATTATGAGCCGATTTCTCTTTAGCCGCTCAAGCGTTTTTGCGATTTTATTCTGATCATATTTATTTTTTAAATATTTTTTATTTCTTAAAATAAACTTAGCTATGTTAACAAAAAAATATGGCGAAGTTGCCGCAACGCTGATTACTCCGGCAAACGCAATGCATAATAAAATGTCATTTGAAATATTTTTGTTTTCTCTAAACATATTTTTATTGACTACGTTAATAAGCGATCGCTCTTTTTCGTAGCCACTCACTATTATTAATTTATTATAATGCTTTTAAATGTTTAAACAATATCTTTCACGACTTTGAAAAATCAAAAAGCAACTGTTTCCAGTTGCCACACAACAAGCCCGCAGGCTGTTTTTATGCAGGAGCTTAGCCGGCATTCTTTTCTTTTAATTCCCGCGCGTACAACAGAACTTCTTCTGGAGAAAAACTGAGCGCTTTGCATAAAATTTCAAATTCTTCAAAAAGAAGATGAAATTTTGCGTCTTCAACGATCAAAATCCATTGCTCTGTAGCTTGGCTCAACCCAAAATCCAAACGCAGCGCCTTTGACAGCTCTAACCTGGTCAGCCTTGCCATGCGGACAGCTTTTAACGCACGCCCAACAAAATCTCTCAAGCTGTCAAAACCGCACACAATTTCCTCGTTTGTATTCATTGCACTTTTCCCTTTCAAAGAACCGGCTACAAATATTTCCCAGTGTAGCTTCTTTTGTTTTTTATTATATCACTTGGCGTTCCTTCTGCAACAATTTGGCCGCCCGCTTCTCCGCCTTCGGGGCCCAAATCTAAAATCCAGTCAGCGCATCTGATAAAATCTGTGTTGTGCTCAATAACAAGAACTGTATTTTCTTTATCAACCAAACCCCGTAAAACCGAAACCAATTTTTTAATGTCTTCAAAATGCAACCCGGTCGTGGGCTCGTCTAAAATATATAATGTTCTGCCCGTGCCTTTTCTGGAAAGTTCTGTTGCTAGTTTTACCCTTTGAGCTTCTCCCCCAGAAAGCGAAGTTGCAGACTGCCCCAACTCAAGGTACGAAAGCCCTACCTCTTTTAAGGTTTTCATTTTTTCGTAAAGCCCCGGAATATTTTTAAAAAACTCCATTGACTCTTCAACTGTCATAGATAAAACATCGGCAATATTTTTTCCTTTGTAGTCAATTTCCAAAACTTCTTTATTATATCTTTTTCCCCGGCATTCTTCGCACTCAACATAAATGTCGGGCAAAAAATACATTTCAACTTTTTTGACCCCTTGTCCTTCACAAGCTTCGCACCTTCCGCCTTTTACATTAAAACTGAAACGGCCGGCAGAATATCCGCGCACCCTGGCCTCTTTTGTTTTTGTAAAAATATCCCTTATATATGAAAAGGCTCCCGTGTAAGTTGCCGGATTTGACCTTGGAGTTCTGCCGATTGGCGACTGGTCAACCAAAACCACTTTGTTTAAATTTTCAACTCCCAAAATTTCTTTGTGTTTTCCCGGTTCGTCTTTTGCCCTGTAAAATTTTTTCAGCAAAGCTTTTGCCAAAATATCATTTACCAAAGAACTTTTTCCAGACCCCGAAACTCCTGTTACACAGACAAATTTTCCCAAAGGAATTTTTGCATCAATATTTTTTAAATTGTGCTCCTGCGCGCCTTTTATTTCCAGTGTCATTTCGGGCTTGACCCGGGATCCAGAGTCTGTGCTTTTACTCTGGATTCCCGCCCTTACAGGACCTTCGGCTTTCGCCCGCCTAGACTCGGCGAGGCTGGCGGGAATGACACTAAGTCTTCCCGATAAATATTTTCCGGTTAAACAATTGGATTTTAAAAGTTGTTTTGGAGTTCCTTGAAATACAACTTTTCCGCCGTGCTTTCCGGCTCCCGGCCCAATGTCAATAATCCAATCTGATGCCATCATGGTTTGCGGATCATGCTCTACCACAATTACAGAGTTACCCAATTCTTTTAATCTTACTAAAGTTTCTATTAACCTATGCTGGTCTCTGGCATGCAAACCAACTGAAGGCTCGTCTAATATATATAGAACGCCGGAAAGCTTTGAACCAATTTGTGTTGCCAGCCTTATTCTTTGCTCTTCTCCGCCCGCCAAAGTTCCCGCTTTTCTGCCCAATGTTAAATATCCTAAACCCACGTCATTTAAAAACTGCAGCCTTTCTGAAATTTCTTTTGTGATTGGCTTGCTAACTTTTGATTCGGGAAGCGCGTTAAAAAAATCTTTCAATTTTTCAAGACTCATTTCCACTATCTTGTCTATTGAAATATCATTTACTGTTATTGCCAAAACTTCGGGCTTTAGCCTTTTTCCCTTGCACTTTGGGCATTGTTTAATTACCATATACTGCTCAATTTCTTGGCGAGTCCAGTCTGAATCGGTTTCGTGGTATCTTCTTTCTAAATTTTGCACAACTCCTTCAAATTCTCCATCGCCATATAAAATAATATCAATAATTTTTTTCGGCAAATCTTTCACTTCTTCATCTACAGAAAAATTGTGCTTTTGCGCCAGCTCAAAAATTTTTGAAGAAAAATATCCCTGTCTGCCCACTTTATGTGAAGCCCTGCTCCACGGCCAAACAGCTCCTTCTGCCAATGTTAGCCTTTTATTTGGAATCACAAGCTCGGGATCAACCTCAAGTTTTTCACCAAGCCCGGTGCATTCCGGGCAAGCGCCATAAGGATTGTTAAAAGAAAATATACGGGGCTCTAATTCCGGCAAAGAAATTCCACATTCCTCGCAAGCGAAATGTTCAGAAAAAATTAGATCTTCTTTTTTAGAATTTATAATTACTATTCCTTTTCCAAGGCGCAAAGAAATTTCAAGCGAATCAACCAGTCTTGACCTGTCTAAATCTTTATTCAAGATTAAACGGTCAACAACAACTTCTATATTATGTTTTTTTTGCTTGTCTAATTGTTTTTGAATGCTTTCCTCAACCAAATAAATATTTCCATCAATTCTTACTCTAACAAAACCGCCTCTTTGAATTTCTTCCAAAACCGCGCGGTGCTCGCCTTTTTTTGAGCGGATCACCGGCCCCATTATTGTAACTTCTGAATTTTTAGACAGTTTCAACACTTGATCAACAATTTGGTCAATTGTCTGGCGCGAAATTGGCTTTCTACAGTTAGGGCAGTGAGGTTTTCCAATTCGCGCGTATAAAAGCCTTAAGTAGTCATATATTTCTGTAATTGTTCCAACAGTTGACCTGGGGTTATGCATTGCTTTTCGCTGATCAATTGAAATGGCCGGCGAAATGCCGTCAATTTTATCAACATCGGGCTTGTCCATTACACCCAAAAACTGCCTGGCATAAGCAGATAAAGATTCTACATATCTTCTTTGGCCTTCGGCATAAAGCGTATCAAAAGCCAGCGAACTTTTTCCGGATCCCGAAAGCCCGGTAATTACAACCAGCTTATTCTTTGGAATATCTAAATCAATATTTTTTAAATTGTGTACGCGCGCTCCGCGTATTTTTATAAATTCATTTTGCATACGCAAAAACTTTTAGTGCTTCATTATATACTTTATTTTTGCCAAGTTCAAGATCGCGCATCAAATCATCTAAAATGACACCATAGCAACACTGGTTAAATCATATAAAAAGACACCGAAATTCGTGGTAGTTTTAAAGATAATTAACAATTAAAATCTTTAAAACGCTATGAACATAGAGGC
>Ga0208245_1001238_pt1 | contig 16370 bp, 18 predicted proteins | sample RifOxyC1_FD_184035 | JGI IMG/M metagenome (GOLD analysis project Ga0208245, IMG submission 184035) | Soil microbial communities from Rifle, Colorado - Rifle Oxygen_injection C1 (SPAdes) | ecosystem: Environmental > Terrestrial > Deep subsurface > Rock core/Sediment | place: Rifle, Colorado... | reverse complement strand
CGCACGCTTTACCCGGCGCGGCAGCCGGTTGGATCGAAAAACAGATTCGGCGGTATTGAAAACTTCTATGGCCACGTTTCAGAAGCCCCGCTTGGATGCGCAACCAATGAGATGTTTATCGGCGACGTTGACAATTTCGCAGAAAATTTTACCGCCTGGCTTGTTATTGGGGAAACGATCAGCTCGTATACCATCACGGCCAATGACGGCCTGACTGTTGTCTCTGACTCCAACACTGATACGCAGGTAATTTATCAGATCCAGGCAGACGGCACGGACGGAGAAACATCAGATGCCCTTCTGCAGGTGAAAATTGTTGTCACTTCTTCAGCGGCCCGTGTGGCCACCAGAATCATCAACTTTAAATTGAACAGCGCCGAGATATGAAAGTCAACCTGATCAAAGGCGACAAGGTAGATCCAAACACCGATTACCGTGACGCGCTGCCGGTCAACATGTATTCGGTCAAAAAGAAAATACTCGAGGCCAACGGGTACATGCTTTGCTATCCTGGCCTGAAATCTTTTGCCACTGGATCAGGGAAAGACAGGGGTGGAGTTTACAACGAAAGAAGGGGAGGCCTTTATCGCGTATCTGGCGGCAAGCTGATTAGCCTTTCAAGCTCAGGAGCGGCGCATGAGGTGGGCGACATCTCCGGGACGGATCAGGCAGCGATGCCTTACAGCTTCAATACGCAGGCTGTAATTGCTGATGGTAAAATGTGGCTTTGCGATGGCTCCACTGTTACCCAGGTAACAGGCGGCGGAATAGGAAGCCCGATTGATGGTGTCTGGATCGACGGATATTATTTTCTGACCGATGGCGAATACCTCTATCACACGGAGCTTACCGACGAATCCTCAATAAATGCCCTGAGCTATGCCACGGCCGAGTTTATGCCTGATCCATCTCTCGGTCTCGGAAAAACGCAGGATAACAAGGTTATCGTTTTCGGTCGCTACACCATGGAGTATTTTGTCAATGTTGCCACTCAATACTTTGCGTTCAAGCGGATCGAGACCAGGGCGCAGAAAATCGGCATTGTTGCCACTCATGCAAAATGCGAACTCGGCGGGAAATGGTATATTGTCGGAGGAAGGAAAGAGGAATCTGTTTCTGTCCATGCCATAGGGCTTGGAGATTCAGAAAAAATAGCTTCGCGGGAAATTGACAAGATTATTTCCAAATACAGCGAAGCGGAGATGGTGGACATCAGGGTTGAGGGAAGAACAGAGGACGGAGCTTCATTTATCTTGATCCATCTTCCCCGCGAAACGCTTCTTTTTAACCTGAACATCGCGCAAGCTTTCGGGCTCGATTTTGCCTGGTCCCTGTTAAAGTCAGGGAAATACGAGAATGTACCGCACCGGGCAATCAATGGTGTCTTTGATCCACGTAGTTCAAAGTGGATATTCGGGGACCGCCAAGGCGCCCAGATATGCGAGCTTGACAACACGAGTTTTGCCCAGTACGGGGAAAACTCCGAATGGTATATTTTTTCACCGTTCGTCAAGCTTGAAACGCTGTCCATCGATCAGATTGCGATGGAAACCATACCAGGTCACACGACGCTTGAAGATGCCAAGGTTGCCATTTCCTGCACATTCAACGGGCTTACATATGGGAAAGAATGGTGGATGAATTATGGGCAGCCAACTGAATATTCTCAGCGCTTTATTGTCCGCAGGCTTGGTTATGTTTCCGACTGGATAGGGTTCAGGTTCAGGGGGTTGACGAAATCAAGAATGTCATTTGCAAACTTTGAAATAATGGCGAGCTGATGCCTACCGTTACCACACAAGAAGAGCTGAAGGGGTTTTATTTCAGCGCCTCCGAACTGAAGGCATTGACCGACTGGCCCGACGCCCTGATCGAAGATTATTTGACCATCTCGGAAAATATCATCAACATCGTGAACAAGATCGATGCGACGATAGATGACATGCAGGACGTTGCCCCTCTTGCTGCATCGGTAAACAGAATCAAGGCCCAGCATAATTTTCTTTTAAAAACCAGGGCCGATATATCTTCCCTGGCCGCTTCAGTGAACAGGATCAAAGCGCAGCATGACCGGTTGTCAAAATCACGGCTTGATACAGCGGATCTTGTCGCATCGGTAAACCGGCTAAATGGCTTGGTGGGAAAGGATGCAAGCCGCCTTATGGATATCGAGCAGACAAGCCATGCATCCGTGAGGAAAATAGGCATTGACAGATTCCCGAACATGGTTTCAATATTACCGAATGGACACCTCAGAATAGGGGCTGCAACCGGGGAGAATTTTCTTGAGGTGGAGCTTGACGGGACGGTTCGCTTTGTTGGAAATGCTACCGTCTGGAAAGACATCAATATCGGGGCGAATAACCTTGGGTTTCCGGCGGCTGGATCTCCTGACCTTGTCAGCTGGAACGCAACGGGCATCGAGGTTCCTGCATTTGATGGCGGAGCATCTACCGAATATCTCAACGGAGCTTTTGAGGTCCAGCACGACTACAAAGAAGGATCCGACATGCAGCCCCATCTTCATTGGGCGCCGACCACCGCAGATGCTGGAAATGTAGTCTGGCAGCTTGAATTCATCGTGATAAGCGGGGCGAGCGTAATCGACTCAGGAACCCTGACCGTTACGAGCGCAGCAACAGGCACAGCATGGGAAGAGGTCAAGGTCAACTTTGGGGACGTGATAGACGGGGAGACAATGACCATTGCGGACCAGATATTATTCCGGCTGTTCAGAGACCCAGGGGACGCATCAGACACCTATGCCCATGATGCGGTTGTATTGACGGTAGGTGTTCACTACGAGATTGATACTCTTGGCAGCAGGCAGATAACCACAAAATAGGAAAGGTAAAAAAATGTCTATTTTCGGAAACATAGGACTTGGGGTTACAGCAATTGCGGCCGCCGACACTTCCTTGATCGTTCCGGCGGACCCGGTCGAACGTCTGGTGATTTCCGCTTTCTCAATCCACAGCGATGGATCGGCCGGCGCCACAAGAACGGTCGAGCTTTTTTTGTCCGCTGACACCACATCCGCAGCCGGTGACAGGGTGGCTTATTACAGCGTCCCAAACAACGGAAGCGTGGAAGTCATTGAGCTGATCGGCCAGGGCCTGGAAGTGGGCGAAAACATCATCGGGAAGGCCAGTGGCACCGGGCTCAATGCCCACATCACCGTAACAAATTATGACGGCGGAAGCTGATAAAGGGGGGAGGCGAAATGGGTTTTTTCGACTTTGTAGGGGACATTCTCAGCCCTGTGACCGACATTATTGGAGGTGTTCTCGGTAATGAATCGGCAGAAGATGCTTCCGATGCTGCGAGAAATGCGGCAAATGTCCAGGTAAACTCACAGCTTGAGGCGCTTAATTACCTGAAAGAAATTGAAAAAATTCCTCAACAATTTCGGCAAGAAGCTCTTAAAAAAATCGGCGGTCTGTATGGCCTTGAAGGTGGAGAAGGAAGTCAGCAGCAGCTCATCAACAGGGCGATGAAGTCCCCTCTGTATTCTGCCATTATGTCCGGTCGAAATGAAGGGGAAGCTGGCATCCTCAGAAACGCCTCAGCGACCGGCGGCCTTCGTTCCGGAAATGTCCAAGGAGCTCTTTACGATTACAATGTTGACCTGAAGACCAAGGCCCTCCTTGATTCGTACAATAACGAGTTGTCCGGCCTTCAGGGGCTGGCCAGTCTGCCGAGCAATGCAAACCAGATCGCAGCCGCTACAACCGGCATAGGTAAAACTCAAGCCCAAGGAATAACGGCATCTTCCCAGATTGAGCAAGAGGGGAATGAAAATTTTTTAAGCTCTATTTTGCCATCTTCAGCAAGCATCCTCGGCGGTCTTTCTCGCATATTTATTTAAGGTGAAAAAAAATGGATAACCCTTTTTATATTCAACCGGCTTCCCCTCTTCCTGGCATTAAAGAGTTTAATAGTCGCCTTGAATTTGAGAGAGGAAGGACGGAGGATGCGAGAAAAAAAGAAGTACGCAAAAAAGTTTCCGACATAATAAAAAATGGCAACCCTGAAGAAATTGCGGAAATCGTGACAAATGAACCATGGATAACTGGTGAAATTGGCAAGAGTAACGATTTATTGAAAGATATTTCCCTTGAAAACGCCAAGCGCATACTTTCCGGGGATATTTCTCCTGGCCAGGGATTTATAAATATCGCCGAAGAAGAAGCAAAAAACGGGCAGGACATATCAAAAGCTATTCCAAAAATCAAAGATGCCCAGCGCGATCCTGAATCTGCGAAGGCTTGGGCTGAAAAATACATTGCATTGCATGATCCTGACGCATGGAAAGAATACAGAAAATCACAAGGAAAAACTGAAGAAGAAAAACCGCCATCGGGTTATAGGTACAAAGAAGATGGAACGCTTGAGGCTATTCCCGGCGGCCCTGCAACTGGCGAGAGAGCTCCTAAAGGTTATTATTGGGAAGAAAAGAATAAGCTTGCGCCAATTCCTGGCGGGCCGGCCGATAAGAAAAATAAATCAGACGAATCATCGTTGGAAATCGGATACCGCACATACCTCAGCGCCAACAATAAACAAAACTCACCAGAAAGTTATGCCGCATACCAGAAAAACCAGGCAGCTCAAAAAAAGGAGATGCAAAAGGCCACTGTTACCAGGCCATATATGGCGGAGCTTATGTCCCAGGGGTATATCCCCTCAACTCGCGTAACTGGACCAATGCTCGATGCTTATGAGGCAGCAGCAGCAAAAGCAGCGGAAAACGGCAAGCCACTAACCGTCGAAGATTTAAGGGACATGGAATTTCAGGCAGTTAAAAATCGGGCCACTGGTCAGTCAGCAGGAAGCAGGTTAACAATCCAAAGAAAGCAGAACATCGAAGCCGCCTATGGTCTGCTGGACGATTTGAAAGCTACATCTAAAAAGCTGGACTATTCCCCTGCAAAGTTTGTTGCCGAAATTGATAGATTTATAAAAGGTCAATCTAACGATCCTATTTTGACAGAGTACATGACGCAACGGGCCGATGCCCTTTTTGTCCTTGGTAATGCCCTTAAGCAAAACGGGCTGACGGATAAATCAATCGAAGTTGAGGAAGAAGCGGCAACACCAACACTCTCACCGCAAGCATTTGAAGCATGGTACAACACGCAATTAAGGGCACTGAACCGGGCTGCGAAGGAAATGAACACCGATTATAAATATGGTATTCCTACCGTGCCAACCGTGCCAGCAGGTAAAGGCGGAGCAGGGCCGGCCACCGATACCGGCGGAACTCCACCGGCCGCCGGATGGAGCATCAAGAGGGTTGAATAATGGCAAAATATGAACTCACCTCACCAGAAGGGCAGAAGTTTGAAATAACTGCGCCCGATGACGCCACCGAGGCGCAGGTGATGGAGTATTTTCAGCAGAGCCAGGAATCATCCGGTGGATCAGCAAATGGAGCCATAACCCCGGACATGCCGGCTGTGGGAGAGTTCCAGGGCGATCCTGATGAAGTGCAGCGGGAAATAGACGGAATGCCAGACCCAACAATGAAAGGGCTGGCGCAAAAGGCATTTGATCAGCAGTATGGCGGATCATCCGGCGCCCCTGGCAAAGACTATTCAGAAACGGTTTCCCAATATCACGCCGGCACGCTGGGTGAACGGCAAAAAGCCATTGTTGATGAGCTGGCGAAGCGCGGGGAAATCGAGCTTGGCTTAAAACCTGAAGACAGCTTCTTGCAAAATGTTGCCGGAGATCTGACAAAGCGCACAGAAAACGTTCAGAAGATGGTGGAAAGGCGCGCCCCTTCCGGCGATGTCGGCCCGGTTAAAGCAGCTGGAGAAATTGCTTTCAATCTTCCTGGTACCGCGGCGCTTGCTATCGGGCAAGGGGCGGGCGCTGCTCTTGATATCGCTGGCGAGGCGGTAAAGAGCGGGTATGAAACTCTTGTTCCTGAAGGGGTGCAGGAAGGAATTTCTTCCGCTGCAAAAAAAGTTCTGTCAACCGATATTGGACAATACGGTTTGAAGGCCATTCAGAAAGGCGGGGAGATCTGGGGGCATTTCAAGGAGTCATATCCGGACGCGGCCATGGCGCTTGAGGGAATTGGTAATATTGCGTCTCTTGGAGTTGGTGGTAGCGCAAGCAAAGCGGCAGGGAAAGAGGCAGCATACACGGTTGATGATTTCGCAAAGGCTATTTCAAAGCCTTTTTCCGCGCCTACTGAACAGAAAATTTCAAAAATTGTCGAGCAAGGTTACAAAAAAGGAGTCCGCCCAACCGTTGCCGGCAAAGGATCTTTTGCTATGGCGTCAAAGGCGTCAGGCAAAGCAGAAGATGCTGTAAAGACAATCGTAGGGCTGAAAAACGACCTTGCTTTAACTACAGAAACAGGGGAAAAAATAACCGGTGTCCTCCCTCAAAATCTTAACCAATTCTCGGAAGCTATCGGGCAGGCAAAAAACAAAATCTACCAGACATACAGCCAGATGGCAAAGGACGCGGGCGGAAAAGGAGCTGCTTTTGACACGAAACCTATCATCAGAAAATTGTCAGTTGCGTCAGCTGATTTGAAAAATAATCCACAGGTGCGAAAATATGCTGAAGACCTGATTGATGATGTCATCGAACTGAGGGGCCAGCCGCCTGAAGTCATTGAGGCACGAATTGCAGACCTTAACAGGAGCTTGAGCGGGTTTTATGATGGCCGGGTAGGCCAGGCAAAGGCGCAGGTTGATGCATCCGTTGCTCGCTTAATGCGAGATGAGCTTGACAACAATATCACGCAGGCGATGGGCGAAGGGTATCAGGGTCTTAAAAAACAATATGGGGCGCTGGCTTCCATAGAAAAAGAGGTTCAGCAAAGGGCTACTGTTTTTGGTCGCCAGAACGAAAAAGGTCTTGCAGACTTCAGCGATATTTTTACCGGTGCCGAGATAGTGAGCGGGGCAGCTTCCATGCTTGCCGGGAATCCTGCCGGGGCAAAAGGTGTCATCGCAGGACTTGCCGGCAAAGCAATCAAGGGCAGAATAAAATCGGCCAACAACGCCGACAATATTGTCAAGAAAATGTTCCGAGAAGTTGACGACCTTATCACAAAGGAAAGCTCCGGGCCAAGGAGTATGGCAGGGAAACAGTTTGTAGAAATAAAGAAACAGATTCAGGACTCTATCAGGAAACAGGACATTCCAGATATCGAGAATATTATAAAACAGACGAAAGTGAACCTCGGAGTCCCTACTTATTTCAGAAAAAAAATAAAACCTGACATGACTGAGCTTCCATATTCATCTGGAGCGGCAGAAGCATCGGCAGATGCTTTTGAAGAAATTATTCAGATAGCCAGGACCCCAAAGGGAAAACGGCTATTGGTAGAACGCCTGAGAGAGGAAGAGAAATACAGCCAGCTTCTTGATGCCATTCTCGACGTTCCTTCACAAAAGGCATTGCCTGGAGGTCAAGGGTTTGAGTTGTTGGCTGAAACAGAATCTAAAGCGCGTTTGGCCGGACAGAAAACAAGCAAATCATTGGGGGCAAAGAGCTTACCTTCAGGTATCAGCGGAGACATATCAAGGGCGGAGAAGTTAAAAATATCCGCCAGACGTCGCGGATTAACAAAAGAAAACAGATAGGATATTTTATGAAAAGAACCATCACCGCAATTTTTCTATTTCTTGCCTTCACATTTACATGCCAGGCCCACGCCTACAACGTGGTGAAGCTGAATCCGGCATATGTCCCGAACCCGATTAAGGGCGTGCCTGTCAGCCTCGGGGAGATATATGTGGGTGTGGCCGATGCCGACCCGACAGTTGTCGCAAATCAGATTGCCATCTATGTCCAGGAAGAGGACGGAACAATCACCGCGGTTTCCCAGCCTGTCACCCTGGGCGCCGGCGGGGTTCCGCTCTACAACGGCAGCCCTGTTTCTTTGCTGGTGGAGGGAAATTATTCTCTGGCCGTTCTGAGCTCCACTGGGGCGCAGATCTATTATATCCCATCAGATCAGGACGTGGTGAAGTCATATCCGAGCGGGATTTCTCTTGACGACGCATACGCCTGCGACCTTGCCGCCGCCGTGGCTGGCATAGGTGTGGTTGATATCACCACGCTGAAAGTTGACTGTGACCCGATTATCGCCGAAGGAACAACGGCAACATCCACACCAAATATCACTCTTGAAATTGAAAACGGATCAATTATTGACGGCGTGGCCGGCGGCGGCACGGAAACACTGGTGATAAATGGTGGCCTTATCGCCGCACCTGGGCAGCGGTGGATAGGGGCAAATCTCACACCGTCCGGGTCCACGAAAGTTGACAAAATATATCCTGATTGGCACACGCAAAACGCGGTTGCCGGAACCACAGATATGCAAACGGCAGTGCAGTTAATGATCGACTGGTTGCCGAGCAAAGTTCATCTTCTCGGGACAACTTACTATTGTTCTGGGCCGCTTACAGGCGTGTCATCGATGCGAATTAAAGGTGAAGGAAGGAACGTCTCTGTTCTGAAATCGGATTATGCTGGCATTTTTCTCGATCTCAGCAACACGAATTATGCAGTCCTCGAAGACTTGCAGCTTTACGGCATGTCAAAGGTTGCCGGATCAATCGGTCTATATGCCGATACCGGGCACCATATCGACCTGAGACGGGTTATGGTAAGGGTGTTTGAAACAAATACCAAATTTGAGCACTGCATATACCATTATTATTACGATTTCGACTGCATGAATGGCGTGTATGGGTATATCTCCACAGGCAACGCTACCGGTTCAGCGGTACAGGCAAAATGGTACGGTGGGCGCGTCATGTCGAATACCGGCATAGGAGTTCAGATTCTGTACTCAACGAATGAGGCTCAGGAGTTTTTGATTTCAGGTGTCGATATCTCAAGCAACGGGGTTGGAGAGGTCATAGACGGCGCAAAAAACATCAGGCATGATACTGTTCATTATGAGGCAAATACCACTGACCATGTGCAGGTGAAAGACACGGTAACGGCAGGAGTTTATAATCTGTCATGGGACAATTCCCAGTTTAACACCCTGGTCGGCGGCGGTATTAATTTTGCAAATGCTGCCATAAAGAAAACCGAGTTTAAAAACAGCACGTTCAATTCGATGACGTTTACCAATGGCGGGACGTATTATTCATTGTTGAAAAACGTGGAAGAGGTTGGGGCTACCGTAACAGGGAAAGTAATCCGCGAAGCAACAGGATCAACCTACCCGGAAACAAAGAGTTTTACCTCTACACAGACTCTCCAGATAGTCGGGAACAAGAATTTTGACAGCAGCCAACACATTGAATATGTGGCGGCAAAGCAGACGACCGATGCAACGGTAACAACTTTGGCGAGCTGGTCTTTGCTTGACGAGACATCTTATGTTATCGAAGCGACAGTATCCGGGAAAAAATCTGACACATCGCAGCGGGCAGAGTACAAAATTATCGGCCTGTTCTACCGTGACGGCGCAGGGAATGCCACGCAGCAAGGGGCAACAACCGTTCTTTCCTCAATCGAAAGCGACGCGGCATGGGATTGTGTTTTTGATGTGTCTTCAACGCTGGCCAGAATACGCGTGACCGGAGCCGCAGCAACAACGGTGGATTGGGATGCAGACATAAAGGTAATTTATCGATGATCTGCGGCAGGCCAGAATGCAACGCAAAATGCCTCTATTACCTGCGCCTTATCAAGCGCTGCGCACACCCGAAAAACATATACATCGGCCCAACATGGCACGGGCCGCTCAGGTGGTGGACGATATGAATCTTGACGGCGAATGGCTGGTGACATGCTTAGGCTGGGCGAGAATTTTCAACCGAGTGAATGACCACAAGATCATCAAGGATGGCGAGGGATTCAACCGGGCCGTGGGGATTGAGGGGGCGTATTTTTACACTGCTCCTGCTACCGGAAACAGATATATTCTGGACTACAATCATCCGCGCAACGATAATTTTTTTAAAGATGTTGTCGATATCGTGGAAATCCTGCCAGACGGGACAGCGAAAGGCGTATTGTACAAAGCAGAGCGGCGGAGATTTAAATTCACGTTGACGAGGGTGAAATGAAAAAGAAACTCGCAGCCCTAGCCCTGCTTCTTGCCATGCCGTCCGTAGCGGGGGCAAAGGGCATCTATGTTTCACACGGCGGTACTGGCGACGGGACATCATGTGCCAGCGCCAGGGATGAAGCGTGGGTAACAACCTCAACAAATTGGGGGACAGACGCAACCGATATCGGCGATGGCGATTATATTTGGCTCTGTGACGATGGCGGGACGCTGACCGATGTCATTGCGTTGGTAGGTGGGGCCGGAAAGACCTATTACATTTCGCCAGCACCCGGTGAGGCTCCCAATGTCGGACCTACTGGGCAGTATGGGATGCATGCGGCCACTGCAAATCGCGGAACATTCATCATCGACGGACTGAACACCCTGAATTTTTCCGGCGGTGTTGGTGCAAATGCCACGCCTCTTAGGTTCAACAGCCAAACAGGCTTCAAAGTCCTTCGTTGCCAACTTAATACGAGTGCCTATTACGCAATGCAGGCATATGTCAGCGCCATCGACGCTGCTGACGTTGAGATAGGGTGGAATACGTTTAATCTTGGGGACACCACAGACGCCATCCGCGTGACCCATGTTGGCGCGTCAGGCATGACATATCACGACTGGAATATCCACGATAACCACACGGTAAACGCGAAGAATTTTTTCCTTGAGCTTCCTGATGCTGCGGTCCATGCCGCTGACCTGGTAGCATACGGTATCAATTTTGATGGAAATACCGCCGATAATATCATGGCAAGTTTCTTCTCGCCTGGTTCCGGGATAGGGACGAACGGCGGGACTTCCACAAGCTATATTGGATATAATGTAACAAATTTCTGCGGAAGCACCGATTACACGACGAACAATTGCTATCAGGGGCATCATCTTGGTGATGCAGATGGTTGGATAACAATTGAGCATAACATCGGATACCACACCTATAACGGCGATACGGGTGATGGGAATTTCATGATTTTTGACCATACAAATGTTGATCCTACTCTCTACTCACAAAACCTAATTATCCAGTATAACAAAGCCTACGATTATTCCGGTTCCGGTTTCTCGGCATATCGCCTCAAAAATTCCATAATGCGTCACAACATTGCGAATGGTAATTCCACGGCAACAACTCCGGCCGGTGACACATCAGATTCAGGGTTTAAATTTGCATGGTCTGAAGGGACAGGCAATTCAGCTTATAACAACACCTCTTGGGGCCATGCTGCTGGGGCAGCCTACAAGATCGCTGACGCGGCAAATATCGGCAATCCTGAAGTGTCGTTGGTAAATAATATTGGGGCAGAGTCGCTTTATGGCGTGCTGGTGCAGAACAATTCAACCGTGCCGGCAGAGAGCTACAATGCTTTTTCTTCCCCGGCCAGCGGCCTGACTTACGACGCCACCGACATCACCACAGATCCCCTGCTCGACAGTGCAGGACGTCCCCGCCTAAAATCACTCTACGACGCCGGCACCGCCCACGACAATGTTTATTGCGGGCCTGGCGAGCCTATCGGCGCATATGAGTTGTGCAAGGGCGTGTCGATGCCGCCGCCTTTGTGGTTTCTGGGGACGCCTGACAGTTATTCGCTAGGCGGGGGTAGGTTGCACTTTGATTACATATATTACGGGGCCGAGCAAGTATTCTATGGCGCTGAACCTATTTGGTATTAAGGAGTTGAAATGAAAAAAATATTACATCTTCCTCTGGCTTTTTTGCTGGCATCAACTCCGTGTTTTGCTGGTGACAAGGATGTTGATAATAACGGTTTCCACGACAAAGAGTTTGGAGGGACGAATTCAAACGACGGCACCATAGCGGGGGTGTTTGTAAAACAGGCGGATTGCTCGACAATTACCGCCGGTGTGTGTCTGGACACCGATAACGGGAATCTGTATGTTTATGACGGAGACAGCGTTGAACTTGCCGGTGTTCTAAGTTGGCAAGGGAAAGATGCCGATCTTGACTACCTTGCCGGGCAGACTCTATCCGCAAATGTGAGATACCTGCTCGAATCAGCCAACTATGCGGCTATGACGGGCCTGCCTTATGAGATTCCTACCACCTATCAAGCGGTAACGGAAGCCACGGAAGGTACCGATGGGAACCCGGCGACTATGACGCTGACACCTACTGCTGGAATTGGACTGCATATTGTTGAGATAACGTGTGAAGATCCTGACGGGGTTATTTTGACGATGTCTGAAGCTGGGGCGGTCAATCTGTCAAGAGTGCTGATCATCCAGGCAAGCACGCCGGATATCTCCATCGCTGATTCAGCCGGCGTGCAGGAAATGAGTGGGACGGTTGTGTTGGCGAATGCTGGAGAAAACGTCACGCTTGAATATAGTTCGGCTCTCGCGGCGTGGGTGCAAGTTGGTCATCCCAATGTGTTAAGTTTCTCAGTGAGCGAAATCAATATCCAGTCAGGCACCATCAACGGCGCGATCAGGCCAATTAACCAGACTTCCGACACTTACACGCTTGGCACAAACTCTACTGCGGATTCCTGGGGCACATACTTCACCAACACTGATGCGGCGGCAGATGGAGCGGCATACACCATGGAATCTGCCGTTGCAGGTATGCATTTCTGCCTGGAGAACGGGGTTGGTGTTACTGAGGTTTTGTCGGTCACTCCAGCAGCGGGGGATTATCTCGTGAAAAATGGAGTGCGAGGAAATGCTGCGACGGCGAGAGCATCATCCGGCGCAGCGGGGGATAAAATTTGTGTCTTTTGCCAAGACGCCACAGACTGCAAAATCACGGCAGAGGTAGGCACATGGACAGAATGATATTTCTTGCGTGTCTCTTTTTTGCGGTGCCCTGCTTGGGGCAGACAACATGGGACGTTTTCGCTGTTGGGGACCAAACTCAACCTGTTGTCACTTTTATTAACACAAACGGGGTAGAGACACAGGCGAAGGACGATGAGTGGTCGACCATTAGTGGGACAATTGATTATGATTACTCCACTGTGGGACTGAGCATGGAGCTAACAGAGTGTATTGCCCTAAGCGCGGGCTCATATGCATCAATTCCAATTACACCTTCAAGTGAAAAATTTGTAGTAGTCAGATTTAGACTTGCAGAAGCAATTGAAGCGACTGAGTCCTTCTTGTACGGGAGGACTTCTGATTCTCTCACTGAGTTGTTTAAAATATCGTTACAAACTGATCTAGATTATGAAATTCTTGCTCTGGGGGGGACAACACAATATCAGTATAACGAAATTTCCGCATCTACTTCCTATTATTTTCAGATGAGATTCAAACAAGGAACTGGTGTTAATGCGGAGTGCCAACTGTGGGTGTCTACTGATGGAATAAACTGGACAGATTCGGGAACATCTTCAGATGGAACGACTACTGGACAGTTAGGAGAGTTTAGGATCAGAAATTCTGCCGATACGGAGGTAATGTATTTTGATGGATTTATTGAGAGCGATACTTTTATTGACGATGCTAGCACCTTATAATGCTTTTGCCGCTGTTGTTATTTCGAGTGGGAATATTGAATCTACCACTATTACAATAGTTGGTTCTGGCTTTGGCGCTCATGGTGATTTTGGTGAAGCCGAAACATATTTACCTTATATTTTCGAAGATTGTGGTAGTAATGGGTATTTGACCAATAAGTCTTTCACTTGTGATGGGGTAATAACGTCTGAAAATAGCAGGTCTTTAGAAGATAATCGCTCTATTTTGCACGTTCGTGATGATCTTAACCCTACAAATATAACCGCATGCGATGGGGACGAACTGGCCGACTCGACAAACAGGAACACACTCAAATATAATGTTGAGGGGAAGGCTGCTATACATCAGTACTTTGTATCTGAATGGGTTTATATTCCTACTGATTTTTATACAAGAATAGGCGATGACACGTCAAATCAGATAAAGGTCAATTTAATAACCCCGATAGATGACCCAACTGCAAGACAATATTTCAACTTTTACGGGAGCGATATTTTATACACCAATACTGAAGTCGGAGAGCTAGCAGGAAATGAAGGCACAATGTCTGAGATAATGCCTGCTGGAACTTGGCATAGGCTTGATATCTTTGTGTCAATCCCAAATGAAACGACTTCTTTTGAAGATAAAATTATTTTTTGGGTTGATGGAAACAACGTTAGAGAGACGACATATTTAGGGCATGGGGGGGTCCAAATAGACGAGCAAGTTTCGACTATTACATTCCCAGGGTATTTTCAACAATTTGGTGATAAGCAAACCTTTCCGATACAGACGGACGATCATTTTATCGATTTTACGATGGCCCGCGTTGAAATATCTGATTACCCGACTTGGGATGAAACAGCGCAACACCATAAGGAGTTGCAAATCCCGACTGTGTGGTCTGATACGGGGGTAACTGCTAATCTAAATCTCGGTTCATTCCAGGATGGCGACCACATCTACCTGTATGTGGTAGATGCCGATGGCGCAGTAAACGCTGACGGCTATGACCTCGGGATTTTGGGCGCAGAAACCAACGTGACAAAACAGCACGTTGGCTATTCATCAACCGGCAGAAGCTGGGTATATTCGCCGACGGGGGTAAATGTGCAATGACAGACTCAATAGCAAAATCGGCAAGCAGAGGCCGTGTCCTGGCCGTGGCAATAATGGCCGTTGTGGCGGCTTACCTCGCAAGTCGCGGGATTGAACTCACCGATGAGCATAGGCAACTTGGGATTGAACTGATCATGGCCGCGCTTGTTTCAGCTGGTGCCATGGTGCCGGTTGTCCGGAGCAAGTTGCGGTCAATCAAACGGGCAAAGAAAAAGACCAATGACCATAAAAATTGAGGCCGCAGCCTGCCAACACTGCATGGCCTGCCGTGTGGCCCTGGCGGACGACACCTTGCCTGTTTCTGCTTATCGTGGTAAAGAAACAGATAGGGACGAAGACGACCTTTTGGCTGTAGCCGCACAATGCCCGGTTGGGGCAATCATGGTGTTTGAATGAATTGCCCAGGCTGCAAGGTGCCTTGCTGCAACCCGATGCTGCATGACATGCGCAATGGCCTGTTGGCGGCAAAGGGACTCTTAGTCAGCATGAAAGGAAATGCCACACCCGAGCAGGCGGAGACTCTTAAAAAACTCAATAGTGAGCTGGCCAGGATCGGCAAGGCTTTGGACAGGTGCAAAGAATGCAGCTAAATATAGATCTGAGCAAATGCCCTGCCGCCACAGACAAATGGGCCTGCCGTGCCTGCATCGATCAAATCGGCGTAGAACTGGACATTATGCTATCTGGAGCCGGCGCGCTGGTGATTCCGGACGATTCAGATTTCACGCGGCGTTTTGATGATCGGGACAGCCGCAAAACTTTTATCAGCCGTGCGGTGCGAGAGTGCCCGCATCGCGCCTTGAGCATAGGGGATTAAGGATGGCCCAAGCCACAAAGGAGGATATTAAGGCTGCGATCAAGGAGGCCCTACAGGAAGAACGCGACGAGTTCTGGGTTCCGCAGCCTCAACATTACATGGACCATCAGATGCTTGCCAATTGCCGCCAGGGGCAAGACGAATGGCGGAAGAACCATGAATTTGTGTCAGCCGTGCGCACCGGGATGTCATGGGGCAAAAAAGCCTCAATTGTGACAATAGCCATTGCAACAATAACGTTTATCGGTGGGGCAATATGGATGGCAATAAAAGCGGCATTACGCTTCACCCAGTAATAATCCGCCTACCCACAAAATGTAACGCCGCACTTGTCGGCAAATACTGGTGCCCACGGGCTAAATGGTTCCGGAAAGAACCGTGCCCGTTCCGGAACCGGCGAGAGTGTGATTCTTACCAGGAGACATCAAGCACGGTATCGGCACCATGCCGCACATGATGTCGCCGTCTTAATCCGTGTGGGCGAGCGGGCATAGGTGGTTCATCTTACCGGCTTCGGGCCGTCTTTTATCTCACCGGCGTTGACTATATGGCACATGCCACAGTTATCATCTTCCCCTATGTGGACGGACATGAATTTAAAATTTATCAGCATATCTTCCGCGTCTCCTAGATCAAGATCAATGGAATCAGTAAGAAGAACAGGAGAAACAAGATGTATCTCAGATCCGTTAGGCGCTTCAAGAAACGCAAATTGAAGCTGTGCCAATGTGTAAACTATGATGATTAAGGTGTTCATTTTTCTCCTTATTTATCTTGAAACCCCTGCAAAATATCGCACACGATGTCGCGCGCCGCAGTGGTTAATTTTGATATGCAATTGCTGGGCAGGTCTTCTTGCCAAGTGAAATAAAGATAGTCAGAAAGTTCATCCTTCACGCTCCCAAACATCCAGCCATTCGGGAA
>Ga0208245_1001234_pt1 | contig 16388 bp, 18 predicted proteins | sample RifOxyC1_FD_184035 | JGI IMG/M metagenome (GOLD analysis project Ga0208245, IMG submission 184035) | Soil microbial communities from Rifle, Colorado - Rifle Oxygen_injection C1 (SPAdes) | ecosystem: Environmental > Terrestrial > Deep subsurface > Rock core/Sediment | place: Rifle, Colorado... | reverse complement strand
ATTTTTAGAAAAAATGTTCCTTGCTTTTCGGATTTGCGCGCGACCAATTTTTTCTAAAAATGGAAAGGACATTTTTCTTTTTGGGGTTCTGCCCTCCAAGTATTCGGGCAGGTGGCGGAACAATGCGGACGAAGTTTTGGCAAAACTATTTTTTGGGGAAAGGATTTGCCAAAACTTCGACTGATTTGTTTTTGAATTTGGATGTCGCAAATGGAAAAGGAGGGGTTTGGGGAGGAATTTTCCATTTGCTCCGCTGTTTTCTTTTGGCGAAATTCGGGCGGGCATAAAAATTTGAGAAAAAGTGTTATTCATGTTAGTATAGTTGTGAGGGTTAGTTTCAACGCTCATACTTATACTATCATACTATGGAAAGCAAACAAAATAAAGAAATTGGGGATAAAATAAAAGTCTTTCGCACTAAGCAAGGATTGACACAGGACGCACTTGCGAGAAAATGCGATATTCCCTATACGACCCTGACTAAAATTGAATCGAATGTGATAACGAAGCCGTCAATCCAAACAGTAACCAAGATTGCCGAGGGGTTGGGAATAAGTATTGATAATTTGATAAAATAATTATTATGACTAAAGAAACATTAGACAAAAAAGAAGCTATAAAATCAATTGTTCACGCATCCGTCGAATCATTCGCGGTAGGTTTTCAAGGAAGGCACGAGGGTGAGTTAGAAGACCCCGAGGGTACTTTAAATATGAAAATCCATAATGTTTTTATTGCGGTTCTTGGACCAGAAATACAATACTATACTGCCCTTGTTCGTTCTCTCGATAGCTCCTTGGGAAATATGCTAGAAAAAATGGCAATTAACATCGCAAAATTAACTTATGAAGTAAAACAAAGTGTCGCAGGACCTCTTAGTCTCAAACAAACTCAAGATGTTGCTGAATTATTAGAAAAATATAAACGCCGAGAAGTTGCCCCGCCAACTACGGAGGACTACCAATTTTTGCGAACCAAGCCAACAGAGAAATCGTTGGTAACAAAAAGACATGATAGTGATTATTATTTGATTGATAAAGAAACTGGGGAAAACTTTTTGATTGAGTTAAAAATTGGTGGTGATCTTGATAACAAAAAAGCTCGTTCAGAAAAAGAAGCTTTACTGGAGCAGTTCGCAATACTATCAAATACCTTACCAGACAAAACAAAAATAAAGATCTTTTTTGCTACTGCTTATAATCGTTTTGGTGAAGGTAAACCATGGCGACAAGAGCGTGTTCGTCAGTTTTTTGCTAATGATGAGCTTTTGATTGGAAAAGATTTTTGGGATTTTGTATGCAAGTCAGACCAAGGATATAACATTGTACTTGAAGCTTACAAAGAAAAAGCTGGTCTTATTAAAACTTCCCTAGATTCAATCAAGAAAACTTATTTAGGATGACCCATATATGCAAACACTTATTAAATGGCCTGGTGGCAAAACACAAGAGTTTCCTTACATCAAGGATTTAATCCCGACTTTTGATCGTTACATCGAGCCATTTTTTGGTGGAGGTGCAATTTTCTTTCAATTAAAACCGCAAAAGGCGATTATCAATGATATTTGTAATGAACTTACTGATTTTTACAGTTTACTCAAAACAGAAAACGATAGAGAAGAATTTAAAAAAGAATTATATGACTATGCTACAAATTGGGAAAAAATCCCTAAGTACATCACCATTTTTGAAAATCAAATAACCAGGCTCTATGAGAAATATAAAAAAGATGAGATTACTAAAGCGGAATTATCGAAACAGGTAAATTCTATCCTCAAAAAAGAAGAGGATCGGTTTAACGGACTTTTTCTCAAAAAGTTTTGTTTGGACGAGCAAAATCTATTAGAACAGATTACCTCAAATTTAATTTCAAAAATTAGCAGGACGAAAGAAATTGAAAAGCAAAGAGGAAAATTGCCAGAGGGCGATCTTCAGAAAAATATTGAAACTGCATTTAGAAGCGGATTTTATATGCACTTTCGAGATGTGATGAATTTCAACGGCAATAAATATAAAATCAGTTTGCCTAAAAAAATCGCTAACTACTATTTCATCAGAGAGTTTTGTTACGGTTCAATGTTTCGTTTTAATAAAAGCGGTTATTTCAATATCCCGTATGGTGGTATTGCGTATAATACGAAAGATTTTCGCGGAAAAGTCGATTATATATTTAGCGATGAAGTAAAAAAACTTTTTAAAAATACTGTTATCAAAAATCAAGATTTTGAGAAGATTTTCAATGGGTATCAATTTTCAAAAAACGATTTCATTTTTCTTGATCCTCCATACGATACTGACTTTAGTAATTATGAGAAAAAGTCTTTTGATAAAAAAGATCAAGAAAGATTGGCGAAGTGTCTTTACGACACGAAAGCGAACTTTATTCTCATAATCAAAAACACACCTTTTATTTCGAGTTTATACCAAAACAAGAAAGGAATAAAAATTGATAAATTCGACAAAACTTATCTCTACAATGTTAAGGGCAGAAATGATAGAGATGTTGAACACCTTGTCATTTATAACTTTTGATGTCGTATGCAAAAATTTATCAACACAATTATACACGGCGACTGTATAGAGGAAATGAAGAAACTTCCTGATAATTCTGTTGATTTAATTTTTGCCGATCCACCTTATTATTTACAACTTCCGAAAGGAAAACGCTTAAAAAGAGCCGACGGCTCTGAAATTATTCCCGTTGATGATTACTGGGATCAATTTGAAAGTTACGAAGATTACGACAATTTTACTCAAAATTGGATTAAAGAGTGCCAAAGAATTTTAAAGCCAACGGGCACATTTTGGGTTATCGGAATGTATCACAATATTTTCCGAGTCGGGACAATAATGCAAAATCTAGGACTTTGGTTTTTGAACGATGTGATATGGGTAAAAACGGACGCATTACCGAATTTGAATGGTCGCCGTTTTACAAATAATCACGAGACAATAATTTGGTCGGTGAAAAATAAGGATTGCAAAAAATATACTTTCAATTACGAATTTTTGAAGAAAATGAATGGTGGAGTTCAAATGAAAGATACCGATTGGGTCTTTGGACTTTGCAAGGGGAATGAAAGATTGAAAGACGAAAATGGCATAAAAGCTCACCCGACACAAAAGCCCTTGAAACTTATCCAACAGGTTGTGCTAACCGCAAGCAATAAAGGAGATTTAATTTTTGATCCGTTCATGGGAAGCGGAACAACTGCCGTTGTTGCCGAAGCATTGGGGCGAAAGTGGATTGGTATTGAAAGAGATGAAAAATATGTTGACCTCGCTGAAAAGAGATTGAAAGACTATGCACAAAGTAAAACATAATTTATGAGACTTTTAAATTTTCAAATTAAAAATTATAGATCCATTATTGACTCTGGGGTAGTCAAATTATCAGACCTTGATAATGTGTCGGTTTTTGCTGGTCAAAATGAATCTGGTAAAAGCTCTATACTTAAGGCTTTATACGATTTTGAGCGTGGTGAATTTGAAGCTTTCTCAGTTCCTTTTTCTATTGATGCAAACCCAACTCAATCTATCAGCTGTACTTACAAGATAGAAGATGACGACAATATATCAGAGTTATTACAAGACATTTTAAAAGACGATTTTAGTTTAACGCTTGATGAAGCAGAGAAAATATTGGATGAAAATAAAATTGGCAAATTGAAAGAGTTTACACTTACGCGAACAAAAGAAGCTGAAAAAATAGAAACGAGTATTGATAAAAATTCTTTTAATATTTTATGTTCCGCTGTTTTAGAAAAACCAGAGCAACCAGTTGAAGGCGAAGCAATCAAAGAAAAAGTAAAGTTTGTTGTTATCGCAGACACAGAAAATGAAAAAGTTGCTGGTATTTTTTGGCAAATCGCACCAAAAATTATTTTCTTTGATGATTTTTGTGATTTATTGCCAGACAAAATTTTTCTTTCGGTACTGAAAGAAAAGAAAGCTGACAGCAAAGGTTATCGTGCTGTAAAAAATCTTGAAAAAATACTTGAAACAGATTTCATATTGAAAGATACGGAAAATGATCCTGTGCGAGGTACAAAACAAACTAAAGAAAACGATAGCTTATCAGTAGATTTTCAAAAAGACTGGGGTCAAAGAATACATGGCGAAAATAAAGTTGTTGTAAAATATGATTTCCAAAAAAGAAATGGCGAAGCTGAAAACGGGTCATATATAAATTTCTATGTTGAAACAAAAGAGGGGCAACCTTTGCCACCAAAGCAACGAAGTAAAGGTTTAATTTGGTTTTTATCACTTTGGCTTGAATTAAAAGCACAAGATATTGAACATACTGATTTAATTCTTTTGCTTGATGAACCAGACCAACATCTCCATGTTAAGGCTCAAAAAGATATATTAAAGTTAATAAATAAACTTGCTAAAAAAGAAAAGGACAAAAAAGGCGACCAAATAATTTACGCCACGCATTCGCCTTATTTAATTGAAGTCAATTTTTTGAGCAGAATTAAGTTAATTCTAAACACAGAAAGCCAAGGGACTAAAATTGAGGATATTGTAACGAGTAAAATTGATACGGAATACAAAAGAGACGCACTACAACCGATTGCAGATGCTATTGGTTTGAGTGTTAGTGAATTCTCAACATTGGGAAAGAAAAATACTATTATTGAAGGAATTTCTGATTTCTACTATTTTTCTGGAATGAAAAAGATATTGAGCCGTGGTGGTGATTATCATTTTGTTCCGGGTATTGGAGTTAGACAAATAAATAATCTTATCTCAGTATCTATTGGTTATGGATTAGATTGGATTGCTATCATTGATGACGACCCGACAGAAGGAGGCAAGGATTCTAAGAAAAAATTTGATGAAATAAAGGATTTTGCGTTTGACGGTGATGAGGACAAAACAAAAGAGAGAGTTAATATACTTGGGGGAATTGTAGGTATAGAAAATATGTTTACACACGACGATCTCAAACTGATTGATTCTAGCGTAGGGAAAAATAATGATAAAACAAAAGCAGTTGGACAAAAACGCAAAGTCCTTTTTTCAAAATTGTTTTTTGAAAAGGTAAATAGTGGAGATATTACAGCAGACAAATTATCACAAACTGCAAAAGATAATTTTGGAAAAGCTTTTGATTTTATAGACAAAAACTTTCTACAAGTAGAATAGTTTTTTGGAAAGCCCGCCCGAATTTCGCCAAAAGAAATCAGCGGAGCAAATGGAAAATTCCTCCCCAAACCCCTCCTTTTCCATTTGCGACATCCGAATTCAAAAAAGAATCAGCCGAAGTTTTGGCAAATCCTTTCCCCAAAAAATAGTTTTGCCAAAACTTCGTCCGCATTGAAGCCCCGCCACACTGCCCGAATACTTGGAGGGCAGAACCCCAAAAAGAAAAATGTCCTTTCCATTTTAGAAAAAATTACCCCCGCGAAAATCAGAAAAAGCAAGGAACATTTTTTCTTTTTGGGGTTGCCGAGTGAAGCGAGGCGGTGGCGGGGCTTTCTCCGAGCGTACGATTTAGTTTCAAGCCACCACGCGCTCCGCGCGTGGCACATCAGCGATTTTGGAAATAGGTGCGAGCTTGGTACAATAGAGACACCAAAACAGAACTTAACGGCTTTTTCAAAGCCAGAAGGTGGGACGCGCGAAGCGCGTCCCACTGATTTCCCCCCATTTTTCCAAACGAATTCGGATTCCCGCCTTCGGCGGGACGGATTGTTTTTTCGCCAAGAAGCAGGTGCGAAATCAGAAGCAATTTTGACTCATAGTATTTGCTTAATACAAAAATAATTTTTTATCACTATGAGTAATATTATGGAAAATAAAAAATTCTTTTTGTATGCTCGCAAGTCCACTGATGTCGAGGACAAGCAGGTTCTTTCGATTGATGCTCAACTCACCGAATTGCGGGAATACGCCGTTCGGGAAAATATTGAAATTTCCGCCGAAATCGTGGAAAAACAATCTGCCAAGATTCCAGGTCGTCCATTGTTTAACAAGATGATGAAAGAAATTGAAACTTTCGGCGGAAACATCCTTGCATGGAATCCCGATCGTCTGGCCCGCAATTCGGTGGACGGCGGACAGATTATTTATCTCCTCGACACAGGGAAACTTGCGAGCCTCAAATTTCCAACTTTTTGGTGTGATAACACTGGACAAGGTAAATTTATGCTCAATATGGCTTTCGGGCAAAGCAAATACTATGTAGATTCTCTTTCCGAAAATACGAAACGCGGACTTCGCCAAAAAGTGAGAATGGGTATATTTCCTAGCCAAGCGCCAGTGGGGTATCTCAACGATTCACGGACAAAAACAATCGTGGTGGAGAAAAAGAAATCTAAAATTGTGCGCTTGGCTTTTGAGAGATACACGAAAGGAAATATGCGACTGGAAGATGTATCAAACTTTTTGGCGAAATCCGGCGTTACAACCAGAACCGGAAAGAGAATCTCCAAAACCAAAGCGTCTTTTATCCTCTCCAATCCTTTCTATATCGGACTATTCAAATATGGGGGTGAAATCCACGAAGGAAAGCACGAGCCAATCATTTCAAAGAAACTTTTTGATGAAGCACAGGAAATGTTGAAACTTCGTGGACAACCTGAACGAAAAGCCAAAAACGAACCTCAACCATTTTGCGGTTTAATTTCCTGTGCTTCATGCGGAATGATGATAACTGCTGAAAACAAAACGAAGCGACAGAAAAATGGCAATGTTCATTATTATGTTTACTATCGTTGCACAAAAAAATCTAAAGCAATGAAGTGTAAAGAAATGTCGCTTCGTTCTGAAAAACTAGATGAGCAGTTATCATCCTTAATCAAAAAAGTTTCTTTGCCCAAAGACTGGGCGGAGGAATTAAATCGTCTTGCTCTGCAAGACCACAAGAACTCAGCCCCGTCTTTGACTGCTTGTGTGAAAGAGAAAGAAATAAAACTATCGGTCATTTCACAAAAGTTAGAGCGACTTCTTGCTGGATATTTAGACCAAGTGATTGACCAACCAGACTACTGTTTACAAAAAGCTAAACTGCTTTCCGAAAAGAAGTCGCTCCAAGAAGAAATGACCTCTCTTTCACACAAGCAGAATGATTGGCTCGCACCTTTCCAAAACTGGCTAAAAGACGCTCAATCCTTGGACAAAATTGCTTCTGATGATGACCTTTTTGTAAAAAAGGTCAAAGCCAAAGAAATCTTTGGCTCGCACCTGCTTCTTGGCGAAAAAACAGTTCGTCCCGCCGAAGGCGGGAATCCGAATTCGTTTGGAAAAATGGGGGGAAATCAGTGGGACGCGCTTCGCGCGTCCCACCTTCTGGCTTTGAAAAAGCCGTTAAGTTCTGTTTTGGTGCCCGGGAGAGGACTCGAACCTCCACACCTTGCGGCATATCCACCTCAAGGATACGTGTATACCAATTTCACCACCCGGGCATTAAAATTTCTCCCCTATTATGCCTGATTGAGACTTTTTTTCAACTCAAAATGCCACACCGCTTGCGGTGTGGCATTCAAAATATCATTTATTCTTTGGTTTCTGCGACTTCCTCGACTTCGATAGGAGTTTCTATTTCTACTCCCTTGGTCACCTGCTCGAGTAGTTCGTCCTCATTCTTCGGAGACTTCTTGCGGACGATACCGCGCATCCGACGACGGATCTCACGAGCGGCCTTGTCCCGAATAAAGTAGAGTTTGGAACGACGGGTCTTGGCTTCTTTCAAAATTTCAACTTTATCAATATTTGGTGAATAGAGCGGAAAAATCTTTTCCATCCCCACCCCAGAAGCCACCCGACGGACCGTAAAAGTAGCCCCGGCTTCTTTGCCGTGTTTACAAGCAATAATCAGACCTTCGTAGGCCTGGAGACGAGTTTTGCCTTTTTCTTGAATTTTCTGCCAAACCCTAACAGTCATCCCGGCTTTGAGACCGAGTTTTTGGCGCTTGGCCATATCGACTGGTGAGGTGGTAAAGCTTGATGTCATACGGGCGTTAGCTTATCACACCAAACCAAGATTATCAAGAGTATTTTGAAAATCTGCTGGTAAGGGAGCCGAGAAACTGGCTACCTGACCATTGGGCATGGTGACAGCCAAAGACAGGGCATGGAGAGCCTGACGACCCATTGTGGCTGGGCAAGGCAGTTTAGGGGCATACAGGGCATCGCAGAGAATGGGATAGTTGAGGGCTTTAAAGTGAACTCGTAGCTGATGGGTGCGACCGGTCTTTGGCTCCGCTTCAACATAGGTATAGCCAGAAGCGACCTTGATAATCCGATAGTTAGTAGTAGCCTCGCGCAAAGGACCGGCCGCTTTGGCGCTAGCCACCCGTTGGCGCGGGTCATGATTGCTCCGACCAATCGGCAAATTGATGGTCTGTTCCTGGCCCACTTCCCCCTTCATCTCTCCTGACAGAATCGCTCGGTAAGTTTTTTGGGCTAAATGATTTTTGAATTGCTCTTTGAAATGCAAAAAGGTGGGTTGATTTTTGGCGACAAGCAGAACCCCGCTAGTATCGCGGTCGAGCCGATGGACCAAGCCCGGCTTTAAAATCTCGTTACCTTTTTGATCAAACATTGACTCCCCCACTTCGGCCAGATCAGGATATTTTTTTAGTAACCAATCGGCCAAAGTCGGCTCGGTATTAAAACCATCGCCATGCACCGACAAACCGGCTGGTTTGTTTAAAACCAGAATATCGGCGTCTTCAAAAATAATTTCTACATTAGGCATTATTTGGTGGACGGTACAGGACTCGAACCTGTGACCCTGTGAGTGTAAATCACATGCTCTACCAACTGAGCTAACCGTCCAAATATCTGCTTAATATAAACACAAATTTTAGCTTTGACCAAATTTTTAATTTGATTAAAGACTAATTTTATAGTATAAAAGACAAAGAGAAATAGACTGGCCCCTGTAGTTTAATGGATAAAACTGCGGACTTCTAAGCCGTTGATGGAGGTTCGATTCCTCCCGGGGGCACAATTTTACAAGAGCAGGTCAATCAGATCCTAACGATTTTGTCTCGCCTGGTCTAACTCTCTTTGCTTGTTTTGATAACGAGAAGACATTTGATCCAATTTACTTTTTAATTCAGTCAAACCAGAAACATTATTCGAGGTGTCAGACTGGTTTTTCTCGGTCGCCGACCATTGGTAGAAGAAATAGTGGGAAGAAAAAATAATCACCTCGCCCAACAGAAAGAAAATCACGATCACCCGCCAATCCCGCCAGGGATAATAAGCGAAATCCAAGCGGTCTTGATCAACAATATTTTTAAACCATTTTTTTATTTTTTGGCTGGTGCTCATTTTATTGATGATAGCTTAAAATTTTTAAACTGATTTCTGGTCGCCACAAGCTAGCCACCTTGTTCGATTTGACTGGAAAAACATCCCCGCCAGCGTCAGCTTGATTGATCAGATTTTCTTTGCTGACAATCAAACGATAAGGTAATTTTTCCATCAAGCGGAGAAACTGAATCGAGTGATTAAAACTGCCCTTGGCAGAAATATCCAATTCTAGACCATCGGACACCGGCTGAGCCCGATCAATCGTGACTTCTACTCCAGCGATTAAAGCCAAAGCTAAGATTTGATCAACCAGAGAATTAACATTATCCGAATCAATCACCGACGAATCAATAATGACGATTTTATCATGAGAGAAATCAAAAAAGTGTTTTAGTTCGGAGACGGCGATTTTAGACTGATTATTATTTAGACCGACGGCAGTCGAATCGAGAGAAACTTGTCGCCAAGTCAAGAAAGCTAGAGCCAACCAGCCGATCAATAACAAAATATCAATCAATATTACTAACCAGAAAATTATTGCTTTATAATTAGTCATGAATTATTTTTTCTTGCTCACTAAAATCAGCTCGAGCGGAATGGTCAAATTCTTGTCGCCCGTCAAAATTGGATAAATTACGTCCTCAATCCCCTCTACTTTATGAAGCTTGACAAGATAATCTGAAGCGACCTTTCTGGTACTGGCCGAAACCTGCAAACGAAAAAGCGACTCCCCGGTAGACTTTAGCTCATACTTGAAAGCTTCAATCTTAATCCCCCCCTCTTTGAGTTGAGAGACTTTTTCAAAAACAGACACCACCGAGGGGGGGCTGTTTTCTGTCCCCGATAAAAGTTTGAGGTTATCGCTGAGATTTTTTAACTTCAGTTCGTAAACAGTTCGATCTTTTTCGTCTTTTTCGGCCGCCATACTAGCTCGTGGTTTTAAACCCCATAAAGAGGAAAAATAAAAAGCCGTCAGTAAAATTATCCCCGTCAACAGCAAAAACATCATCACCAAACCAATAACTATCGCTCGACGCCCTCGATATTCGCGCCAAACATTTTTTTTATTTTCAAGCGGTAAAAGATTAATCATAGATTAAAAAATTTCTTCAAATGATCGCAGGCTCAAACCTAAAGCGGTCGCGTAACGCAAGGATTCTTTTAGAGACAAATTAGGCACCCCAAGTTCTGACGGATAAAAGTTTAACCAAGGGTTACCTAACTCGACCGGAATATCAAAATAAGACTGAAAAAAATCTAGCAACCCAGGCAAAGTAGACTGCCCACCACATAAAACAATCCTGGCAATCCTCTCCGTCCGAGGATTATACTCCTGTCGATCACGCCAATAATCACAACGTTGATTAATTTCATCCTTGATCGAAGTGATAACTGGAATAGCGGCAAAAAATGATTCTTTATTATCCTCTGAGCGGTTGAGACCAATTTCGTTTTTTAACTTCTCAGCCTCTTCGATAGAAATATTAAGCTGGCGAGAAATAATGGCGCTGATATCATCACCGCCAATATTGTTGGCAATCGAAGCAAACAAGACTTCGCCATGGCGAGCGATAAAAAAACCCACATGGACTCGGCCGATATCAACAATCAAAGCCAGCTTGCTATCGTGTCGTAACAATAAAGATCTGGACATCGACTGAGCTTCAATTTCAAAGGCCACCGGAATAATACCGGCACCAGCAAAAACTTCGACATATTCAGTAATAATCGTTTTCGGCATAGCTGACACTACCACCATCAAACTATTTTTATTTTCTCGACCATCGAGAAGCTTATAGTCAAAAACAATTTCTTCAGCCGGCAAAGGAACATATTCTTCCAACTGGAAAGCAATCGCTCCGCGGAGCTCACTGGTTTTCATTTTTGGCAAGGTTAGCTGTAAAGTATAGGCGCGATCTTCCGGCAGAGAAACAATCGCCCGAGCCACTCGGTATTTTTTTGCCAAATTACTAATTATTGGTTTTAACTTGTCGATCTGAATAATCCGACCGCCCTCAATAATGCCAGCTGGCAAAACAATCTCTTCGTGTTGACTATCGATCAACTGACCATTTTTTTCAATCAATTGAAAAAATTTAAGCGAGCGGTCAGAAATATCAATACCGGCGGAGGCCATTTGCAAAGATTTTGGCACCGGGAACATCTTTAAAAAACGATTGGCTTTCATAACAATAATTATATCAAAAAACCAACAAAGATGCCCTATTTTTTTCGATCCAAATAGCGTTGCAAAATTAGGGCCGCCGCACGAGCATCCAAATCTCTATCTCTGGCCATAGTCTGGCCGGCAAAGACGCTGGTCAAAACTTCGTTTTCAAAATCTAGAGGCAGATTAATTTTAGCGGATAACTGATTGCAAAAATTCTGAGCTTCCCTGGCAATCGGGTTATCCTGACCGGAAAAATCGAGCGACAGGCCACAGATAATTTTGACGATTTTCTCCTGCTCGCAAATTTTGGCGATCTCGACCAATAAACTTTTATTATTGGAAATAACCTGCAAAGGAAAAGCCACTCGCCCACTCTCGTCAGAGACGGCCAGGCCAACTTTTTTCGAACCATAATCAATACCGATATAACGCATAAATTAGACTAAATGTTTGTTAATAAAAGCTCCACCAGATCCAGTTTTTAGATATTTCTCAAATTCAAAAGCTTTGTATTTATTATTTATAGTACATAATTTTACTTCCCGCTTTTGCTCGTCTTCTGCCTGACTTCGCCGAAGGCTACGCCAAGGCAAACGGACTGCGTCACGCCGAAGCCGAGCTACTGCGAGGCGAAGGCGGAGGGGGCGAGATTCGAACTCGCGAAGCCCTTTCGGACTTAGTAGTTTTCAAGACTACCGCACTAGACCAACTATGCGACCCCTCCCTATGATATTTAACTGTAACAGTTTTTCTCCCTTCGGGAGATCCCCCGTAGGGGTGGCAAGACTGGTGCCTTACCATTCGGCGCAACCCTCCAAATATATTATTTTATAAATTTTGAATTTCAAAACTTGTCGAAGGCTCACCTTTTAAAGGGGGTCGTGAGGCTGTCGAGCCGAGCGCTTCAGGATTTTTTAAGCTTCAAAAAATCCGTACCCTTTAAAAGGTGTGCCGAGTAAAAAGTTTTGGAATTCATCATTTTTCAATATCACCCCCATCCTAGCCAAAAAACCGCTTAAAATCAAGAAAAAACAACATCCAAAAAGCGTCCCTCTTCAGGACGCTTTTTTGGTGAAAGGAAACATATTCCATATGCCTTTTGTGGCCCCCACACCACCAGAAACAATTGATCTAGATTGCCCCTGGGCAAGACAGATACCTATCTGTCTATCGAACCTTGCCACACTGGTGGCCAAAGTCTGCGTAATGCTATTTAGTTGTAGTGGGGTGCCATCACCCCTGACATCTTATCTAACGACCAAAAAAGACAAAGGTGTCATTTTCGTCTAGAAAAGAAATTTTTTCTTTGGTGGGCTTGGCTTTTTATTGCCAAAACAGGGTAAGCTTTCTAAATCAGGTGAGTTTTTTAATTTTTTTCTGGCCCGAGACAGAGCTAATTTAATGGCATTGGCTGATCGGCCCTTAATTTCAGCGATTTCGGCAATCTTCAAATTCTTGCGGTAAAATAAGAGAAGAATATCTCTATCGTGGAGCGATAAAGTTTGAATCTCTCGCCACAAAACTTTAGCCTTTTCTTTATCGCAATCTTCCAAATGCTGAGTGACTTCTTCCGGCACATTATCTGGGATATCAACCGCCAGATCATCAAGAGAAATATTTTTAGGCTTTTTGTAATAATCAACTAACAGGTTGTGAGAGATTTTTAACAAATAAGTCAGATAAGAATAACTCTGGTCTTTAAAACGAGATAGATCATTAAAGGCTCGCAAGAAAACATCTTGCATTAAATCTTGAGCCACTTCCGAATCATGGTTAAGACGATACCAAAAATAATTAAACACTTTTTCTGAATACTTTTGATACAGTGAAGCAAAGGCCTGGCGATCAGCCTTGGCTTTTTCAACTAGATTTTTGTCTGTGTCGAACTCCATAGGCCTCGAAGTTGTTAGATACGGTTAATGGTACTCCTTTTACAATAGTCAACAAGCCAACAAAAACTGCTCGATGCCTAAAAAGTGCACAAATCAATTTGGGGGCTAAACCACAAACTGCTATAATTACAACAATGCCGGCTAATCCTAAAAAACAAATTTTCTTGCGCTGGCAAGCGCCCGAATATAACCAAGTCGAACGTCATCCCGACTGGTCTTGGGTCGTGGGAATTTTGGCTTTTGTCATTATTATTTTTGCCATTATTTTTAAAAATTTTCTTTTTGCTCTAATTATTTTGCTTGGAGCCTATTCAATTATCGCTCTCGAAAAACGCGACCCCAGCTGGCCAGAGATAGAAATTTCTGACAAAGGTATCCTGGTTGGCAACAATTTTTATTCTTACGAATCAGTCAAATCTTTTTGGGTGGAAGATAACAAAGACATCGATGTTTTAATTCTTCATTCTGGTCGGCTACTTTTTCCTTATATTCATATCTATTTTTATGAAATTGATCCGGTCGAAGTTCGCCGGACCTTAACTAAGTTTCTACCCGAGATCAAACCGGAAGAAAATATCGTTGATAAAATCAGCGAGTATTTTGGTTTTTAGAAATTGTGTGTTAGGGTAAAAAAGTTAAATTGCTCCCGTAGCCCCGACGTAAAAAGTCGGGGCTACGACCGGAGCGTCGGGATTTAATGGATAAATATTGCCCCTGTAGTTTAATGGATAAAACGGAAGATTGCGGATCTTCTGATTGAGGTTCGATTCCTCATGGGGGCACAAAAAAACGGCTTTGGCCGTTTTTGTGCTCCCAGAGCCAGTGAACAATTTCACTGGCGTGAGGAATCGAAAAGCGGAGCGTTATGAGGTCAGTAGACCGAATCGCGACCTGCCTGCCGCAGGCAGGGCTGCGGACACGACCAAAATTTGCGACGGCAAATTTTGAGTTGCGGAAGATTTTTATCCGCCCGAATTTTACGCAGTAAAAATTAGACGGGACTCATGGGGGCACCCCAAACAGTGTTTCTTGACTTTTTTCTGACTCAGAGTAAGACTGTTGATTAGTTTGAACACCCACAAAAAGAAGGAGGGACGGCCATGCCAAGCGAAACGACAGCAATAGCCGAGCGGTTCGTCGATCTGGTTTTCAAGTACCGGGAGCTATGGAAAGAAGTCGGGACACTTTCCCCAGATTATGTCCAGATTCTTTTCGAAACGGTCTCCGCCGCCGGGTTTAAACCAGCGATGGTTATACCCGGGAAGCTCGTCGGCCAGTACCACGATCAAGAAGGTGCTACCGGCAAGACTTACCGAATCAACAGCCTGTGTCCATATAAAGTGGTCGGTCCAGATAATAAAGACCATTATCACGCCACTGGCTGGCTCGACCGGGCTTTGCAACTTGCCCTGAGAGGGACAGACCGCCAAGAACGCACCGAGTCCATTCGGAACGAAATCGAGCGGAGCGTTCCGCTCACACCGATTCAGTTGACCGAGGAAGGTGATTTGTTGCGAGAGTATCCGCCTTCTGGTGACTACTTCGTGGATCACACCCGAGACAATCACGAGCTCGGTCATTCCGTGGGCGTCCATGACACCTGCAACGGTTGGATAGACCGAATAGCAACCACCAAGACGCAAGACGCACTCGTGTGCCGGAAGTGTCACCTACGAGTGCTATTCCCAAATGGAATCAGGACCTACGGGGAACTGCGACAACTTCTCGCAGACAAACTCTCCCAAGTTGTGGCGTAGGTTAGCTGAGGACGGCACTGGGACGAGTAGAGAAATCTACTCGTCCCTTTATTTTTATGATCAGTCGCGTAACTCCATCAAAAAAACCGGCCCCTACCAGACGGTAGGGGGCGGTTTTTTGTTTGTCTAATTTAAGCGATTTTTTTGATCATTTTGACCAGGCGGGATTTCTTGCGAGCGGCGGCATTTTTCTTAATCACTCCTCGCTTGACAGCCTTGTCGATAGCTTTGTAAGCCTCGCTGAGTTTGGTTTGGGCTTCGGCCGAGTTCTTGGCCACGACTAATTTTTTGACTCCCTTCACCGCTTCGCGCATGGCTTTGCGACGACGGTCGTTAAAAACACGTTTCTTGCTGGAACTGCGGAGAGCTTTTTTAGCTGATTTAATTATAGGCATACGGCAGTAGCTTATAACACATTTGACATAATTGCAAGTAGAGGTGGGTTGAAGTTAAGAGGTTCTCAAATTGCTCTTAGTTCAAAATGTAAAGTGCAAAATGCCTGCCTACCGCAGGCAGGTAAAATTGCAGGGCAAAATTGCAAAAATCTCAATTTTTTAACTCTAAATTTTGAACTGCAACTTTGAACTTTGAATTTTGAACTTTGAATTTGGTGGGGTATCATAGGGTCATGATTGGACAATTAAGAGGCAAATTGAGTGACTCAGGAGAAAAATATGTCATTTTTGATGTCGGCGGTGTTGGTTACAAGGTTTTTACTACTCCAGCCACCAAACAGACTTTAGTAAAAGACCAAGAGGCAGTTCTCCAGACCCACTTGGCCGTTCGCGAAGACGCTCTCGATTTATATGGATTTGCTGATAAGGAAGAACTGGGTTTTTTCGAGCTTTTGCTGGGGGTCTCTGGCGTTGGACCAAAAAGTGCATTGTCTGTCCTCACGCTAGCCACCCCCAACACTCTAGTTCAGGCTATTGGCGGAAACAATGCTGATTATCTAGTAAAAGTTTCCGGCCTTGGGCGAAAATTGGCGGAAAAAATTGTTCTGGAGCTAAAAGGTAAAGTTGAACATTTAAAAGGTGGTGATGAACTTGGAGATATCGGCCGAGATACTGACACCATCCTCGCCCTCCAAACCATGGGCTATACCGAAAGAGATATCCGAGAAGCCTTGAAAAAAATTCCAGCTGAGATGACTGACACCGGCGAAAAAATCAAGTTTGCTCTTAAAAACCTCAATCACTAGCGCAAAGTGCAAAATTCAAAATGCAAAATTTCAGTTCAAAAATAAAAAGTGAAAACCTAATCGATCGATCATATAGATTTTCTTTGGATATTATCGAAC
>Ga0208245_1001214_pt1 | contig 16579 bp, 21 predicted proteins | sample RifOxyC1_FD_184035 | JGI IMG/M metagenome (GOLD analysis project Ga0208245, IMG submission 184035) | Soil microbial communities from Rifle, Colorado - Rifle Oxygen_injection C1 (SPAdes) | ecosystem: Environmental > Terrestrial > Deep subsurface > Rock core/Sediment | place: Rifle, Colorado... | reverse complement strand
CCATTCTAAAAAGATTAGGCAAGTGTTCGAATTCTGCCGGCCAGAGATTATGCGGAACAACATCTCCGGCAAATGAATTAATTTTCAATAAATCCAATGCGCGTTGAATGCTTTTGAGCAATTGCACATCTGCTTTGGGCGGACTCTTGCCTTGAGCTTCAAAAGCGTGAACACTTTCTTCTAGCTTCGTTAAGGCAGCACTGGCAGAACCTAAGACCTTTACGAGTTTCGTTTTATCCTTTAAGTCCATGTCCTGCCTTTGCTTAGAATTGCTACAATATCTTCCTTGGGCATAAAAATCCATACTACGCCGTCAGGCGTAAACTCTATTTTGCCACTTTTCTGCAAATAAGCTAAAATTATTTTCAAAGCATTATGATTAACCTTTCTCGGCAAGCGGCGCTTAAGTTCTGCAATCTTAATAACTTCTTTTGCGTTTCTAATCGTATCCTCAACCATCTGTACGGTCTCCAAGGTTGGGTTATACGCTAACCGCGCAACAGCAGTTTGAGTTAATTGTGAGCGCGGCATAGTTATCAATATGTATCTAAAAGATACCTATATATAAATTTTTCGCCTACAGCTTTGCTACTCTAACTGCTCTTACCCCGAGCGCAGGATCCGAGTACTGCGGATTACCAGTAGCAGTTGAGGTTAGCCCTGTCGGAATTGGCATTGAACCTCGCGACAGAATCTTCTCTGAGGAACCAGAAATACAAATCTCCTTCTACGAACCAGGCATATCAATATCTGGCGGCATCTTTTGTCTTCTAATTTGGCTTTAAAAGTTTATTCGCTTGGGCTTACCAAAACTATCATATCTCCTCTCAAGAAGACATTGCCGAGCTTCCTTGCCATTTCGCCGTTTTCGTCCCGCTCTTCTGCTTGTTCTAAAACTAAATTAATATGAATATCAAAAGCTTTCAAAATACCCGATATTCTTCGTTTGTTTTTTAATTCTACTAATACTCTTTTTCCGCGAGCTATATTCAAAGCATCGAGTGGTCGTTCTGTTTCCATAAACTTGGCATCTGTAGTACATTTATAAACATTTGTATAGGGTTAGAATATTATGGCTTTATTGGATGACTTATTAGCAAGAGTTGAAGAACACAACAAAAAACATACAGAAGCAATAGATAGGTGGCGTGATAGAAAAGAAACGATACGAAATACAGACACACAAATTACAAAATTAACTGCCGAACTTGAAGCTGAATTAAAGATATTAATGATCCCAATACGCTTAGGAAAAAATAGTGACGATGATCTTGTCGATTACGTAATTCGCACTGAATTAAATTTGAAAAACAGAGAAATAGTAGACGCTTGTAAAAGATTAGTAAATTTTCGAACAGCTCTTGGAATATGTAAAGGTAAGTATATATTATATGTTCAATCCGGAATAGACCAAGTTTATATATTAGGTGAAATCAATACAAGTCCAGCAATTATAATTGGAAAAAATGAATTAAGTATAAACACTAACGGCTGTTATGCGAAACACGAATGTATAAATTACAATAATTATGTACAATTATACAGGAAAAATATGCCCTTATTTACTGGCGAGCTTGACGATTATACTCCAACAAAAGATGGGTCAAAAATACCACATCATACTTGGCAAAGCCTTATAAATTGCCTAAAGAAAGGTAAAATATAATATGGCAGCGCCTAAAACCACACGATGGTTTTGGCTGGTCATCATTGGAGAAGAAAAAGAGATGGCAGCGCCTAAAACCTAAAGGTTTTGGCTGGTCATCATTGGAGAAGTAATTGAGATGGCAGCGCCTAAAACCACACGATGGTTTTGGCTGGTCATCATTGGAGAAGTAATTGAGATGGCGATTTGGAAATCAGGAAGACAGGGAAGAAAAGCTAGCGGAGCTAGATACTGGCCTTTTAGAAAAAAGCGAATTTATGAAATAGGCAGCGATCCAATAAATACAAAAATTAGTGACAAAGAGTCAAAAAAGAAAAAGAAACTTCGAGGCGGAAATAAAATAACTCAATTGCTTACAGCTACACACGCTAATTTACAAATGGCTGTCAACAAATACAAAAAATCAAAATTACTAACAGTCAAAGAAAATTCTGCAAACAGACATTTTGTTAGAATGAATGTATTAACAAAAGGTGCTGTTATAGAAACAGAAGACGGCTTGGCAAAAGTAACAAATCGTCCGAGCAGAACTGGAATTGTTAATGCAATTTTATTAAAGAAATAATTAAAACTTACATTAGAAAGAAATTAAATCTTTAAATCCTCAAATAGTTTAATTCTACCGGCTTTAATATTTCCTAAACCCTTTACTAACTTAATAAGTAATTCTCTATTTAACTTTGCTTCTTGTTTTAATTTAGTATATTCTTTCTTAGAGATTTGAATCGTGTCTTGTTTCATAGTATTTAATAAAAATACTACTTGTAAAAAGTTGTGGTTGTATTTTTTAATATATTCAGAAAATAGATACACTTATATGCATTATTGTAAACAATATATAAACTCGTCGCAAACTTTATAAAACGAATGTCTATTTTGTATTCAAGTGTATTTATGTTCAAAGTAAAAATACTTTGGAGATGTGATTGAATGTCTGAAGCTGTTAAACGTTGTCCGGAATGTAATTCTATAAATTTATCACTTGATGAAAAACGCGGAGAAATTATTTGCAAAAGCTGCGGATTAGTTCTCGATGAAAATATGATTGACACCAGTCCAGAATGGCGTGAATTTTCTGACGATGGTGAAGACAAACGAAGAGCAGGTGCGCCAGCAACTTTTACAAAAGCCGATATGGGCACAGGAACACAAATCGGAACGACTTCAGAACTTTATTCTTTATCGGGCTCACAAAGACGAAAATTTATGCGTTTGAAACAATGGCACAGTAGAAGTTCAACTTCTCTTGAAAGAAATCTAAAGTACGCTTTAGTCGAATTAAAAAGAGTTGCATCTATTTTGAATATTCCTCCATCGATCGAGGAAGAAGCTGCAAGAATTTATAATTTAGCTGTAAGAAAAGCATTAGTTAGAGGCAGATCAATGGAATCTGTCGTGGTTGGAGCAATATATATTGCTTCACGAAGATTCGGTTTGCCAAGAAGCTTAAATGAAATCTGTAAATTAACCGGAGCAAACAAACGCGAAGTAGGAAAAACTTACAGATTTATTGCAAGGAGTTTATCAATCAAGTTACTGCCAAGTGGTCCGGCAGATTACATACCAAAGTTTGCTAATAAATTAGGATTTAATTCTGCAACGCAAACAAGAGCCGTAGAAATTCTAAAAAAAGCGCAAAATATGGAACTTACATCTGGCAGAGGTCCTGTTGGATTAGCCGCTGCTAGTTTATATGTCGCATCTTTGTTGACCGGTGAAAAACGCACTCAGCGAGAGATAGCAGATGTAGTAGGAGTTACAGAAGTAACTATCCGAAACAGGTATAAGGAAATTATAGATAAACTGGGATTAAAAGGCGATTTAGAAGCTGCTACTTTGTAGATCTAAAATGGATAACGGCAAATTTAATTTTGAATATTTCAGTAACTTATATAGTAGCAATCTATATGTAACTGCTATTAATTACGCTCTCGATCACTTAGAAAACAACAGCGAGATTATAAGTCTTATTAATCACAAAGTTAGTGCCGCGCTTAATGCTCTTGAGGAACAACACAAAGATGCTTTTTTTAATTCCAAAACGTATTCGTCATTTTATGGCTGGACTAGCAGTCCACTCAAAAATAATATTGACAGCTATAGGCGCAGATGTCAAAATAAGCTTGATAAAAGTAAACTAAATCTACTTAGACGTATTTAATTCGAGATTTAAGTGCTTTCAATAAATCTTTTTCTGAAGCATTTGTTTTAATTGCATTTGCATTAAAATGTGTTCTTGAAGCTTTGAAACCTTTATCTATTAATCTGTAAATCACTTCATTCATTTTTGGCAGTTCTTTAAACCTTTTAACTTTTGCAATTTTATGCAAATCAAAGAAACCAATATTATGAATTTGCGCCTCTTTAGTTATTTGATATAATAACTGCTCTGCCTGATAACTAAAATCTTTTGATAGTTTATTCATCTTCTCAACTAATTCTTCATCCCATAATTTACCAAGCCAAATTGGTCCGAATTTTTCCTGAAACTTGCCGTGCTGTTTCAGAATTTCATCAGTTCTTCCTGCACCTTGTCTGGCTCTCAAATAAATACGCATATAATGATTTGACGCGTGACAGAAAATTGGTGTCAATGCAATTTCATATTGCGCTCCAACTTCCTGCACTTTCTTAATTAAAATCCTAATTCCAATTTCATTCATTAATTCGTTTCTCAAAGGTCTGCTGCCATATTTTCGCATACAGGCGTCTGGATATGTTCCGCAAAGATTACTAGTATCTGTTGCTGTAACTGCAAGAATTCCATTATTTCTTAATGATTTAACTGCAGCATCAAGATATGGCACTGGAGTTCCAAACGGATCAACATCGATATAATCAAACGAACCTCCAATTTTACATTCGGCATTTTTATCAGTTATGTGTAGTGTAACTTTATTCAAACTAGCATTTTTCTTAATTAATTTTCGTGCACTTGGATTAATATCATTAGCGGTGACATCTGCTTTAGTTTCTTTTTTTAGTCTAATAGCTCTAGCGCCGCTAGCAGACATTACATCAAGAGCTTTGCCTTTGAATTTAAGAGCTTTCAATAAAATAACAGAAATATCTCTATTGAGCTGCATAACAGGATTATAAAATACGGGCATTTTAGAGTCAAGTTTGTATTTCTTTAGGCTAGGTACTATTAATTTAACTTTGCCTTCTTGAACTATGGTGGTTTTCATTAAGTATATTCTAAAAATTCTTCTTCTTTAATCTTTGCTAATCGTAATACGCTCTTAAATGTTCCAGTCTTTATTTATGATTTGGTACAATAGTTATTACTTTTCCAAATTCAGTTAACTTAGCCAAAACAATATGGCTGCCCTTTTGACGCTTTATGGAAAATCCAAACTTATTGCAGAGAATTTTAACGACTTCACGCCCGGATAATTTTCTTAGCTTTAGCATGCTCCACCTCGAAATTAACGATAATCGTATCGTTACTATCTTCCTTTGGCACGCCTATTTCTTCTATATATAATTCAACAGCTTCTTTCAAATTAGCTACTGCCTCCTTAACAGTATAGCCTTGGCTAACTACGCCCAATTCCGGACATAGCGCAACATACATATTTTCTTCTTTGTGCAAAACTGCCGTAAATTTTATCATATATTTAGAATTCATACGTTATTCTTAAATTTAGCGGTGTCAAAACGCTTTTATAACTTTATCAGACGATTTTTACCATGGATACTATTAAACATAAACCTGAATGGATAAAAGACAAAAAAATAGCTCAGGATTTTGAAATATTTGATGTGCCAAAATGGGATGACTATAAAGATTTTAAAACTGATATGGGTTGTTACGTTCTAATAAAAGTTTATCGAGATCGGCACGAGATAGGCGTAGCAATATGCAATTACGAGCACACTATTTTGAAAGAATTTCGCGGCAGGAGAGCGCAAGATATTTACAGTTCAATTTTCAAATACGTTGAAGATAACAAATTAAATTGGTTTGGCAGACTTGATCACGCCGCATACATTGGAAAAGAATTAAAGAAAGCTGAGATGTGTTTGGCACTTGGCTCTGACTATTATCAGGAGTAAGTTTAATTTTTATAGTTATCGTATTTGTTTTAGATATGTCGTTGGAAGAAGTAGTAGAACTAGATTTCAACCCAAATACTCTTGCAGATAATAGTAAATTAACTAAAATATTTAGCGGATACAATAATGCTGCTAAAACATTATGGTTGGCACTTAAAATAAAAGATGGAGATTTAGAAGAATCTGCTGCGGAGCACTGTCTCGAATTTGAGAAAAAATTAAGACGGCATAAACTTAGGAATGCTCTCCATTTATTTGAATTATTAAAAAGTACACCAGGATATGAGCAATACAATTATGATTTAGATTTTGCTGAGGAGTTATATCCCTATATACTTGGTAGAGAAATTATAGCTTACAAACAGAGGAGTCACAAATGGCAAACATCGGATTAGTAGGGTACGGTATAGTTGGCAAAGCTGTTGGAGATGCATTTCAGCATATTAATCCGATACATAAAATACTCGCTTATGATAAATTCAAAAAGCTGGACACTTTGGAAGACGTCGTAAGTCAAAGCGATGTTGTTTTTGTTTGCGTACCTACACCTCATAATAGTACAACACAGAGATTTGATTCTTCTTTTATTGATGATGCTATGTCCAATATAAATTCTTTTTATGATAAAAGTAACAAACCACTAATAGCTATAAAATCAACACTAATTCCTGGAACTACTATGCGTTATATAGAACAATATCCAGAAATGAAAATTTGTTACAATCCAGAATTTTTAACCGAAAAATCTCCGAAAGAGGATTTCATTAATGCAGACAGGCAATTAATCGGTACTATAGATATTAAAAATGTTAGACATTTAATCGATATATATAACGGCGACTTTGTAGTTCCAGTAAAGTCAGGACACCCTACACAAATCGAAGTAGTTAAGCTTATGACAAATGCTTATCTTGCAACCAAAGTTACTTTTGCGAATGAAATATATGATTTATGTAAAGCTTTAGGAATAGATTATAGTGTTGTTAAAAACTTATTTACACAAGATAAAAGAATGATTGATGATCATTTAGATGTAACTCCTGAAAGAGGTTTTGGAGGCAAATGTTTGCCAAAAGATACTATGTCTTTAACAGGAATAATGGCTGATTTCAAGGTAGATAGTACGTTATTAGATGCTGTTTTGGATAAAAATAATAAGATAAGAAAAATTCGCGATTGGGAAAAAATTCCTTTTGCGATAACAGATTTGGAGGAATAGATGGAAGATATAATATTTCCAAAACAGCTATGTATGATTTATTCTAAAGTAATAAGCTAATCAAGAAGCCTAAGATTGCAAATGCTGCTATCGGTGGTAAAGCTGGCAAGGCTTTGAACTTTTTCTGAACTATTAATGAGTGTATTAATACAATTCCGCCGATTGCTCCGATTACAACACCCAAGGCTTGTATCAATCCAAATTGAGCTAAAGCTGCAACAGCAAACAATGCTGGAAAGGCTAAATCTCCGCCGCCAAGCATTATGAAATCTGAACTTTTCTTTGTCTGTCGTAATTTTGTTGCAGAAACTTTTCCAACATCGTGTGTCATATGCATTGGATCATCTGTAATTATTATTCCCATCGGAATACCATTTTTTAGCATTCCTTTAAACATAGTTACCATATGTTTAGTTTTAAAAACTGCGATAAAATCATAAACTGATAAAACTATTAATAGAATAATTGCTGCAACAACCGGAATCAGCGTTCCTAATCTCGCTCCAACTCCTGCTAAAGCCAAAAAAAATACTAAATTGTGAGTAAAAACATTTGGTTTCAAAAATCTTGCACCGACTATGAATACAGTTAATATGAATGCTATTAATGCTGGAAAGAATGCTTCAAATACTATATTTACACCTACAAATAAAATAAGAGCGAAAAATAATTTCGAAGATGTTGGACCTTTAAAATATTTTAGAAAAACAATTAGTAAAATAGTTGCTACTACCATAGCCGCTAAAAAGGTCCATATAGCTTGAGCAGCGGGGAGATACTCAACTTGTTGAGTTGAAATTAATCTATAACCAATTAGAAGTGCTAATACTTGGATTACCAGAAACATAGATATTTCTGCCAAGAGAAGCTTTGGTCTAAAATCTGTAGCCATTATATTTATTTGTAAACGAGGATATAAAAAACTACCCTCAGCTATATTTTTATACCTATGTAGAACAATCTAAACAGATGGTAAAAATTCAATTCTTAGGCGGCTGCAGAGAAGTAGGTAGAAATGCATTTCTCATAGAATCAAAGAAAAATTTGATGCTAGATTACGGCTTGCACGTTGAAGATCAAAGCAGACCTTTGATGCCGAAAAATAAAGTTGATTACTGTTTTATGTCGCACGGTCATCTTGATCATTTGGGCTCAAGTGCGGTTTTGCACAAAGTCAAAGGCACTATATTTTTTGCTACAGCTCCAACTTTAGATTTCACTAATTTATTATTAAGAGATTCATTAAAGATTGCTAACATAAACGAAGTTGACGCGGGATTTAATCACGCTGATATTTTAAAATTAAATAAAGCATACGAGTTAATTAAATATGGAGACAATTTCAAACTCGGCGGTTACAATGTAAAAATCTGGGCTGCAGGTCATATTCCTGGTTCTATGATGACAGATTTAACTGTTGAGGGAAAAAGAATTGTTTATACTGGCGATTTTAGAACTAATATAAGCAGACTTGTTGAAGGCGCAAAATTTACAGGAACAGATGTTGATGCATTAATAATGGAGAATACTTATGCAACTCGTGATCAACCGCCAAGAGAACAAAGTGAAAAAGAGTTTATCAAAGTAATAAAAGAAACTCTTGACAAGGGCGGAATTGCATTGCTGCCAAGTTTTGCAGTAAGAGCGCCCGAGATTTTAATGATTCTTAACAAGTATAAAATTGACGCTCCTATTTACATAGATGGTATGGCTAGAGCTGCGACGGACATAAGCTTAAAGCATTCGGATTTTATCAAAGATCCTCAAGCACTAAAAAAAGCTGCAGACAACGCTATAACTATAAAAGAAATTGAAGAGCGTAATAATGCTATGAAAGAGCCCTGCGTAATTGTAACAACAAGCGGGGCGATGGAAGGCGGTCCTGTCGTGCACTATATGAAACATCTTTACTCAAGAAAAGATTGTTCTTTGATATTTACGGGCTATCAAATTCCAAAAACTGCTTCAAGATATTTAGTAGATACTGGCAGATTTATCGTTGGCCCATTAGATTTCAAAGTCAAAATGAATATCCATTCGTTTAGTTTTTCCGCACACGCCGACAGAGCAGAATTAATAAAGTTCATACAAAAAGTACGGCCTAAGAAATGTTTTATGATTCACGGTGATTACAGCGATAGATTTGCTACTGAAATAAAAGGAAGGTTCGGAATAGACGCTATAGCGCCGGAAGTTGGACACACATTCCAAATATAGTTTACACTTTAGAGTTCTTTATATGTCAGCAAAACTTTTAGTAATTAATGGCTTTAGATAATATTACAATATTAAAAGTAGAATATGCTATTTCTTATGACTTCAAAGATAAAAGTTATATTGAACTATTACTTGAGGATAACGGAAAGGCTAGAGAGTTTGCGTGGATTGGAGACAGCTTGATAGAATATTTCTACAGACGATGGTTAGTTGACAGAAATGGTTATCATAAAAGTAAAACTAGGAATGGTGTATATCTAACAAATAATAAAGAGCTTAAAGGATTGGCTATTCATACAGGTTTAGCTTCTATTCTTGGGACTATGAATGCCAAGAAACTTGGAACTTTCGTAGAAGGTTTAATTTATGTTGTAGCTCTTGATTCTGGAGACGTTGAAGTGGCGGAAGAAGTTTTCAAATTATGTTATTTGGATAATTATAGAGCTATAGAATCCGCCGAACGTATCAGAAAAGGTGAAAATGTAGTTCAAAGAAAAGATTTAGCTTATAAATTAGCAGCTAAAAGATACAGACCGTATAAATAAAAATGGATGATGGTTGGCCACTGACGATTAAAAATCGTGTTCCACTTAAGGAGGTAAATACCATCATCCGTTTGCTATAATATAGTCTAACTTCTTAAACCTTTTGATTTAATTACTTATAAGTAATTACTAACGCTAGGGTGCGGTTTTATTGCCTTTAGTAGTTAGGTTTAAAACTACACTAAAGTAAACCAATACAATGGTTAAAAAAATTTTGACAAAAGAAGATTTTAGCAGCAGTAAAACTATGGAAGTTATACTGCAAAATGGTAATAGAATTCCAATAGACAAATATGACGCTATAGACCTAAATATTACTTACGATAAGATGTTTTGCCAGCAAATTACTAACAGCAAAGCAGAAGATTACGCAGACCAAAAATCTTATCAAGCCTATATATTTGCTGCAGTCAGCATACAGTCATTATTAGCAGCTAGCTTAGGTGTTTATTCTGCTGCTACGAGTGGTATTGATGAAAAATTATTAAGTTTATCTGGTATACTAGCAATTAGCGGATTAGTTTTTATGGATGGATGTTTTGATAATTATTTTGGAGCTAGAAAATTCAGAAAAGCACTTAATCAACAACTCTCACACCAGGACGAATAAAATTCTTGCTTCGTCTTCTTTCCTTTTGCTTAATTATTTCTTCTATATTTTTACTGACTGCTGCCTTGCTCTGCGGCGAATTAAGCCCGCATATTCTACCAATTACTGATATATTTTCTGGCAGTCTGATCTCGCTCGCATCTCTTGCAAATGATGCGCTAAGAATTGGAACCTTTCTTCTTAAAAGTCTGACATTCTGCATTATTCTTCCAAGCATTTTCGCTCTCACACTTCCTACTACATTTAAAATCTGGGAGAAACTTATTGCATAACTACATTTATTTTTCTTCATTATTCCCGCAATTATAGAAGTCATATTACTATTTCTATAATGTGTATGTTCCTTGCCCGTTCCAGTACTAATTTCGAATACAAAGTCTATTCTTGGATTTTCTGCGCAAAGTCTAACTAATTCTTCTTTCTGCGCAATTGCAGCAAGCATATCAGAATCCAAATATAATTTATCTAAATTTTTCAAATCCCTTGGAGATTTGACTTCCAAATATGTGCCGATGTATACTGGAAATTTCAAGTCCTTAAGCTCTTCTCGTTTCTTTAGTATTTCTCCACGCGATTTAAATTCGTAAAGAAATACGGCTGCATTGTAACCTAATTCTTTAGCTCTGTTAATAAGTTCGGCTTCATTTCTATCGGGAAGACATATATCTATCATAAAAATATATCACAAAAGGAGTTTAAAAGTTTGATTAGGTCTACTTCAAAGCTCTGTGCTTTTTACCTGCAGATGTTAAGCCTCTTTCAGCTCTACCTCTTTTATTGCTTATGAAATTTATTTTCTTATCTGCTTTTATTACTGGGTGATCTCTGTCAACTAAGATGACTTCGTACCATTTGTATTTACCATCTTCGCCAACCCAATATGAATTTAATACTTCGCAGTTTGGATATTTTTTAGTAACGTGTCTTTCTGCTTGTGCTTGTAGTGAACTGCCAGTTGTAAAAAATCTACCATAGTGAGCCTGTCGTCTTCCGTGTCCTGGCCTTGGTCTCTTTCTTCCGCCTTTTCTTACCCTACTTCTTATTACTAAATAGCCTTGTTTGGCTTTGAAACCGAGATTTCTTGCTCTATCAAGTCTCGTAGGATGTTCAACTCTAATTAAAATTGGCTCTTTTCTTAGTTGGACTAACCAAGTTCGCCATCTCTCTACGCCGAAATTCTCTTTCGGTTTATTCCATAGTTCTTTCAAGTATTTTTGATAACCCATATTTTGCTTTCCCCAATGTATTTGCAAAACAGGCTGATTAAAACTCTTACGTTTAAGCAGTACCCTTGCAAATCCTTCCCCATACTGGGACATTGGACTTCTATCGCTTGTGTATACATTCGCATAATAGAATTTAAAAGCCTTTCCGCTGACTGGTTTTTATTACAAAGAAAACCTTTGGGTTTTCTGGTATTAAAACTCTACAGAGTTTCAATACTGGGAGGTTTACTATGACTGAAAACAATTTAGGTAAAAGTGCAGCAAAGTTCGGAAAGATAGTATTAGGATTATTAGTAATACTTGCCGGACTTGGATTAATTTGGTATTGGTGGGGCAATTTCCTAAGCGTCCTTAAAGGCGTAGCCGGAGTTGTAATTGCACTAATTGGATTATTAATAGCTGCTATTGGCTGGTCTGATTAGTTTATTTATATTTTTTCCAGCCGTCTTTTCCAAATTTTAATTTATTTTGTTTTTTGTTTCCCATAAAATCAGGCATTTCTAATTGTGGAAATTCGAATTCAGGTAATCTGAACTTTTTAGTTGGTGCGTGTCTATTATTTTTCATTCTTGTTCTCAATCTTGCAGCGTGTTCTCTTGGTCTTGGTAAATCATCAGCAGTTGGAAGAGTAATCCAACCTTGCTTACTTGCGGCAAATACACTTATTGCTGCAACGGCAATAATTATTCCAAATATAGTCATCCATCCGCCAGGTATAGATGAAAGTTCTGGCAAATTCAAATTAGATAAACTAAAGGTTCCGATTGCAAATCCAGATAATAATCCGCCAGCTCCAGAATTTTCAGCCGCTTCTGATGTGGCTTGTGCTATAACATCTCCACCTTCAGATAAACCATTACCAGTTATTGCGAATATCGAAAAGCCAGGAGTGACTGCGGTAAATTTGTAATTATTACCATTCTCGCCAATGTAAGTAGTAAGGATATTCGTCCAGCTCGTTGTATATCGTTTTACTACAATATCACTTACATCTATATTATTCGACGTCAACCAAGCTTTTGGAATTTCAAATTCAAATGTTGCAGATGTTAAGCTGTCTAAATTAGTAGCTTCAACTTCAAATAACTGGTACGTTCCAGCCGGCTCTACACTAATAGAAATTGGCAAAGTTTCTATATCTCTAATCTTAATTCTTGCATCCACCTCTCCTTCTGAAACTGTAAATGTAAGTTTCTTTATTGCGAGGTCTGCAACATTTATGTTTAGTTCCTTAGTTCCTGGAACGAGTTCCTGATAAATTTGTGAAACATCGAAAGCTGTTGCCGGAGCATTTCCTCCGGCGGAAACTTCTCCCGAACTTGAATCATCTGAGCTGCTTGAACTTCCGCCGCCTGCTTGATTATTAACTGTGAATGTACCTCCAGAGATATCATTTCCATATCCTCCGAAATTATCTGTTGCGGTTATATTTAATCTGTAAGTAGCACCATTAGAGACGCTATCTGTATCCCAAGCATATGTGCCATCATTCACCTGACTGCCTGCTATTAATGTCCACGTTGAATTATCAGTCGCATAATATATACTAATTTTCCCATCTAGATTTTCTCCATCTGGATCTGTCGCAGTCCACGTGATAAATTGTTCATCTGCAATTACTTGTCCGCCAGTTAAAGATGTCAAATCGACAACAGGGTTTTGATTGACGTTATTTATAGTAATATTGGCTGCAGATTCCGCCTCTCCAGTAATTTCAGAATCGTTTGCTACCGCTTTTATTTTATATGTTGAATCATTTACTGCAGATAAATTCCAAATTGTTGAAAAAGTACTTGAATTATGTATAGTTTCGGTATTAATCAGAGTCCAAACTGACTCATTTGCTAAACTATAATAGAATTTCACATCACCTACATCGGATATGCCGTCTAAATCCTGCACAGCTGCGGTCAAATTAACTGTCGTTGCTAATACTGTGTTATTTACTGGATCGACACTATTTACTACTGGTGCTGAATTATTGACAGTGAATTGGAATGTATCTTCAGAATTTTCACTTCCATTTATCGCGTAAACTGTCAAAGTATTAAGTCCTTTAGTCCAATTGGCTATTATGTCCCAAGGACTTGCTAAAGAGATATTTGTAACTGCCGCATCGATGGTATAAGTCACATTGACAGTTCCGCCTCCAGCAATAGTCAAATCTATCGTACTTGCTTTGAGAATAGTAGTAGCATCTGGAGGAGAAACTAAAGTTATGTCAATTGCTTGTGCTCCAGGCAAGAGCGATAGTATCAAAAGTACCCCTAATACACCAAATAAAGCTCCTTTTGTGGCCATACTCCTCGCTAAAGACTAGAAATCAGTGATTTAAATAGTTTACTTTAGAAGAAAATACGAATAATTCTAGAGTTAATATTATAACACAGATAACTCTTTTAATATAAAATTATATCAATATAATGGTTAAAATCGAAAAAAAACTTACAATTAAAGAGGTATTAAAGCTAATCGAAGCGCTGGAAAAAGCTGAAGCTAAAGGAAAAGTAAGTGATAAGAAAGACGCCATAAAGTTAACAAAAGTATTTGGAATATCGCTAGATGAATTGCTTAGGAGTTCTAAAAAAGATTTGAAGGCGAGGGCTAAAGAATATGATCTTAATCTTATTGTGCCAATTGAAAAGTTGAAAGAGCCTCCTAAAAATCTTCTTGAGCAAATAACAGGCACTAATGATATTCCAAAAGAATCGCAGAATAAACATAAAAAGGAAGATTACGACTCGAAATATGAAAGTACTAATGATTTATACCAGCAAGATCAATATGTTTTGCAGACTGGTGAGCAAGAATCGGGCTGGCATTACGATTCTCAAACCAAGAAGAAAAAGAAACAGCAGTTTATTTAGCGTCTGCGTTTTCTTACTGAATTAGATTGCGGGCCTGGCGTTTCAAATTCTGGCAGCTGGAAATTTCCTCCGCCTTTTAAGAAGAAAAATGCTGCGGCTCCTGCTGCTGCTAATCCGCCAATTACAACTGCTGCCATTTTGGGATTAGCTCTTATGCTATCGAGTAAAAATGCTCCAGTTATATCAGATCCGCTATCTGTTTCGGCTGTCGTTTCTGCTTCCAATGGCGTTTCAGTTATCTGAACTATCTCATCACTGGCTGGTTCATCTGGAGTTCCTAAACCTCCGCTTGGCACCGATACTTCACCAGAAGCTCCGCTATCATCACTAGAGCTGCTCGAACTTCCACCATTAGTTATTGTAAAATTAGAATTTGAAGAATCTGAAATCCAGTTTACGCCATCTGTTGTAGTTACATTTATTCTATAACCAGCTCCATTAGTTGCGTTAGCCGAAGTCCATAAGCAAGTCTTTGCAGTTATGTCACTGCAAATTGCTGTCTGTGTTCCTGAACCTTGTACGTAATAATAAACATCATATGTTAATGTACTATTTTCCGGATCAGAAGCAGTCCAGTTAACTGCATAATTGCCAGTTACAGTTTCGCCGCCGTTAGGTACAGTTACCGTTGTAAGTGGAGCATCATTGACATTATTAATAGTTACACTTACATCTTGTGTTACAGTTCCATCATCATCGCTGGCATTTACTCTTAGTGTCGTTATTCCATCAATTATTAAATTAGAATTAAATGAAACGTTATACATATCTACTATCGCTGTTGTATCATTTCCAATTAAAACCCAGTTGCTATTATTCAAAGCAAAGAATTCTACATTACTTATATCGGTTTGTCCATCTGTATCGCTTACAGTGGCATTGAAATCAATTGTATTTGTTACAGTTGTTGCATTAGGTTTTATTGTTCCAATAACTGGCAGTTCGTTCGTTACTGTAAACTCAAATACATCTATATCTGTATTATTTCCGGCATCTATCGCCAATACATTTATTGTTTTAAGTCCTGCAGTCCAGCCGCTAGTTGATATATCCCATGGATTTGTTAAAGTAATATTATCGCCGTCATTTACATAATAAGAAACGAAATTAATGGTTCCATTATCTGTTATGCCTAAATCTATTACTGCTCCTTCCGAAATATTTGTAGCATTAGCAGGTGAATTCAAAGTTATTACGGGGGCTTCAGTATCACTCGCTGTTGTTACATTTTCTCCTATGCCTTCGGCTTTATTTCCTCCGCCGTCAACTGCATAAACTAAAATTTCATAAGTTGTATCTGCCTGCAAACCTGTTATTTCATATTCCTGATTTGTTGTATTTGCATAAGGTTCTCCATCTAAAAATATCTGTGCATGAACTAAATCCGTATCATTTGGATCTGTCCAATAGAAATAAACGCTGCCTGCGGTCCAGCTGTCCATTACAAAATCATATATGCTTCCGGGTGCAGTATCATCAATAAAATTTAGTGCTCCTCTTATATCTATTCTTGAAAAATTTAAACTTGAAACTTGAACTACTATTCCTGTATTTTTAAGTGCGTTTTCTATTTGCTGCGGCGTCAAAGCAGTGGCAGATTCAAGTTTTTCATATTGCTGCAGCAAAGCTGCAGCGGCTGCAACGTGAGGTGCTGCCATAGATGTTCCACTCATATCTGTAAATCCACCATCATCAAAACTTACAGAGTGTATAGAACTGCCAGGTGCAAATAAATCTAATATACTCGCGACATTTGAATAAGAAGCTCTGTTATCTTGGTCATCCGTAGCTCCAACTGAAGTCGAATTTGTAGCGCAGGCAGGTAAACCTATGCTTGCACTTTCTGCAGAATTTCCGGATGAAACTGCAACTAATATTCCTGCTCCAACTGCGTCATTAATTGCTGGAATTAAAGAACTTGGTTCAGCATCGCAATAATCGTGGAAAGTTTTTTCTGTTCCGTTTGGATGGTATGCAGATAAACTCATAACTATAGATGTTATGTTGTAATCGTCTTTATTATTTATACACCAATTAATTCCTGCAGTTACATTACTTGAATAACCAGTGCCGCCCGAATTCAAAGATTTAATTGCTATTAAACCAGCATCTGGTGCGATACCTCTATAAGTTCCATCTGTGCTTGCAATAATTCCTGCAACGTGCGAAC
>Ga0208245_1001213_pt1 | contig 16584 bp, 30 predicted proteins | sample RifOxyC1_FD_184035 | JGI IMG/M metagenome (GOLD analysis project Ga0208245, IMG submission 184035) | Soil microbial communities from Rifle, Colorado - Rifle Oxygen_injection C1 (SPAdes) | ecosystem: Environmental > Terrestrial > Deep subsurface > Rock core/Sediment | place: Rifle, Colorado... | reverse complement strand
TATTCTATAGTAACCCCCCTACTTAGTCTAAATATTTTATTTCCTATATCTATAACACCCCCCTGGCTCTATTTGCAGAAAAGTCTCTGAAAAAAAAGCAAAAAAGGGGGGCCATGAGTTTTGCTCATGACCCCTTTGCTTGTTAGCTTGGCTACTCTAGGGTAGCGTTCTCAAGCTTGTCTAATGACCAGACCTTGAAATCTAATCCACGCTCGCGTTCTACACTCTCGCGCAAAAACGCTTTCATTTCAGCCTGTTCTTCCGCAGAAGCTTCGCGCCCACCGATAAGAATACGTGATGCTTTGACATCATGATTGATTCCTGCTACGTAAACCGTTCCTTTACCAGGATGGATGACTGTCGCACCGCCCAAAGAGGGGCGAAACTCGAACCATGGCGCTTTTCCGCTTGTCTCGTGCCCAAGCTTGTCAGCTTGGCGTTGGTACGTTTCCTGCCCGCAAGCAGTAAAGGCGACTTTCAACTCTCTGGTAACCTCAAGGTCAAGAAAACGATTATCCGTCTTGCGTGCCCACGTCATAGGCGAGGCATAAGACAACGTAATGCGTTGACCAGCTTTGATTTTAGCAATGTTTAACATAAGTTTTGCTTTTGACCATCATTAGACCGCCGTTCCCCGTTCCTACCGCCCCCCTTGACAATGCCCAGAATAGGGAAAACCCCTATAAGGTGCAAGCTTATAGTGCAAAAATTTTTTTCTAATGTAAGCAATGTCCATGCCAACATTGACTTGGCACAAAGAATGCTCCCCAGCAATCTTCATGCCAACCCATACTTGGCACACTCTATGCTGCGGAACGCTGTCTTGCGTAAACCCTTGATAATCAAGGGCTTAAAACGGGAGCCCTTCTAAGCCCTTGCAATTCAACGACTTAGGTGAATGGCATAGGCGCTGCTGCTATAGCAATGTCCATGCCAAGCCATATATGGCACGATTCTTGCTGTTAGCACGATTCATGCCAATCATATCAAAAGACATTAAATAAAAATCTTTTCTATGGATTGACACAATTAGTCAATCACTATATTCTTATGGCATGGTCAATCAATTCATGCACCTTGACGCACAAAGCGACATGTCGCGCCTAGCGCAAGTGTCTATTGGAGAATCACTTATGCCTATCCTGAACGCTAACCTTTTCGGCGCTTGCACCCCTATCAAAGCCGTGCAAGCAACTATCGTGCCAGAAAACTGCGGGGACGAAGAAAAAGATGCTTGGTGCTATGATGTTTGGGCGGGTGGCGTAGTCATTGCCACCTTTCAAGACCAGCAGAAAGCGTACCAATTCTGTATGGACAAGGGATTGGAGGTAGCATGACACTCTTGGCATGTTTAATGCTCTCTGCCCTATGGGCGGGAAGCGTTGTTCAGGATTGGCACAGATAATGCTAGCGCGGGCCTTTGGCCCGCTTTGTGCTGCCCGTAAGGCACTTTCTCTAAGTGCTTGATTTGCAGGGGCTTAAAACGGCACCCGCCGCAAGCCCTTGAAATACAAGGACTTACGACTTTTACCTCTTGGCACGCTTCTTGCTCTGCCAACACGTTGGCACGTTATTTGCTTTACCCTATTTGGCACGGGACTTGCTTGCCGGGGCTTGGCACGTTATTTGCTTCCCCCCTTTATCCCCCCAAATGCACTATTTGGCACGCAATATGCTTGCGGGGGTTTGGCGCGAAAATTGTTTTATCGTTTGGTATGAAAATTGTTTTTGACTTTGAGCTACTTTTTGGTATTCTTCTCTTGTCAGCAAAACCTAACCTCAAATCAAATGAACGCAAAACAAATCGTTTCCCTAGTGGCGAGCCACAAGGGCCAAAACCTCCGAGCATCATGGGAGCGTCAAGCGAAAACGTTCAAGGATTGCCCCTTGAATATTCGTAAAGCCACGTCTTGCATTGTGCGGGCTGGCATAGATTATGCTAACTTGGCCAGCGTCAAGTCGGAAATCGAGGCTGGCACGCGAGATGCTGTTGAATCCCTTCCTTGGGGTACTTGGCAGGAATTCCCGTTTATCATCTCCCACAAGGGACAAGAATACGTGCGCCTTTACCCTGCCAGCGGTTTTGCCGCCGATGTCAAACCACAAGTCGATTGGACGATTGACGGCCAAGCGGCCTCTTTCAAGGAAGTAGAACCTTTTCTTTTGGCCAGCGAAAAGCCTAATCCTTCGGAGCCTGCCCCTAAGTGTTTCACGCTGAAAGCGGAATCAATTCTTTCTATCGGTTAGGCTAATTGGCACGGGACTTGCAAGGGCAGGTTCCGTGCCATCTTTTTTTTTATGACAATTGGCCTAATTCTCGCCGTTTTCTTCTTACTTGGCATGGAACTTGCTTTGCATTGGCGTCGAAAGTAGGCAATCGACGTAAGTGCCTCATTTGCAGGGGCTTAAAACGGGAGCCTTTGCAAGCCCTTAAAAATAAAGGAGTTACGAAGAATCACCAAGTCTAATAATGGTGGTTTTACGGCAACTTGGCACACTATTTGCTCTATTTGGAAAAAACGATGAAAAATGGCACGATTCCTGCCGTTCAGAAACCGTGCCAAGTGTTGACCTAACCTAATCAATCAAATGCGCGTAACAAGAATGTAAGAGAAGCTTATCCAAGGGGATATTAGCTCGGGTTACCTTACCGTCCATGATTCTGGTCAAATCAAGGTGCCCGCTCTGGACAACGGCATTGTATAAGTCGCCCTTACAGCCGACAAAAAGAAAGGAATCATCCTTGGAACGTTCGTTGCATTCATGCTCAAAAGACAATCCAGCCTTTTCCACCGCTTCCTGAACGGTTGGCATGTTTTCTGCGGAGGCCATCAAACGGACAGTCAATCTAATGTTCATTGTGTGTTTTGGTTAAGTGCTACTGTCAACGGGAAGAGTCTCGCATAATCGACCGATTGCGTCAACACTTTTTAAATCTTTTTTTATCGACGTAAACCCTTGATTACCAAGTGGTCAAAACGGTAACCCGCCCAACCCCTTGAATACCAGCCACTTACATATAATAAGTAATAGTAATAGAATTCTCTCTCTTGCATTAGTATTATTATTATCTCTCTATTTGGTCTTGACTATTTGAACGGGGCGGGCTAGGCTTTGCCCGTAACCTTAACCTATAACTTTATGGCTTATCACCGATATTCAAACTTCGCCCGCTTTTGCACAACTTGCGTTTCATGCGGCGGGGCCACTAGCAAGACTTATGCCAAGGCTCATGATGGCCGGTGCAAAGCTTGCGTTGCGGGGACGCAACCCGATGGTAGCGTGGACATTAGAAATCATCCGATGCTTTGCCCCGATTGCAGAGAGCATCTTTTGACCCCTTACCAGAAAAAACACGGTTACCATTGCGACCATTGCACCCGTGAGGCTGACCCCGAAGGTTGGGCGCGTGAAATGTCAACGCCCATGGAACCTGATTACTCTTAATAAACATTAGGGGCGCTTATCTTGTGTAAGTGCCTCTTTTTTAAGGACTTAGAATGGTTCCCCCTTTTGACCCTTGATAATAAAGCACTTACGAAGATTAGAAGCATGGCCCCCGCTCCGTAGCAGGGACCATGCCAACCCTAAACCCTAGTCGCGAATGTCTGCTCGAATGTAGACACCATGAAGCCATTCGTTAGGGAGGCTAATGACCTGGAATTCCTGGCCAGTCCAGAAATTAAATTCAGATTTATTGGGCCACGCGCTAGGCTGGTACATTTCTAGCTTCGGGCCGCTGTTTCCAACCTTAAACTGTAGATTATCTTCCCGTTCAATCAGAATCGGGATGTCGGCGTCGGCAAAAACTTGTCGGCACTTCACAAAAGTTTCGTCGTTTTTCGCGAAAATACGAGCCGTCAAAACAGGAGAGTTCATATTGTTGGTTAAGTTTTACTGTCAACAACTACATGATGACAGAATCGCGACCCATAGCAACACTTTTTTTCATCTTTTTTTATCTTGTGTAAATGCTTGATAGTCAATGGCCTGTGCGCGGACCCCTTCCAAGCCCTTGCAAATTAACCACTTGCGTATAATAAGAACGTCTTATGAATACAATGAGCATCTCTTATCATCAGGCGTTATTATTTTGTTTATTATTTCTCCTAAAATCTGTTATTTGGGTGTTGACAAGAAAACAGGGCCGTGCTATTTGTGGAGTATGACATTCGCCACGACGATTGAACACGAGCTGAAAAACGGCAAAGAAATCAGCCTCGAAATCGAGTGCAAATTCGACGTTGGCAATGATGGTATCGGCGCTTATGAATACTGGGGCCAGCGTTGCGTGGACAGGGGCCAGCCGGTGATGGAACTCAATGTGCCTGAAGATGTTACGATTACTTCGGCAACTATCGACGGACGAGAGATTCCCGCTGAAAAGCTGGAAACTCTTGGCTTTCAAAGGTTTGCAGGGAAAGTCATTGTCGCGTATGAGGATTCGCTTGTCGAGCAGGCATGGGATAGTTTGGCCGATATGGCTGATGATTGTGATTAGCATTTCTTAACGGGGGTTGCTTGTGCAACCCCTTCATTTTCAAGGGTTAAAAAGGGGAACCGGCCCAAACCCTTGACTATCAACGCATTAAAAAATTAAAAAAACATTTGACAACCTTTCAATCTTTGCTTATATTCACATCATGAAACGATTCCTGTATTTCTTTGAAAACAATGTTTGCGTCATAAAAGCCGATGTGCAAACCGGGGTTTGCATCCGCCTTTTTTCACCGGCTCATTTTGCCAATCGTCGTCTCGATAATAAAGGACGAAGAATAAACGAAACAGGTCTTAACCTTTCCTTTTGGGAGCGGGCTTCTAGCATACCGAATACAGTAACTTTTTGGCCCATTTCCCGAGCATCGGCCCGCAAGTATTATGCCACGGGCGAAGTTCCCCCGCGCAAAAAGACCAAGTAATTCAGGAGCAGGCACTTTCTCTAAGTGCCTCTCTTTTAAGGGCTAATATAAGGAACCATCGTAAGTCCTTGGTTCTTAACGTTTTACGAAAGACAAAATAATTCTTGTATTTCTTCTAGGTTTCCCCTATCTTTGGACTATGACAAGTTTCCGATGCAACCCAGGCAGCGAAGAAAACCAACGCGCAACCCGCCAGAATCAACGCGAGGTTTTTGCTCTGAATCAATTTGCGTCTCTGAGTGCCGAATCTCCCGAGTCCCGGCTAGCTCAAATGAGCCCAGAAGAGCATCAAGAGTGCCAAGATTTTCTTGACTCGCACGTTGCTCTCGTGCCTGACCCATAAACATAACTCCTAAACTTTTTTCGCCTATGCCCCGCGCCCCGCCCAACTAATAGCTGTTTTAAAATAAATAATTATAATGTAGCTTACGAGGTCCAAACTCGTAAGCTCTTTGCTTTCAAGGGGTTACGCAGGCTCCCCTTGTTGACCTTTGCAAATCAACCACTTACGAATAATGAAAAAAAGAGACGATTCTTGAAATAAAAGCTTGCTCCCTATTTGCCTCTCTGCTATTTTAACAGCATGAAAACGCGATTGCCATACGGTGCGAAAGAATACATTCTTGTTCCCTTGCGCGAAAGCGTTCCCCCTTATCTTCTACATCAGGGCGACACCCCAGAAAGCATCGCGACTTATGCTAGGGCACAAATCATGCCAAGTATGTTGCAAGTGGAAACTTTTTGGGTGGTATTGTTGAATACCCGTCGCAAGGTCATTGGTCATGTTAAGATTTCACAGGGGACGCTTGATACTATTCTTGTTCACGCAAGGGAAGTTTTCAAGCCTGCAATTATTGCTGATGCGGCTGCAATCGTGCTTATGCACAATCATCCTAGCGGGGATTCTACCCCTAGCGAGTCCGACATTAAAGTGACTCGGGACTTGATTAGGGCGGGCCAATTGCTTAAAATTGAAGTGCTAGACCATGTAATTCTTGGCCATGTTTCAGAACAAAAAAACTTTTGCAGCTTACGAGAATTGGGATATTTCTACTCTTAATATGATTCACTTCATTAAAACATCTAATGGCGTTTTTATGCGCCAAGCGTGGACTGGTGGGGACGTTCCTCCCATCGCATGGGAGAGGATTAGTCAAGTTGCTTCTGAACTTTACGCTTTCTTCTTAGAAGAATCAATTGCCGACAGTGGCGGATTAGATTTCTGGGCTTGTGCTGGGACTAGCGCCGAAGAACGTCTTGACATATTCAAGAATCGTGCCAAGTTAGACGCCTGGGCGACTTTTAATAGTCACTGCAATAAACCATAACCAAATGTGGCACTGTCATAAGTGCCTCATTTTCAGGGGCTTATGCGGGTTGCCCGGTTATACCCCTGAAAGAGAGGGACTTGCGTCCCTCTGCTTTGATTATCGACCAAACGGGTTGTCCACGAAGTTAAAATACAATCGCGGCGAATGCTGGAAAGAAACCGCACCTCGCAAGCCATCAGATTTGCGCTTGACAATGCAAAACGGGGCTGCGAAACTTTGCACCGTAAAGTGCTGGCCTAGTTCGCCCGTGTCCCAGACATTGCCTTTTCCATAAATCGCTTCAAGGCGAAGGCGTTCAGCTTCTTTGCTGTCAGACTGAACGGCAGCATTGTTTTCGGCAACAAGGGCTCGCCTGATGTTTTCGGTATGGTCCATATTAGTAAAGGTATTCAAGTTTGACAATGCGCGAACAGCCAATCTTGGCGTCCAGCAAAGCACGCTGGGCTTGCGCGACAGTCAATTGACCGTTGAAAGTGTGGGAATACTTAACGCCCGACCGAAGGTAAACAATGAATGTTTTCATGGTCAAAGAGTATCGCATTTCTCTTTGAACGTCAAATAAAAAACAAAAAAAAGATAACATTCGTAAACCCCTGATTACCAAGAAGTCAGATTGGCTACCCATCGAAGCCCTTGAATTGCAAGCACTTACAAATAATGCATAAATCTTGTGGAATCTCTCTTGACCTTTCGGGCTATTTGGTGCAATCTGTATTTGCCATGAACACATCAGCCGAATGTCAATGCACCAATACTTTTACCTGTCGTTATTGTTGTCAAATATGTGTTGAAAAAAACATTGCAGACCAAAACAATTCTCCCTCTTTTATGGAAAATCAAGATGAAGTAAGCCATATCGCTACGGGTTCAGAATCATTGGCAGAGTTTGCCAACAATGCTGGAATGGATAATCCAGACAAGGCTTGGCTATTAGATTCTCGTGATGTGTGGGTTAAGAACCCTTATTATTCCGGCCCGCCGATACCTCATCCCGAAATGGACGACGGCTCTCAACACCTTGACAGAGGAATAACGCCCGAAGAATTGCAAGATAGAATCGAGCGGGAATCTTATCTCTTCTCTTTGGCCAATCACGAAATCGAACAGCCGCCGTTTTAATTTCAAGGAATCTCCACTTTTTGTAAGTGGTTGATTCTCTTGGTGTTAATTGGGATACCCCGCTAAGCCCTTGAAATAGAAAGGGTTACGGAGCTTGTGGCCCCGTAACCCGGTTGCGCGTGCTAAGCGTTTCGTTATCCCCCCACCTTTCGATACTCGACGTATTTATGACCGGGGAAAATGATGGGCCGTTTTTCGTCAATAGCTTCATGAGCCGTCAACGAGTTTGTTTGCCCGTTAGAGTTGGTATTCAACAGAACCCGTTCCCTCGAATTACGCCGAGCATTGCGGCTAATCTCGCCGTCCTTTCCCTTAATCGAAACGGGGAAAGTTTTTGCGGTTGTCAATGGGCCGCTTGTGGAATGATAGTTCCTCACAGGAACGTCCACACGAATTTCTGTCTCGCCGTTTTTGCGCGCTCGCGTAAGTTTAATGTTGAGATGCTTTGTGTTTTTGTTCATAATAAATTGGAGCGATGGGTTGCTTTGCACATCTTTCTTGACGCCTTTCATTCACGTCCACCACATTGAAACACTACGCGCTCTTTGGCGTATCGTCAAGTTCTTTCACCGCCGAACGGACGATATCCTTGACGTAAACATCACCCAGCTCACCGTTAGGCATGAAAGGAGTAATAACCAAGCAGAACCATCGGGCGAAAGGATTACGTAATTCCTTTTCGGGCGTTTGATACTTCTTTAGGACTTTCCAGGTCCATTCGCCAGCCCGCCAAACCTCATAAGGCTTGTCAACGGGCCGCATTTTAGAGCAGAGATTCTTGGGAGTGATAGCTTTCATGGTTTGAGAATACGTTAGGGTTGTTATGGTTGCAAGCTTTTTTATGTCCAAAGACCGCGAGAGAATGAATCAACGATGTTGCCCGTTTGAGAATCAACGATGTGCCACCAATCATAATGATAACTTCTCATAATACGCCAAGCATCTTCTAACGTATCTTGAGAACTTCGGAAATCCCCCCAGCCACCACGAGGATAATAGATGTCACCAGCAAAGATTAGAAATCGTTTCATGGGTTTATACTAGCAGGAAGCTAGAAGGATAGCAAGTTTTTTATTCTTTTTTTATATGAGGTAAACCCTTAACTATCAAGGGGTCAACGGGGGAACCCTTTCAATCCCTTGAATATCAACAGCTTACAGAATCAAAATAAAAAACACAATTCTTTTGACAATAGGGTAATAAAGCGATATGGTCTTAGTAGATGAGCAAGTAACGGAATTGGTAAACGTGCCCGATTGAATATCGGGCGGTGTCCCTAAGCTATGCATGGCGACCGGAGTAAATCCTTGCAAGTTCGAATCTTGCCTTGCTCTCTACATCTTGGGTTAACCATACCCGATACTAGAGGTATCCGTTAGGCTACGATACAGCCTAGAGGCACTTCTTTGCTAAGTGCCTCGTTTTTAAGGGTTAAAAAAGGATACCCCCGTAAGCTCTTGAAAAATAAGGGGTTACACCCGTAACCCCCCATCATTCACTTCTACACCAAAATGTTAGCTCGTGGCACTTGGATTTTCAGGTCGCGCTGACGTTCTTTTTTGCGTTGCTTGACAATTGCCTGAGAAAATGCCATCAGTCGAGACATTTCATCAGGGTGGCGCATAAAAACCGTGTAAAGGCTTTCTTTTGCGTCAATCATGTGGGTATTTTGAAACCCGTTAGCTTCCTGTTTGAATTGAGATTCCATCGCCTCAGCTTTAGACGATGTATAAACAGGGGTTGAAGAACCATCGGGAGCTTTGAGGAACAGGCTTGCCCGTTTGACTTGAAACAGTGGTTTAGGCATCGTGTGATATATGATTTGTGGTTTCGACTACTCCATCACAATACTATTCTTTTGCCATCTCTGCAATTAAAATCTTACGCATGATACGACTTTTTTTAACCCCATCCTTGTCTTCAATCGCCCGAGCCAGAGAAGCATCCAATGAGGCGTGAACAGCGCCCCGCAAAAAATCTGATAATGAAATCCCCTTATCTAAAACCTGCTCTCGGATAATCATCCAAGTTGGCAAATCTACACCGACAGTCATTCGGTGGCATTTGAGGGAGTCAAGGGGACTGGAGTTGATGGGAGCAAATGGAGAGTTTGATTTCATACTCCAACATTATCAAGCGGTTGCGTTGATGTCAAATAATATTGATTACCAAGGGCTTACAATGCTTGCCCATAAAACCCCTTGAAAAAGAAGGACTTAGGCATAACACCCAAATCCTTCGTTACTAAGCTCTTACTCCTTATCTTCCGTAGTGGGCCGGAACCAGATTCCCCTATTTGTTACAACGTCCCATAGCACAGGAAAATCTTGCCAAAGGGTAGCAAACATCTTTTTCTGATTTGCGCGGACAGCTTTCAATAATTCTTCCCTGATTCGCTCAGTAGAAACTCCATCGAATTGATTGGGAGTAAGACGATTGATTGCATTCCACAAGTCTTTGTCAATGCGGAAGTGCTTGGTGCAAGCAAATCGCACGACCCGAAAAGCTCTAAGCTTATCTTCGTCAAGTCTTTGTGTAGCATTTCCAACGGCCCTTAGCAGATTATCGGCAATGTCAACGTTCCCCAGATAAGGGTCGAATAGCTCGCCCGTTACAACATCACGGGCAATCGCATTACAAGAAAAATCTCTGCGGGCCAAGTCTTCTTCTAGCGCCGTGGTAATCGCAACGTCATCAGGGCGGCGACCGTCCGAATAATGTCCATCACGACGGGCGCAAGCGAAGTCCACACATCCAAGAGTTGGATGCTTGCAACGGATGGTTAGATACTCGGGTTTTTCCACGAAAATCTTACAACCTTGTTCCAAGAGACTATCCTTAAGCGCCTGGAATGACGGGGCCAACACAACATAGTCATGGTCTTTGCAAGGTAAGCCCATGATTTCGTCGCGCAAAGCACCGCCGACAAGATATGTCTTAAAGTTCATGATTTATTATTGAGCTTTTTTAGCTCTTTGGCAAGTCTTTTCGATACCCTAGCAGCAAAAGAAATACCCTTAAATTCAACAACGGCATAAGCAAACTTGCCGTTCATTTCAATACGGCTAATTTTAGGACGGGCATCGGGCGCAAAGAAAGATGAGGAAAAGTCAATACTCATAATTGATTCTCCCATGTTTTTACCATTTGTCAAATCTTTTTTAATACTTGAATACCAAGGGTTTAGGCTGGTTGCCCGAATATCCCCTTGAGAATCAACTAGTTACAGATAATACAACTAGTTGACACTGATTAGAGAAGAGCCTTCCGCGTTTCTTCCGTCTGGGCGTCGGGCTTGTATTTGTCAAGGATTATTTCATAAGCCGCCGCTTCATTTCGGGCGTGGGCCATGACCTCTTGCGCTGGGCATTTTAATGATTGACAAGAGAGAAAGATTGACAACACCTCGCCATCCTTGCCCCTATTAAGACCGGGGAGGACAGCGAGCCTAGCACCGCACAATGGACAATTCATAATTTTATGTTTAGTTTTTCTAATGCTTCTGACACTTGAATGCATACCCTATGATACAACGAGACGTTACCATTAGTAAAATGAGGTAAAATAGCGTCAATTTCCCTTAGATAAGTTTTAGCAAATCCAGGGTCATGGTCTACGATACTCGCCGTGTTACTGAGCATATCGGCAAGCTTAATCGTAATAGCTTCCGAAGAGAGCCCTTTTTGGCGCTTGTGTTCTTCCTCTTTGCGCTTGGCACGATTCCAGCCAGGGCGAGCTTGCTTAGTATACACATCGGTTAGCTCCCAAACAAGCCTTAAAACCTGCTCTCCAAAATGCCATCCAATAACATGAGCCTGAAATTCGCCCGTCTTATCAAGGGGCATTACATCTTCTAATACATCGTGAAGATGAGCCGCGACAACCATATCTTCCGTAGCGCCAGGGACTTCCGACACAATTTGCGCCACTTCATCAGTATGAACCCAATAGGGCTCGCCAGAATACTTACGCTTCTGGTTAATACTGTCATGCGCCCGATGCGCGAAATCTTTTGCCATTTCGATGCGAGTCATGGTTTATTCTCCTATATCATTGCCAGCTTGTCAATAAAATTGTTTGATATGTAACTCTTTGGTAATCAAGGGTAGTCAGGGGTTACCCCCATAAACCCTTAATAAGTAGGGAGATAGGCGCTCACGACTTGCGCCCATCTCCCTTTCCCGCTATCTTCAACCCTTAAAGACGGCGGGAATATTGTGCGGCACCTTCGTTTCCCCGTCGAATTCACACCAAGCATTCATACCATGAGCGGGGTGCCATTGGCTATGCTCAGGGCCAGGGTCGCCGCCCTTATCTGTCGGGGCCGGATTATAGACGGCCAAAAATGAACTTGTCTTTGCCAAGACAATACCGATATGACACTGGGCGACCTTGCCCTTTTCGTCTCGGCGAAAAACCTTGACGCGGGAAACTCCCGGTTTGATGTCGGCGGTATCCAATACGCGCCCTTCGGGCAAGTTGTTTTGTGGGTTGATGATGTTGTTCATAGGTAAAGAGTATCGAAACGTTGTTATGATGTCAAACTTTTTTCTTGAACTTACAGATGACTTTTAACTTTCAGCCAATACGGGCGGGTTGACGGTTTTTGTGGACCAGAGGGGCCACCGTTATGGGTTCGAGCGAGAATCTCAAAGCCATTAGTTCTAACAGCTTGCGGGGCATACCTATTCAGATAAGCCGTCATTACCTTTACTGAATAGTTAAGATTCGTGCAATTCTCATACTTGCCCTGAACCCGCGAGTCAAGCCAATAGATGTAATGAATCTGCAAAGGGCCAAGAGCCTTACCGTTGTCACCGATAATTCTCCCTTCCCTGCCCCCAGTTTCCACCCAATGGATAGCGTGAACAAATTCTTTCTTAAGCTCGGCTCCATGCGCTATGCCCAAGAAAATGAGAAGCCACCCTAAAAGGATAAGAGCTATACCTAAATTGCGCGTTGATTTCATCGCAAGGTGGGGAATATAATTTCCGTTGGGCGAGGAAACCAAGCTCCAACGAATTGTGCAATAAAATACACCACAACAATTGTTACACAAACAAAAAAGGCATACTTGTCACAGGGTTTTATATCACCCGACTTTTGCTTGCGTATTCTTTCCATGTATTCATGTTCAGTCATTACTAATATATACATCCATTTTATCCCAGAGGCAAGAAGTTTTTTCGTTTTTATAAACTTTTTATAAGTCCATGAATATCAAGGGCTTAGTATAGTTCCCCGCGCAGACCCTTGCAAATGAGACACTTGCGCCCGCAACCATCAATCTTCACGTTGGATGGTCTGGCCATAAGTCAAGGTAATGTTTATTTAAGTTATTTATTAAGCTCATGGTTATTTTCCTCTGAATTGTCTAACGGCGGATTCGATAAGAGATAGGCCAATGAAAATAATAATCGCAAAGATTATTTCTTGCATTCATTAGCCTTTCTTTTTGCCCATGCTAACTTGTTATGCTTCTTGGCTTGAAAAGAGCCGGGAGGTCCGTTGCCATGGATTAGAAGAGCAAAAGATTTCTCTTGACCCCATGCGTGAAAATCGTCGTGGTCAATTTCCAACCCTAATAAGCGTGCCTCATCTTCTGAATTAACAACGGTTACACTCTTTAAACCGTGTGGCTTGATAAGGGCATCGAATTTCCCGCCATAGCTTGCATTAAGCTTGAGATTAGAAGGAATAATCCCTAGTCTTTTCGCTTCTAGCCAATAGGGAATTGCCTTTGTATAAGCATAAAAGATAACGTCAGGAAAAGCTTGCGCCACCATAATCCAAGCATGAAAATAAGATTCCTTAAAGAAATCCCCGCTAGAATGAATCCTAACTAATGGTTGCTCTGGTAACTCTGAAGAGATAATACCATAAGCTTGCAACGCCGTTTTCCCTTTTAGGGCATCGAAATTCTGCCATCGGCGTTTTCTTGCTGCATAAAAGACGGCTTCTGCCGAGGCAGCATAACAACGAAAGACTTGCCAATCGCCGTCAGTAATTTTCCCGGTTTCGCGATTAGCTTGACAAAAACAAGTCAATGCAAACGGGCAAGAATGCCCAGCGGGCAAATCAAAAATTGCCTGTTTAGCTTTGAGCTTTAAGTTTTTAAGAGAGAAGTATAAGAGACTCATAATGAAAAGCTTAGACGTTGCTTGGCTCAGCGTCAAGCTCCGTTTCCACTTCTTTTGCAGAGCCCTTATCCTTCATAGAATCAAAAATAATCAAATCCTTTCCATCGTAATCGGGGCGTTCAGCCGTCACCTTTCCCGTACCATGGATTTCTAGGGACGGCGTATCAAACCGCAGAAAAGGTTCCGTGTAAAGCTTAAACCGTTCCAAGCTTGCCCTTGCGCCATCGCAAGCTTTGCTCCAAAGCCCTTGGCGCTTGCCCTTAGTGTTGCGACCGCGCCCACAAAGCAAGTGATGATTCAAACGGATTTGAGCAAACGCCCAAAGCAAGTTTTGCTCGCACGTCCAAAAGGTTGCGACGGTTTTCGCCGCGTCATGATATTCCAGCTTGCCATTAGTGGCACCAAAGTTGTATAAGCCGTTGAAATTCAATTCGATGTTTTCCTCAGAGCCTCGCATAACAACAAGCCACTTGGAACCAAAGTTTTGATAGCTAAAGTCCACGGGGCAGATTTTGTAAAGGTTGAAAGAGGGAAGCAGCCGCCGTGCCATGTTCTTCAAAGTAGAGAGTGTTTTCATGGTGCAAAGCCTACTCTCTTTGCCTATCCGCGTCAACGATTTTCTCATCTTTTTTTCAGCGATGTAACCTCTTGATAGTCAGCGGCTTCGGCGGGTTTCCCAGCCCACCCCTTGCAACGCAACGAGTTACGTCGAAAGAAAAAACCCTTAAAAAAACGAAGAAAAGTATTGCGTCCCAGACAATCTTAGGCGAAACTGTATTCACGTTAGACAACAAATCAAAACAAACTAAAACTATGGCTCGCCCTTCAAATCAATCCGCGTCTTGGAACTTTACTGTCGCACAATTGCCGATGCGTCACCCCGTTTCCAATACTGTCATTCCTAATCTGTTCGGCAACTTTCGCGATGATACGGGCGCGTGCCTTGGCGTCACGTCCGAATCATACGGCTTAATTCAAAATCCCGAACTCATGGAGGCCGCACAATCGGCTTTGGAGGCTCGCGGCATGACTGATTACAAATTGCGTGTTCTGTCGGCTGGCGATGGCAAGCGATTCTTCTCTGAGTTCACTTTTGCCAATAAGCAATTAGCTACGGCGCTTGGGGACTTGGTTGGATTCAAGCTGATTCTCAAGAATAGCTTTGACCGGACCTTGCGGGCGGCGTTCTCTCTTGGTTTCCTGCGGTTGGCTTGCTTTAACGGCATGACAACCCTTGAAAAGGAATTCGCGGTGACTCAAAAGCATTCCAGCAAGGTAACCGTGGACTTCATTGGCGATGCCATTGATAAGGCTATGGCTCGCGGGCAGGAAGCTTTGGGCCTGTTTGACCATTTGGCGCGGATTGCGATTACCGATATTCAAGGGATGAATATCCTTCGCCAATTGGAGGAAGTCAATGCCTTGTCCGGTGTCATTCGGCAACCTATTGAAACCTTGTGGCTTGCTCCCCGGCGTCAAGAGGATAAAGAGCGCAACCTCTATAACCTCTATAATGCGGTGACTGAGCACTTGACTCATCAGGTCGAGGGAGAGCGGTTTGAATACGCTAACGGCGTTAATCAGGACGTGCTTTTCCGTCTGATGAATGCTGCGCGGAAGCCTGACCAGTTGGCCAAGCTTCTTTCGCCCCTTCCGAGTGCTGGGGTTCAAACGAGCGTAACCATTGACGTGCCTTCCGTCGTGGTGCCCGCGTAAGTTGCTGGTAAACAGGGGCTTAGAGAGAAATCTCTAAGTCCCTTGTTTTCATGGGGTTAGCGGGGTAGCCCGTTGGACCCCTTGATAATCAATGACTTACAGAAACTTGACATCACCCCAAACCCGCCCTATCATAGAGACTCTTAAGTGCCTAATGGTCAAGGGGTTAGATAAGTGTAATGGTTAAAAGCAGGAAAAGAAGCGACGGTTAAGAAAAGTATCACATTATCTTATTTAGCCCCTGACCAATCGGAAGGGACCGGCTTCCCTATAGAGTGCTATTTCGCAAAAAAAACGTTTGACGGGGCCGCAAACAGAGAGTAGTCTTAAATTATGAAATTTTTTCCCTCTTTGGTCGCTGCTTTGGCCGCAACAATTGGCGGTTCTTCGATGTCTATGCTATCTAATATTCCTCTCCCAATGACACCTTTTGTTCCTGGTGATGCTATTGGACAAGGGACGGAAACGGGAAAGACTTTTACTGATTCCAAGGGGCGCAAATACATTCGAGACGAAAAGGGAACCATTCGACGAGCTTAATCTTTAACCTCCTTCAAAACATGAAACAACAAATCAACACTAACGGCCGCACATACATTATCGACTGGGCTGATAATACCCAACATTCTGGGACAATTAAACGAGAATTACAGGTTGGAGATGTCTATGGTCAACATCGCTCAATGAATCCATTTCTCTTGGTTCAAGCGGTTTACCAGTCAGAGGATAATAGAAATTATTGTCTCTTGGGAATGGGCTGTTCTCCCAATTCTAATGATTTCTTTCTTCATCTTCATACCCTAGATGAAATTGACGAGTATCTCGTTAAGCATGGAATGAAATTTGTTAGAAACATTAATCAAGAAATAGCCCACTTGGTTGGCCCTGACCCTGAAACTAAGTGATTCTTTGTGTTTAATATTTGACTCTCTCCCAAACACCAACTATTATTAAATTATGAAATTCACTCTCTCTATCGACGAGGCCAAGAGAATTCTGCGTTCTCACCTTTCCATGGCCAATGATGTGGAACTGGTTATTACAATTCCTCGCAAGACCAAGACCATTACCACTGAACAAAAGCCCCTGCCTTCTGTCCAGTCTTTGCTTGATGCCCTAAGTCCAAACAAGGACGGGATTATGTGTCTTTGCTCTGTTGGGCCTAGTGTGACCGTTTATCCTGCCTATAAATTTGCCGCTATCAAGGGCATCCGTGAATGGTTTTATGCTAATGGGTTTTCGTGTAGTCTGGCAGAAGCAAAAAGGTTTTCAGAGCATTTCCCCGCTTTCCTGGAAGAGTTAAAAAAGCCCAACTGGACAATTGAGGAAATGTTTGCTAGTTTGAGGTAAAATTTTTTG
>Ga0208245_1001209_pt1 | contig 16631 bp, 15 predicted proteins | sample RifOxyC1_FD_184035 | JGI IMG/M metagenome (GOLD analysis project Ga0208245, IMG submission 184035) | Soil microbial communities from Rifle, Colorado - Rifle Oxygen_injection C1 (SPAdes) | ecosystem: Environmental > Terrestrial > Deep subsurface > Rock core/Sediment | place: Rifle, Colorado... | reverse complement strand
TTGTCATGAAGACAAATCCTGTGGCTATTGCAATTACTATTCCCCAGACGGCTATGGCTTGGCTTCCACCGACAAAACCTAATATTGATCCTGATGATGAAGCAAGACCCACCAATTCTTTTAATCTATCCAATTTCTCTTTGGCTGAGATTATCTCTATTTGTGCTTCTCTGTATGATTTTATTTTGGCTTCAGGTGTAATCCCATCTTTCAAGAAATCTCTAGCCCTTGTGAGATTTATATCAATTTCACTTTTTAAGGTTACTCCTTGGGCAAAATATGAAGTATTTTGTAAAGTCTTTCCCAAGTCTTCCGCCTGCTTTGACAAGCTACTAATCTCTGCTTCAGAAATTTGCCAGACATCTTGAACTCTTACGTTAACCGTTTTTGTTTCCCCAGCTCTTAAAGTAAAATTACCTTCAACATAAAGTTGATCTTTTTCAGTATCGTATTTAACTTCAACACCGGTATCGGTTTCAATAATGTGTTCCTTCTTAAGTTCCTTTGGAAGGTAATATTTTAGAGGAACATCTTGGGAAATTAAAGTTGAAGGATTGGTAATTAAAGTCTTAATTACAATGCTTCCTTCCTCCATCCAATTAGCAGAAAGGGCCAACTTTTGTCCATTAAGCATTAATTTTTTATTTGTAAGAAGAAGAGCTCTTAATGCTAAGGCCTTATTTTTTATTTTCTTGGCACCGGTTATATCAGAATATCTTGGCTCAATTATTAAACTTCCTTTTGGCACTTTGTTAATGGCTAAAACATTTTTACCTATCAAGTCAACCTCCGATTTAGCCTCCAGATATTTATTCTCGTCCCACGAACCAAGGACTCCGGCAATTTTTGATAAATTTGAATCAATCGTTTTGGATATAGCCTCATATTCTGTTATTTTTTTGTTTAACAAGCTTAAAGTCTTTTCAGAAGATGACAGATAAGACACTAAGCTTGAAACTTCCTTTTGAAGTGTTTTTGATTTTCCATAACTTGATATCCCAGCCTCAATAAAAGCGATTGATTCATAAACAGAATTTATTTCTTCTTTTAAGTCATCGCTCTCCTTTAAACCCCAAGTACTCTTTAAAAAATTTATTCTACCGAAAAAAGAATCGTCTGAAGATGAATCTGATTCATTACCAATTAAGTTTTTAGATTCAGCCAAAATATCTAATATTTCCCTATCACTTAAGCTCGACCAATTTTTATTTACTTTTAGAAAAGATGAATTTAAATAAAGTAAATTTATGTATATTTCATTGGCGACAGTTTTGCTTTCTTCAATTTTTTCTCCAAGATCAACATCTCCGACTTCTTCTAAGCTATTTTCAATTATTGGTTTATTAACTAATTGTTCCAACAGTAGTCTGGTCTCACTAGAGTTTGTCTTAATTTCCGTTACATCTGTAGTAGTAATTATATTGGTAATATTTTCACCACTTGTTAATTTTCTTGTCGAATAGTTCCATATATCAGAAATCAGACTGTTAAATCCTGTTAAAGTCCTACCCGAATAACCCCAAACCGCAGTTGAAATATCAGAAGTTGATGGTGCTGGACTTGAACTGGTAGCTGCAGAAATCTCAAAACTTTTATCTATACAAAGATGATCAGATCCTGAATCACAACAAATTTCTGCCCTGTAATAACCTTCGGTTGTAGGACTGGTAAATGTATCTCCATACCAACCATCGGTTGTGGAAACTAAGGCTTGATCGGTAATATTATCAGAACCATCAGGATTTTTAACATTCAGAGTGCAGGTTGCTGAAGTTATGGGTAAATAGCTATCATCATATAAAAACTCTCCAACTGTGGTATCTGCCAATACTGGGCTTGCCATGATAAACAAAGAAGCTACCCCCAATATGGGAGTAGCTATCTTAATATATAATTTACTTTGGGCAGGATACATATTACTTTCCTTTCACTGCATTCTTGAACTCTTTAATAGAATCGCCGATTCCTTTTGCAAGTTCTGGGAGTTTTTTACCTCCAAAGAAAACCAAAAGCAAAACAGCAATTACTATAATTTCAGTTGCTCCTATATTTTTTAACATTTATTTAAAACTTCACCTCTCTTTCCTTAGATAATAGTATGGTCCTTTAGGAAATATGTTGTCAAGAGGCAATTTATACGTATAACAATCACGTCTTATTCTTATCTATTTTGAATAATTCAGGATCAAAATTATTGATAAATACCACTTGACAGTAATGATAATATCCTGATAAGATTACTTTCAATGCTCAACTTGACCTATCATCTCTCAGATACAATTCAAGAAAACTTAAAAAGAATTGATGAACTTAGAACAAAAATCCTATTAACCCCCATTTCACCAAAACAAGAGATGAAATTAAGATATGAGGCAAATATTTCCAAATCTTATTGGGCTTTGACACTCGCCGATAATCCTCTAACTAAAGCTCAAATTGTCAAACTATTAAATAATCCCCTTCCCAAGAAGCTGACTGATCCTCAAAAAGAAATTGTCGGATATTTAAATGCCTTAAGTTACATTCATAATTATTGGTCTGGGCAAAATAAACAGATTACAACAAGAACTGTTCTTGATCTTTATGACCTGTCTTGCAAAAAGGTTTTTGGGTCAACGCTCACATATTACAAATCAAAAATCAGTGAGGTAGAAAAAATTCTTAACTTCATCCAATCAGGCAACGACAACCCAATTATCAAAGCAGGACTTATACAAATCGGAATTATCAAACTTTCACCGTTTGAAAATGGAACAGGGCGTGTTGCAAGGCTACTTTCTCATCTTGTATTATCCCAACACGCTTACGATCTAAGGGGGCTTATGGTTATTGAGAATTATTATAGAAACGATCTAATTTCACTTAAAGAGGTAACGGCTTCAATTGAAAAATACAAAAATGCAACTCTTTGGCTTGAATATTTTACAGAAGGGATAAAGATAGCCATGATATCTGTTAAAGATAGCCTAAATCTGGAATCTCCAACACAATCTGGTTGGAAACTGACAGAAAGGCAAAACAAAATTTTAGAAAAATTAGAAAACCCCGATCTAAAGATCACAAACAAGTTGGTCCAAAGCACTTTTGGCGTGAGTCAAATTACAGCTTCAAGAGATTTATCAAAGATGGCAAACCTTGGAATACTTCTTCCTCATGGTAAAGGAAGGTCAATCTTTTACACAAAGGTTTGATGTTTTACTAAAAAACAAATAGTTATGTGGACTGTGGCGGAATTGAACCGCCCTTTCTGCAATGCGAATGCAGTGTATTACCGATATACTAACAGCCCAAAAAATTAATAACTTATTTCAAAGATACTAGCTGTATTAGGTTCAAAGGTCAATAAAACATCGTATGAGTTAGTCTCTGATTTTATCTTTTGTTCACTGACCTTTCCACTAAAATCAATTCTTTTTAGGTTGAATTCATTACTTTTAAGGTTAATAACTTTAACTGGTACTGCTTCTCTATTTTTACCCTGGTTATCATAATTAACAATCAAAAATATTACCTTTCCGTTTTTTTCTTTGGCAATAGCCTTTATCCAAGAACCGTTTCCACTAACAAATATGTTAGTCCCTCCGTTTAGATTATTCAAAAACTGAATCGCCCGGTACCTAGGTTTAACCTCAGGAGTACCAAATTTCTCATGGGTAATAATCCCCCACCTGCCCCAATTCTTAGTAGGACCCGGTCCATCTTTAATTTCAAAATTAAATAGTTTATCGACTTTTCCTTCTAAAGTAACGGCTGTAGCTATCGTGTGCATTGCCCCAAAGTAGTTGTCATTTACGTCATTGTTTTCACTATCAGGTCCAAGCTCTGAAATAACAGTTTCAAGACCAGAATAATGGCTAGCCCCTTCAAAATCTTGTTCATAATCATCTAGATTCAAAGAGTATCTATGCCAACTTATAAAATCTAGTCTTACATTATTCTCTTTACAAAAGATGATCAGTTTATTCATCCAGTTTTCATAAAAACCAGTTGTTGCTGGACCCCCAAACTTAAAACTATTTACATTATTAGCCTCCTTGGCCCCCTTTGCTGAATGGATGTATAAGTCCAAATAGCTTTTCTCCCCCGTAATTTTATAACCGCCAAAAAGATCCGGTTCATTCCACACTTCATAGTAAACATCAGAGATTGCCAAATTAGATCTGCCGCTAACGTGTTCAATTGTTGTCTTAACAACTGTTTCCCAATCTTCCCAATTTGTAGGATAATCGTTTACATCTCCACTCTTAGAAATACTTGGGGGCATATAAGAAAGAGAGATAAACGGTTTGGCACCAATTGATTTGATATCTTCTAGATAAAGATCAAACTCGGCCCAATTGAAATTTAACTTTCCGGATCCGTCTTTACTAACCACATTGTAATAGTCAAAAACATGGTCAATTCTTATGTATTTTGGTTGTAAAGCCCTAGTCAAATCAATAACAGGCAGGAGTTGTCTACCCCTTTCTTCTCCCCCTTGAGCTAAATACCTCCAGTTTTCGGATTTTCCACCAACTATGTTTCCAGCGTCAATGATAATATTTGCCTTTGTCCCAAAGGCCTTACCAAAAAAATTTGTTTTTTGGTTAAGTAGTATTAAAGAGATTGGTACGGAAGCTAAAATTATGAAGGTAAATAAAAGTTTTTTTGTATTTTTCATTTAAGAACAGTTAATGGACTGAGTTTTACTCCATTTTTAGCAACCTCAAAATGTAGATGTGTTCCAGTTGATCTTCCTGTTGAACCCATCTTCCCTATAGAATTTCCTCTATCAACCCTTTGTCCTACATTTACATAAATTTGAGAAAGATGCCCGTATAGTGTTGAATATCCGTTTCCATGGTCGATTCGAACATGACATCCATACCCCCAATTTAGACAACCTGCGTAAGTGACAATTCCAGCATCAGCTGCTAGTACATTCGGCCCTCCTTTATTGGCAATATCAAGTCCCGGATGATACCATGCAAAGTTTTGGGAGATTGAACCACTTGCTGGCCAAACAAAATTACCAGAAGCAACAACGTACCCAGCATCAGGAGTAATTTGTCTAATTCTCGGCGAGGTTATAGTTTCAGCAGGTTTAATTCCGTCGGGAACGATTATAATCTGTCCAATGGCAAGTTCAAATGTTTCGTCATTACTAAATGTGTTAAACGGAAAATCAACCATTCCCTGTGCTTCTGTATCATAACGTTTCGCAATAGAATAAACCGTATCACCTTTAACCACTTTGTGGGCTATTCCCTTAACAGGCAATATTTGAAGTGTTTGACCTACTTTAATCTTATCTTTAGTCAAATCATTTTGCCATCTAATTGTATCCTCATCTATTCCGAATTTTTGAGCAATAGAGGCTACAGTATCCCCTTCTTCGACCTTATATTCTTTAATTCCATCTCTTACTTTTTCGGAAATGAGTGTTTCTATCCCATCTGATTCTGTTGTAGCCGATAAAACTGCGGGGTTTGAGTCAACTTCCCAAGGATTGACACTTCTACCTGGAAACTCTTGGGCTATAACTGGAGCAATTATCATACCAACACCAGCTAAGCCCGCCATGCCAGTATGAACCAATTTTCTTGAGAGTTTTCCCCTTTGTTTATAAAGAGAAGAAACAAAAACATTTTTGTTTTCAGTAAAAGCAAGAAATGAAAAATGAAATTTTTTCTTTAAGTAAAAGCCAAGTTCTTTTATAAATATCTTTACATCTTCATAAACAACAATTAATTCTTCCATTTGAAGGTTCATTATATCAAATTAAAGACTAGACTGTCTAAGTAACAAATTAAACCGTTTTGAGGGAATCTAAGAAGGTGTCGTTATTTTTGGTTTTAAGCAACTTTCCAAGAAGAGTTTCTGTCCTATCATCCTCATTAATCATATCAATCATGCGTCTTAAAGTATTTACCTTTGTCAGTTTTTCTCTACCAAATAAAAGTTCATCTTGCCTAGTTCCTGATTTAGAAACATCAATTGCAGGAAAAACTCTTTTTTCTGCAAGTTTACGGGTAAGGTGAAGTTCCATATTTCCAGTTCCTTTAAATTCTTCATACACTAAATCGTCCATCCTACTTCCGGTATCAACTAAACAAGTCCCAATAATTGTTAGACTTCCCGCATTTTCTATTTTTCTAGCTGCTCCAAAGAACTTTTTAGCAGGATACAAGGCAACAGGGTCAAAACCTCCTGTTAGAGTCCTACCTGATGTAGGAAGGGCCAAGTTGTAAGCTCTTGCCATTCTGGTTATGGAATCAAGAAGAATAACAACATCTTTACCATTTTCAACTAATCTTTTAGCTCTTTCTAGGGCTAACTCTCCCACTCTAGTTTGATCACTAGGAGCTTCATCAAAATTAGATGCCCCCACTTCACCCTTACCATCTGTAACTTTTTGCATGTTTCTTAAAATATCAGTTACTTCCTCGGGTCGTTCTCCAATTAAAACTGCCATTAAATGAACTCTTTCTTTATAATTTTCAGCAATTCCAGCAATGATATCCTTAACTAACCAAGTTTTACCAGCCTTAGGAGGCGAAACAACCAGTGCTCTTTGACCAAAACCGATTGGGGCTACTAAATCTACCATTCTAGTTGTTAAAACGTCGTCAGTGGTTTCTAATTTTATTTGTTCATCAGGGTAGATTGCTAAAAGATCATCGAAATTAACTCTTTCTCTTGCCAAAAATTTTTCTACATCTTCACTATTGACCTTTTCAACTTTTAAAAGACCCCAATATCTTTCGTTTTCCTTAGGTCTTCTTGCCTGTCCTCCAATTAAGTCACCAACCCTTAAGTTAAATCTTCTAATTTGAGAGCTAGAAATATAAATATCATCAGCAGATGGAGCAAAGTTTTTAGGTCTTAAAAGACCTGATCCTTCATGAGCAATGTCCAATACTCCTTCTACATATTCTGTAGGGAGATTTGCATCTGGGATTTGTCTTTCAAACCCAGTACTTTGCACACCTGAAGGTTTTCCAACCAAATCGGCTGTGTTCGTTGATGTAACTGGCTCGTCTTTTTGCATGAATTATAATAACTAACTAAAGAAGCTAACTCTACTTTACTTTCTTGATTGTACTATTAAGTAGACGGTTGTCAAGCCCAAAACTAGAAATCCTATCCATTCCAAAAACTGTGGCCAGAAAATAATCCATGTAATAGATTCCGATTGGGTGTTGTCCGCTGATACTACCCAACCATTACTCCAGGAGTTTACTTTTACATGTTCCAATATTTTTTTATTTGAAATAGCAATCCAGCCTTCATCGTACCCTTGTCCAAGTTGTAATACACCACTTCCGGTTGTTTTTATTTTATAAATTGAAGTTCCGGTCTTATTTACTTCCAAAATTTTCAGATTGCCTGTTTTTTCAAATTGTCCTTTTGAATCAATGTATAAATTTTGAACCAAATTTAAATCAAACGGAATAAATTCAACTGCTTCTACCGTATTTTCTGAAGCAATTCTTCCAAATGATCTTGTTTCTACATTTACAGTATATCCACTTCCTTCTTTTTCTTTAGGATAAACAACAAAGTATTCATCAAACTCCCCTTCTTTCATCAACTCTTCCAATTCCACTCTCATGGTATCCCAATTGTATAAATATATTTTTAAGGATCTTCCTTTTAAGTTTTGACCCTTAATTCTTAAGACATATGCATCTTTATATGAAAGATCTGGATAGGCAAAATAGTCACAGGATACTCCACCTCCCGTTGATTTATAACTTCTACCCTCTAACAAGTTCTCTTTATAAACATTACCCACTTTTTTAAGATCACAGTTAAAAGCATCTTTGAATCCATGATTTTCTTCAAATGTTTCACTTGCCTTATCGGTTATTTCCAATTTAACCTCCGAGTTGGTTTCTTTATTGGTAAACAGTAGTTGATCATTTGTCACTCCTATGTCTACCGGGCCTCTAAAATCAAAGTTTACAAATGGAAATCCCAAGCCATTTTTATCCTCAAAATAATTTCCATATTTTAGATAAAGAGGATTTGTTTTTGAATAATTTAAATCAGCATCTATTAAGAAGTACTTATCAAACGTAGTAATGTTATCTTTATTTTCAATTCCTGTATCATAAATTGTCAAAAATCCAAACTTGGCCACCTCTTTAATGTTCAATTCTGAAAAAAGGTTTTTTATATCATCTAGCCTTAGTAATTCACTGTTTCCTCCTGCATCAATAATTGATTCATCCAAAAGTAAATATTTCAACTTATATCTTTCAAAAATACTTTTTAACTCTTCTGTCTCTCCATCATAAAGAGCTTTTGATGCCTGAAGATAGAATGTCTCGTTAAATGGACTCCATCTATCATAATCCCTGACAAGTAATGGATTAGAAATGCCAAATCCTAAAAATCCTGAACCCTGATAGCCCCAGTTATTGTATTCCCATCCCCAAGGGGTATTTAAGGGCATTAAAGCAATACGGTCATCGGAGTGTGTATTAAACCATTTAAACACTTCAAAATACTCGTTTGGTATTTGTTTTTTTACAACATTACTTATTAAATTTCCATAAAAGGCAGGCTTCATTAGAAAAAATAAAGAAATAGAGATGACAACAGTCACAAGAAATGATAAGGGATATTTAATTGCCTTATGTTTAATCAAATCGATTAAAAAATTAAAAAAGTAACCAAAAAAATAAGATGTAACCAATAAGAATGATATTGAAAACTTTGTAAACGGAGTTCTTAAACCCTCTCTAATTAAATCTGAACTTTTATAAAGATAGTTATATATTCCACCAGTAGGCCCATTGAGATTAAAAAGAAAAAATAAGCTAAATAATCCCAAAGTAAAAAAGGATATGCCCACCTTATCAAGTTTAATAATTGAAATAAGTAAGCCGAGAATTGAAATTATAGAAACAACGTATGCTATGTTTGATACCCAAGGTGAATTTAAATGCGTATTCCACTCAATCATTAAATTATCAAATTGATTTGTATCAAAATCATATATTCTCCAATCAAAAAGAAAATTTTTATTGATTAAAACATCTTTCCAATTTCCAAAATCTTGGTTTCTGATAAAAGCCTCGGGGCTAAAAAGTATATTTATCTTTGCGTTAGAAACATCACTTCCCACACTTTTTATTGAATATAGGTTGGGTAAGATCCAATACAAATTTAGTAGAGAAGTTATTGCCAATATAAGAAATGTTCTTTTGATAACAATCTTTTTACGTTCAAAAATATTGAAAAAAAACAAAAATACTATTAGCCCTCCAATATAAGCATAGAAAAGTGTTGCAGCGTAGGCCATTGGAGAGGCTAAAATTGTAACTATACTAAACCATAATAAATCCTTTTTATTACCCTCTTTTAAATATTTTATGAGCAATAAATATAGCCAAGGTATAAAAGCAAAAGCAACATTAAACATTTCAAACGGAACAATAAAGTGTTGCAGAGTGCCAAGATTCAACATATAAAATAGAGAACCCAAAAAAGAAGACACAGAGTTAGTTAGTTTGCTTTTTTTACTTAATAGACAATTTAAGAGGAAATAAACACCCAAGGGTCCTAATACAAAAGTTAAGGATAAATAAGAATACCTAATTAAATTTTGAGGCAAGACTATAGATAATATCCAAATGGAAATAATTCTGGGCAAATCTGCCATATGTGAATGTATTGCTACACTCCCCAATCCTTGATCTTCTCTCCAGACACCCCAAAATGTGCGATAGAGAGAATCTTTAAAATTAAATTCGGAATGCAAAGAATCCCAACCCATTAAAGAAGTATTGGGAACATAATTTTTCCACACCAAAAACAAAGTTATAAAAACCAAAAAAGCAGGAAAGAAAATTCCTGCTATATTATGGAAAGTAATTTTTTTCACGGCCTCAATTAATAATACTACAATATTATTAACTCAGGTCGTGCGATGTAGTGTAATGCTCTTGTTTTCAGTTAAGAAAATAAGTGATTACATACACTACATCGCGATCGAGGCTAACATTTAGGTGTTTAACGGGAGACCTTTGTCTCAAGCATGAGCAGGGGCTCATTTCCTGATACGAAGACTACTCGCACGTTAACACCGTGACAACCCGTAGGAACGGAGCAGTTGCCACCAGCGTTGGTGAAGCCATTCGGATTGAGCGTAGAGCTGAGATTCATCATTGCATTACTGCCTTGACTCGTCAGAGCCCATATTGCCATATCCAAGGCTTTCCCATTGAAATACCGTGCATGCAGGCGGAACCCTTGATTGAAAACTCCAGTAATGTCACGAGTGACATCTCCATTGTTCACAATCACGAGCATACAGCCATAGCCAGTACCACCCTCTTCGCAGGAACCAATGTTTGGAACATTGTAATCCCCTGTGAAGTAAAAATAGTGGCGTGTAGCAACCGGAACGCGACATGCTTCGCCAGCAAGTTGCTGACAAAAATTGCTTTCCGGGTTGGCGTATTCGAGCCCGTCAGGAACACACAGCTTGCTCGGATCATCAGCACATGTTACTACCCTAAAATCAGGAACCAAGGGGTTCGGGATATTTGGGAACGTGGGCCAAAGCTCCGGAGCAATTTCGCGCCATGTCCACTTCTCAGCATCCTGCCGAAAAGTCGTTCCATCTCCTCGATCGAAATCAGCGCCTGAAAACCAGGTGATGGTCCAATCGTTGGAACTGGTGACTTGGTTTACCACTGCAGCGGGTGCTACAGTTGCGACAATGGCCGTTGAAACAGTCGTCGCTGGTACAACCTGAGTCGGATATGGTGTGTAAGTCGGCAAAGCCGTATAAGTTGGCTGCACTGACTGTACCGTTGGGGTTGCGGAAGCAACCTTTGTTTCGCTCGTTGGCAAAGCCGAACAAGCGCTGAGTATTACACCCAGTAAAACCACGATCAAGATTTTCTTCATTTTTTCTCCTTACCGATTTTATTTTTCGGTTTTCGGTAGCTTACTATGGCCCATATTATTCCCCCGATGATAGCCAGAAAACCGGCTGTCATTAGAACCATATCAGACAAACCAAATCCTGCTTGCTGCAGAATTGCCACCAGTTTTCCACCCTCTAGGATTACTCCGACAAGGATGCCGATAGCAAGAACAGCGAAAGGTCCAGACTTCTCCACCTCAGCGACAAATTTTGTCACTCTGTTGTGGCCGAAGATGAACCACGCCATAGTAGCCAAAAAAACACGGCTACCAAATACGATCGCCTCATGGTCGGCTTTAATACCAAACCAATTTAGCGATTGCGGGACGACGGCAAAAAACAACATGCCGGTCCCCACGACTACCGTGACGAAAAGCCACAGTAAAGACCCTGTTTTTCTTAGGGGCGAACTACTTTCCATCTTGACCTCCTTTTGGTCAACTAACACAAAAAATTCTCTGCAGAGAATATTCACCTAACGGTGAATGTCTGAAAACAAAGCAACAAAAATAAATAGTAGACTTTCAATTTTCAGAATTTCACCGTCAGATATAACAATCTGTCAAAGAATTGTTTTAGCCTCGATATGTTAAAGTACTTTAATTCTTCTGGCACCGCTTTTTTTGATGCTTGAATTTTTAAGAGCAGAAAGAGGCCTTTAAAAAGTGAAGGTTAAAGGCTTATTTCTGACCTTACTAATTTCTTATATTGCCTTAAGGCAACAAAAGCTAAAATGAAGAAAAATGAGGCCAAGTAAAGTGGATTAATATCAGCAAGTCCTGTTTCAACAGGTTCATGTTTTGCACCACAAACAATACCAACTCCACCCCCATATTGAGTTACTTGAACACAGGTCTGTTGGTCTTCTGCATATACTATAAGATTATTCATAGTTACGGGGGTATTATACCTATAATGTTTTTAAAAGTCAACATTATAGGTCACTATGAATAATGTTTAGTTTATATTTCAAGAAGTCGAGCGTATTTGAAGATTCTTATCTTAGAATTTAGTGTCTCACAGGTATAAAGAATTAAGTTTGCTGAATAATCAGTTATCTCTTCTCCTCTACTTTCTGCATAAATCTCATAAATATATTTTCTTTGTCTATAAGTTATTTCTACAAAATCACCGACCTTAAGATCTGGTAATTTAAAAAATGAATTTTCTCTTCTGAATTTATTTGTCCAGGAAAGATATCCAAATCTATGTGCAGCCAGAATCATTGGTTTATCCCTGTTATAGGGCGTACCAAAATCAGGAATTCTCCAAACTCCCTTTTTCAATGCTTCTTCATAATTTTCAACAGTTGCCTCATTCACTACAGTATCAACTTTTATGGAAGGAATTTTTAATCTTGTTTCTCTGGTTAATTTCTGATTGTAACTTGGCTGCCAGTCAATTTTCTCAGTTACTCGAGGTTTTACTTCATCACCTTTTGTTTGCAAAACAGTTTTCAAAATTGCTTCCGAGAAGTCATCAACTCTTGCCCCCAAGCTGTACCAAACAGATGGAGCAAAAGATAAAACAAGAAAAACGATACCCAAGTAAGCAAACATTTTTGAAAGCTTTAAAATTAGAACCTCTTTCCTTTTATGTTTTTTTAATTTGTGTCTAAACTCTGGAGTTAAAAAATTAATTAACATTATTTGTCATTGTAGCATAAAAATAGCCTTGTTTTCCTTAGGAAAGGGTAGTAAGCCTGCCCAACTCACCACCCTTCCCCGAGATCAACAAGGCCCTAAAACCCCCTTGACAGTTATCTTAATTAGTCCTAGTCTATTTACGATTTGTCTTACAAGATATAAGGTTTTCCTGTCCATAAGACAAATTTAGTTCTTAAAGAGCATTTCTACTCGTGGTGAGTTTTTCGGCAATAGCCGGAGGTAACCCAGCGGTAGCAATGCTCTTTTTGCGTTTCAAAAAATCTTTTCACAGTATATTACTAGACTATATCATTTGTCAAACCCTGTAGTATTTTTGATTTAAAAAATACTTCCCCCATAGTATATATATGACTCAATTATCCCATAAATACGATATAAAAATAATTTGATAATAAATTGTGGATAACATGAAGATAACTTATTTATCTCTCCAACAAACCTGCGCCCTCACACCAACCAACACCTTTTAAACCATTTATTTCTTCTAACTCTACTCGCATGGGTTCATAAACATCTTCTTTTACCCCTCGCCTTCCCCTTATCGGACAATGCCAATTTGTACATGCCCACTCTGCATTTACTTTAAAGTGTGGTCTAGTATTTACGAGACTAGTCTTGGTATACCCATGCATTCCTCTAAGAAAACATGGAACATCGATCATTTTTTCTGGCATAAAGATTTGGATTCTGACACAATTTATGACTTTATGTATGTTTTTATAACATCTTTTAAGTATTTGAAGCCTTTACTTGTAATAATATTAGTAAAACCCAACCTCTTGGAATCTCTTATCCGTTTTTCTTGAAATGTAACATCTCTAATTTCTCCAGAAAGACCCAACTCTCCAATTGCCAAAATTTTTTTTGGCAGAAGTTTATCGAAGAAAGAGGATGCGATAGAAAGACAAATGGCCAAGTCTACTGATGGATCTTGAGCTTTTATACCTCCTGCAACATTAACAAAAACATCCATGTCATAAAGTGGAATGTTTGCCCGTCTAAAAAGTATAGCCAATAACATCTCTAACCTTTTTGAGTCAATTCCTTGTGCAACTCTTCTCGGAATGGGCATCTTTGTGGGTACAACAAGGGATTGAATTTCAATAAGAATTGATCTTGTACCCTCCATTAAGATGGAAACTACCGATCCTGCAACCTGCGATTTATCTTTTTCTAGAAACAGCTTTTCAGGATTATCAAGTGAAATAAGTCCTTTATCTTCCATTGAGAATATACCTACCTCATCGGTTGCTCCAAAACGGTTTTTAACACTCCTAAGAAGCCTTAAATTTGATTGTTTGTCTCCCTCAAACCACAAAACAGTATCTACTATATGGGCAAGAACCGCAGGCCCTGCAACTGTACCTTCTTTTGTAACATGTCCGACTAATATAAGTGGAATATTACTAGATTTGGCAAATTTTAATAATCTAAAGGCACACTCTTTAACTTGACCAACGGATCCAGAAAGCCCTGTTAGATCGCCTGTAGACATTGTTTGGATTGAGTCGATGATTACAACTGACAAATCTTTACTCAAAGCAGAAACCTGCTCAATTATTTGATCAACATCAGTGCTTTCCAAAAATTGAATATTTTTATTGTTTATTCCCAATCTTTTAGCCCTAATAGCTACCTGATTCACACTCTCCTCCCCACTGACATAAAGCGTGTTTTTTAAATTATTTGCAAGCTGAAGTAAAAGTGTGGATTTTCCAATTCCAGGTTCTCCTGCTATTAAAATAACTTGTCCGGAGACCATTCCTCCTCCTAATGCTCTATCCAGTTCTGGTATTTTTGTTCCAAGCCTTTCCAACCCTGCTGCTTTAATATCTGTTAATTTTTGAGGTTTTGCTGTTTCGAGAGAAGAAATCCTTTTATTTAGACTTTTTTTATTTTTTCCTGTGGCTAGAACCGTTTCAACCAGACTGTTCCATTCACCACAAAAAGAGCATTTTCCCTGCCATTTACTGAATTCATTACCACATTGTTGGCAAACAAAAACTGAAGACTTTAACATTAAATGGATTATAACACTCAAAACTCAATTGCAACCATTAAAAAGGCATGAATTTAACTTTAAATATATTTATTTTACTTTACACACACAATACCCATAAGACAATGTTTCCCTTCGGCACAATCATCATCTGTTTTGCATTTATTTTTAGAAATATATTGACCAACCAATATTCCTTTTCCAGGACTCCCAATACATTTTCCATTTTGTAAATATCTAGGGGGTTTACACCCTTTATCTATTGCTGGACAATCATCAGCGATATCAGCACAACAAAGTCCATCTGTGCAAGGTCCACACAATCCGGGACACCCATTTGCAGTACATGAGGAACCGTCAGACAAACAATCCGAAGCTCTTTCCCTAATATCCTGGGATTGTTGAATCAACACAATTCCAGCAACAATCCCTACTACTAAAATAATTAAACCCGCAATTTTTGAATTTTTGTTTTTTAGAAGCTTCTTCATCTCTTATAACAATATATATATAAAGAAAAAGTAAATAGTTACTTATTTATATCCAACTGGAATTGAAGTAAGGACTAGACCTAATGAAATTTTTCTTCCTTTTGCATCAATCTCTTCAATATAACATTTAACTTCATCTCCTACTGAGAATTTTTTACCTGGGGCAATCTTTGTAATGTGTACCAAGCCTTCAACTCCTGGTTCAAGTTCTATAAATGTACCAAAATCAGTAACTTTACTTACTTTTCCTGTAATTCTATCTTCTTCTTTATATTTTTTATCTACTTCGATCCACGGATCTTTTCTGGCCTGTTTTATGGATAATGCAAGTTTACCGTTTGCTGTTTCATGATCTTTTCTACCAATTACTGTTACTTTTACCTTATCCCCAATCTTAAACATTTCAGACGGATGTGGGACCTTACCCCATGAAAGCTCTGAGATGTGTACCAAGCCTTCAATTGGAGATTTATCAACAGTAATTTTTACAAATATTCCAAAGTTGGCAACAGTTGTGACAACTCCCTCAAAAATGTCTCCATCTTTAACTGATTCTAAAGCTTTTTTCGCCAGAGCAATATCCTTAGCATCAGTTATTTCTCTTTCAGACAGTACTAATTTGTTTTTTTGTCTATCCACTTCAATTACCTTAGCCTTAAAATACTTTCCAACTAAGCTACTTGGATTTTTTGAAAATTCCTTTGAAAGCTGTGAGGTTGGGATAAAACCTGACACTCCATTTACATCTACTGTTATACCTGATCCAGCAACAGCTTTAGCAAAAACAGCCACTTCTGATTTATTCTTGTAACTTTCCTCTATGTGTTGCCAAACTGAAGCTGAAACAGAATCCCTTAAAGAAAGAAGTGTTGAACCGTCTCTCATTTCTGGAACTAATACTGTAGCTATCACTTCATCACCCACCTTAAGTTTACTTATAAATTCCCTTGCTTCAGTAAAAGCTTTTTCAGTGACAACACCTTCGGCTTTACCTGCAATATCTATAATTAAAGATTTTGTTAATTTTTGTATTACAGTACCCCTAACCTTTTGCCCCAAAGAAAGATTTTTAATTGAGGATTTACTTTTAGCAAGAAGATCAGCCATAGTAATGGCTTTTCCAGAAGTTTTAGTTTTTATTTGTGTTGACAAGATTCATTTCCACCTTTCTTTTAAAGAAACCTAATTATAGCTTTAATTGGTACTCTTGACAAGAAGAAGATGAGGAGGCAAAATACGACAAATGTCACTGGAAATAACAACCATAGTCGAAGGTGTTCCTGTAGTTGCAACAGAGGAAGGTATTCATCAAGATAAAAGCCGTGTAGATATTACAGTGGTGGGAGTTACAACTGATCAAACCGAAGGACCCAATGAAGATCACGACGGTACTACAATTGTTCGTCCTCAATAAACTCCATAAAAAATCAGAGTCCCTAAGTCTTGGCGATGACTTATTTTCGCGGCAAGTTGCCCTGCAACTATCGTCAGCGCTATGGCGTTTTACTTCTAAGTTCGGAATGGAATTAGGTAGTTCCACCACGCTCAAA
>Ga0208245_1001204_pt1 | contig 16692 bp, 17 predicted proteins | sample RifOxyC1_FD_184035 | JGI IMG/M metagenome (GOLD analysis project Ga0208245, IMG submission 184035) | Soil microbial communities from Rifle, Colorado - Rifle Oxygen_injection C1 (SPAdes) | ecosystem: Environmental > Terrestrial > Deep subsurface > Rock core/Sediment | place: Rifle, Colorado... | reverse complement strand
TTTGGTATTGACAAGGGAGAGGAGTTTGAATGGATTATTGAAGATCGAAATATTCTTGTATTAAAACGAATTAAGCCCAAAAAAAGTAGGGTAAAAACCGGCAAAAATTAAATTGTCGCAGTACTAGTGGTTACAATCTTCAGGACAGTTCTTTTCAGGAGGTAAAGTAGCATTATTCACCTCCGATTCAATATCCTTAATAACAGCATTAGGCTGTAAATAGGAGTTAGATTTATCGTTGTATATGACAATTCCCTCTTTTTCTAATTTTCCCATATATGATAATAAATTTAAAAAATTGCAAGCGATACTATTATTACATTTTATCATCTGTCGTTGCTCTGGAGGATCATTGCGAGAAGCTTTTTTTGCCTCCTCTTTATCTGTTTCCGATAAATAGCACATCTTTGTTGATAGATTACTTTCAAGTCCTACGTTTTTAAGTGGAATCGAAAGTTTTTTTATAATTTTATATTCTTCATTCTCCCACGTGATAATTTGACCAGAAGGTTGATTTGTTCCGACATCAAAAGGGCCAAGGATAAAATTATTTTGGGCCAAGTACTTAAATCCCGCGACAATTTTTTTTGCTATATCTGGATTGATTACTTTTTCCTTAGCAAGAAAGCAGTCCGGGGAACTGTTTATGTCTCCGTTTTTTAAATTCTCCGAATAAGCTTCGGCAACTCTGGATTGATATGCAGCTGGTTCAAATACACTGGGAAGATTAGCCTTCAACCAAGAGTATTCTTCTTTTGAAATCTCTCCATGAGCATCTTTACTGACCAAAATATTTATTAACATTAAAGTGATAATACAAACTTTCATTAAAATTCACTCCATACTTCTAAGCAGACTAACAAGATATAAATACTTAGTTATTGTATCATGCAGTTAGAATTTAAATTTGCAGAGGAAAAAAAATCCTAATTCTGACAACTTTACTTTGCCATGTTTGAAAGAAGTTATGATTAACGTTTAGAGAATTGCAATTTGTGATTACAATTCTAATAATATCCAGAACACGCTCATAAATTATTTACATTGTTCAAAATTTCGACGAGAATCGGACAGTCGCTCATTCGAGCCATGTCCGTTATTTCGCACAACTTTCGTGATCTTGCTCAGAAAAGCTCGTCTTTCTGCGCAACACCTATTATCTGCCAAAGTTTCCATTCACGGTTCACTCATTAATCTAGAGTTTGTAACAGCTATTCAAAATTAGTTCTATCGCTCCAACGTCTTTGGTGACTTCTTCCAATTTTTTACCAACTTCTTCGACAGATTCTCCTGGATAGATGCGCATATTGGCAGTTTGGCTAAGGCCCGCAGCTGAAACAGTTTTGTAATAGGCTAAAGTTGCTTTCGTTCCGTCATACATCGTAAATTCTACTAACTGGGCAATGTTGGCTGCGGCATCTTCGGAGGATAGCTGTAAAGAACATCCTTTTGTTGCCGTGGCATCTGAGAAAGCTAATGCCACAGCCCCCTTCGCTTCATTCATTAGGTAAGTATTGGGCTGATCGGTTGTTGCTGCAAAAGCGGATATAGAAGTTAACAGTAATGTACCAATTAAAAGTTTTTTCATTTTATTACTCCTTGTTCAACTTAATGATTTTAAATCATCGATTGTTAATAATATTTTTACCTTTATAACAGATCTAAAAAAATTATCCATTATATTAGTTCTGAATTTGTAAAATCTTCTCGGTTAAAGTTTGAGTATAAACTTAATATTAAAAATCTGGGCCATGCCTGTTATTTCTCAACTTTTATGTTCTTGCTCAGAAAAGCTCGCCTTTCTGAGCATTGCACACTATCGGCCAGTGATTGCGGTTACCAGCCACTTACAACTAGAGAAACGATAGACTAATTTACCAGCACTGCTGAAGTACTTTACTGGAAAAATCTGCTGGGAGTATCTCTGTACCACTCATGACTCCCTGTAAGCAATTAATTTCAAAATGCGAGTCAAAACTTGCATCCAACACTTTTCCATACTCGATACCCATGCAATTTTCGACTATGTTAGAAAATGTTGCGGAACTAATCCAAAACTCGCCATCATAATCATTATTTGAAAATAATTTTTTATCCAAACAAGCAAGCATTTCCGAATAATTCCTATTATTGTTTTCAGTAGCGTTTTCTCCGCACTTTACTCGAATCATTGCCTCTGTCGTTCTCAGAAAAGATTCCTTAACCTTTAACGTAATATTTTCTATATGGGTGATCTCTTTTTGAGTATCCTCGATTCTAATTTCCGTAATCTGCCTTTCTCTTGTGTCTTGAGAACTAGAACTTAAATCTTTTTGCATCACGGATAACAGTTCATTTTTTTCGGTCAATGTTTGTTTGATAATTTTTATATCATCTAGCAAGTCTTGTTTATATTGTTTTTGTTTTCCACAATCTTCAACACTGGCAAAGACTGCTGACGTAGACAAGAGGATTACCAGAAAGAAAGAAAATATGTTCATAGAGCCTCCTGTTCGATATTGTATTAAAACCGAACAATTATTATTCAAAACACACTCATAAATCGCTTACATTAGTGAGTGTAGCATGCAAATCGAAACCGATTTGTGGAAAAAAATTTTATGTCTACAATTACATACCCTGTACAAAAGTTGTACAGACATAACATTTTAGAATCTCATCCACTTAGCAAATACCTGAAACATACCGATATCGCTTATTAATCTTGAACATCAACCCATCGAAGATAAACTATCTGCATCAAGTAACGGCGCTACTTTGCAAATAGACAATATCGTACCACTGTGTGCGGACAGGGAAGAAGTTTATAGGCCAGTTATTGAGGTAATAACTAATGCCAACCACATAATAAAAAAAAGAGACAAGGTGGAAATAAAAATGAATGGTGCCAGAAGCACCAACACGCTCTGAGTATTGCTCATCTTCAGATTGCTTTTAAGTCCCGAAAATAGATAGAAAAAAGAAGATACCGTTTTAATTAAATCTCCAAAAACGGGGAAAATTAAAAAAAGATTAGAGACAAAACTATAACCGACGACCTCTTGTACCGCCAACTGCTTTGCCTCTGCACTCATACTAATCCCAAAGATATCCATGCAAAATTTAATTATTACTCCCCATATTTTTGCGTAGAGGTAGGCAAAAACCGGATACAAAACTACCTTTGTTAGTGCCCAAAAAATAATTATAAAATGAAAGGACTCAAACTCTTTACGAAAAATATCTCTAACTAATCCACTTTGTTCGCCAATAGACTCAAAGGCGAAAAATCCAAATTTTATAAAGACCACGACATAGAGGGTCTCGATTACTTTAAATAACCATGATATTGAAACGATTTCAAAAAAACTTATCGGCAATACTATCGATTCATTATTTTCCTCTATTGTCCGCTCCTCTCTCGCAGCAAATGTTCTGGCCGAGGATAACAGTCCATGCACTTTAAACGGGTGTAAGGCAAAATTTAAAAAATTTATTATTACTGCGAGCATATTTTCTCTCCGATCAATCAACATTCACTTTAAAAGAAATAATCATCGTACGCAAACTTGATAATATCACGCTCTCCTACAATGTAATGTAATTGAATATTATATTTCTCATTAATAATTATAATTTCACCTTTGTCAAAAATAAGAGCGACATCAAAATCTTCGAATTTCATTTTAAACTGCGTCTTCTCCAACATGGCCTCGGCAGTAGTTGTGTCCGCTGTCTTGTCAAAAAAAGTTACACTATCGGCCATAGAAAGAGTCAAAAACCTAAAAAGTTTTTTGAAATTCTCTACTTTGGGCGGTGGCCCTGGATCAATTCTATTAACAGTTAGTGTCTCGCTAAATGGAATTTTTAATTGCGCCGGAGCATGATCTTCAAAATTTATTTCGAAAAAAATATTTTGCTTACCAATATCTGAATTAAGCGAAAAAAGTCTTTTATCCCAGAGATCTTGAACTTTTATCAAAAATAGGTCGGCCACCGGGCGATCAACTTCATATAAATTATTAGAGAACATGGCCCGCACAAAGAGTCCACTTCGTTTCATGTAACGAGTATATAGCTTTAATTCTTCTTCCACGCCTTTAAGATCTTTAAATTGCAGCGAGGCCAGCTCTTCGGCCAGCTCTACTGGTTGAAAATCTAAAACCATCGAGGTTCCTTTTAGGGCCAAAAACTTTTGTGATAATTCAGTAAAATATGGCCCTAAATATCCTATTCCGGCATACACAGGTGGATTGGTAGTACGATTATTAAAATTAATTGAAAATGATTTTCCATCAATCAAAGATAGCTTCACTTCACTCCAAACATCTGCAATCTTTTTTCCAAGCTTTGATCTAAAAATATGAGTATCATAAAAAAAACCTTCATCTAAATTTAAAACATGCTTAATTCTATTGTAACGTCCAGGATTATTACTTTCTTCTTCCGCATTGTAAGGGCCACTATTTTCTGAAGAATCATAGGCCACGGCCCACTGCCTGCGATCCCTGCTTTGAATTTCCATATAAAACGTCTGATCAAAATCCAACTTCTTCCCTAACACAAACGCAACTTCTCCTGATTCAAAATAAAATAATATTTCATTATTATCTTCCGGGAAATAATCCAACCGAGACTTATCTTTAATCTCTCTCTCCGTAAAATAACGCTTAACTTTTATGTTAGACAAAATATCAAAAACTTCGCTTAATTTTGACTCATCAACTAAAACATGTCGCTCTGAAGTATAAAAACTACCGCTGCCAACACCCTTTATAATTTCGGCCCGCGCAGTTTTAAAACCTTTAAGTTCACCTAGTACTCTTTCATCAAATATTTTATGACTTTGTTCCTTTTTTTCACGCCGAGAAACAGACCCTAATTCTTCGAAGAAATAGACAAATACCAAAAGAACAACCAGCAATAAAAAAAGTAAAAAATTCTTCATTCTTCTCCAACTACTCTTATAATTTACGACGCCGGGTATATATAATAAAAGCGAGACCAAAACAGACTATCGGCGACAAAAGAACCGAAACATAAAAAATTATTCCCATCGCCGAATTACCAATAATAACTTTATTGGAATTTTCTCCACTAATTACTGAACTATATACCTCTCCTTCATCCACCAACCATGATAGGGCATTAAGTAAAATCTGAAAATTGCCAGAAAACTTACTATAGCTATTAATGACGAAGGTCGAATTTCCAAAGGCCACAATGCGCGCCTTCTTATCAGAGTTAGTCGCTTCTTCCCAGCTGGCCGCGACAGAAATAGGTCCCTTTTTATCTACACCTTCGTTGAAAGCAATTTTTCCTTCAAATAGTTCATTTAAATTCGTGTCTCCCCAACTCGCAGGATATTCCGAACTAAAAGCAAATGATTCAAAACTACCGGCCTTAATCGTGGTAATTGCCGCCACTGAGGAGACTAACGGAAAAAAAACCTGTCCCTCAAAATTTTTAGTAATCTTATGTTCTTTAGAAAAATTTTTAATTAAAGGAACCGTTCCATTAGAACCGCTAATGTGTTCAATTTTATCCACAACCAAATCATTACTAACATTAATTCCCCACTGCACTAAAAGTTCACGCAAAGGGCCTGCGCCATCCTGATTCGGGTTAGGATCAATGGCCACCAGCAACTTACCTCCACGCTTGAGATATTGATCGATCATGGATATTTCATTATTCAAAAATCCAGAATGCGATCCCCATAGCATCAAGATATCTACCTCGGAAGGAATAACTTCCGCTGTGGCCAAGTTGATTTCATTAACTTTATAATAGTTATCTGCCAAGGCCTGCGCCAGCATGGAAAGTCCACCTCCGATATCATCTTTTAAATTGCCTTCTTCATGGCCAACGCTATAACAAATCAGAGGATCCTTACTGCGCGTTAATCTAATCAGAGCATTGGTAATGGCCCCTTCGTCTATTGATTGTACCGTTATCCTTTTTTCTTGATACTCTAACACCACGGAATTGGGAGTAGTGATATTATACTGGGCCACCACTTCTGGACGAAGTTCAATGTCTACATAATTACCTTTAATCTTACTATTTTTAGAACGATAGAGTTCAACAAAATCCAACAACGGTTTTGCGTTTGCGCGCGTAGCAAAAACATTAAATATCACCTCTCCATCAATTTGTGATAATACATTCTCGCTTTGCTTAGAGAGAGAGTTAACTTGGTTTTTAGTAAAATCCCAATAGAGTGGATGCTTGAAGGCCAAATAGTTGATCAGTCCTAAAATAAAAAATACTAAAAAAATTGATAGCACCGAGGAAAGTAATGCCTTGAAGTGATTACTGCGATAATATTTTTCATATTTCTGTCTATTCATAAAGATTATTACCACCGATAACAATATGGTAACAGCAGAAATACTAATATTTAGCGTCAGCTCCTCTGGAATGGAGATCCACAGAGGGATAATCAGTAAGTATAAAATAGCATTTATAAAATAGAGAAGATATTTAAAGAACGTTTGCCCCATCGTCTATCACCAATTCCGCGAATCTAATGACTCATGAGTTAAGTAAAAAAAGAAAAAAATAAAGGAAATAAAATAGATCAAGTTGTAACTTTTGATGACTCCTTTTACAAAATCTTGAAAATGAAATGAGCTGCTTAAGTATTGTAATATTTGGGCCAACAAATAATTATAGGAGACATTCATTATCAAAACTAAAAGCATTAAAATGAATATCAAAAAAAATGCCAACAGCGCCGCAAAAATCTGATTGTTTGTTAAACTCGATGTAAAAATACCTACCGCTACAAAACAGGCCACCGTACAGATTAGTCCAGCGTAGCTAGAAAAAAGCACTCCGAAATCAGAATATCCCGATAAGGCCAACACCAGAGGAAATAATCCCGTGAAGGCAATCATAAAAATGGCCACGATCCAAGCGGCCAAAAATTTTCCGATAATTATTTGCCAAGGGCCAAGATGAGAAAGAAAAAGTAACTCTATGGTATTTTGCTTTTTCTCTTCGGCAAAAGAACGCATCGTAATAAGAGGTGCAATAAGAACAAAGATAAAATTCATATTGGCAAAAATAGGAATAATAACCGAAGTAGTCAGAGTCTCATTGTAATAATCTTTCGACAAAACCATGTAGTTAAAAAACAACCAACCAATCAACAGACAAAACAATCCCGTCAAAGAATATATCAAGGGAGAAGTAAACTGATCCTTTAATTCCTTGAATAATAAAATCTTAATATTAGAAATTGCGTTCATCTACTACCTTTTTCTTTTCTACCGGCACTGCCAGTTTAAAAATATCTTCTAAATCCATCTTCTCTTCCTGAAAGAAAAGCAATCCACATCCTTTTTGCACTAAAGCATTACTTAATAAATCACGCAAATCTAATTCTCCACGAGCAATAAATTTAAGTCCAAACTTATTGTCTACTTTTGCCACCTCAATATCTGCAAAATCAAATTCCCTTTTAAACTCTTGTCGAATATTCTCATCCCAACGTAAAACTTCTGCCCAGATAACTTGATGCTGTCGAAAGGTTTGATGAATTTCTCCAATCGGCCCACTTTGCACAATAGCGCCTTTATTGATTATGGTTATATCTGAGCAAAGTTTATTGGCCTCATATAATTGATGAGTAGAAAAAAGTACTGTACAACTATTTTTTAAGTCATAAATTAATGCGCGAATTTCCGCAATCGCATTAGGATCTAATCCCACCATCGGCTCATCTAAAATTACTACCTCTGGGCCGGCCACCAAGGCCTGCGCAATTCCAACTCGTTGCTTATATCCTTTTGATAAATTACCAATGGCCCGACGACGAACCTCTAACAACCCACAGCGGCCCATCACCTCCTGGGCGCTCGCATCTATTCTTTTACCCTTAATGCCATTTATCTGTGCCACAAATTTCAAAAAATTCTCCACGCGCATATTAGAATATAAGGGCGGATTTTCCGGAAGTAATCCGATGGCCCGTCTGGCCAGCGCTGGATTTCTTGCCACATCAACCCCATTTATGTAGACCACACCACTTGTTGCGGGAATTAATCCCGCAATGATTTTCATGGCCGTTGATTTGCCGGCCCCATTAGGCCCGAGTAATCCATGAATAGTTCCCTTATTCACGCAAAAAGAAACAGCATTCAGCGCAGGATTTCCTGCATAATCTTTGGACACTTTATTTAAACGAATAATCTCGGCCATAATAAATCTCAGTTGTGCCCAATAGTATAAAAGAATGTATAAAGTTAAACCATCACTTTCCGAGTAATACAATAACTATGAATATTGAGCTTTTTAAATCCCTGACTAAAACGGCCAGGAATATTTTTATAACTACTCATCAACATCCAGATGCCGACGGTATTGGTTCTCAGATGGCGCTAAAGATTGCCTTGGAACAATTGGGCAAAAAGGTTCTCTGTATTAACCAACATCCTACTTCCGCCAAATATAAACATCTTGATAAAAAATCACACATCCTATCCTATAAACAATTTATCAAACTAGATTTCAAAGAGACCGTAGATCTTTTTATTGTTACTGATACCAATTCTCTTAGTCGCATTGGGACAGGGATTGAAGAGCTTGTAAAAAACGCCAAAAATCTTCTTTTCATCGACCACCACCCTGCTCCGGTTGAATTGCGCTCTCTGCACTGTATTGATGTCACGGCCTCCGCCACGGGAGAGATTGTTGGCCAACTTATTGATGCTCTCGGAGTTGAACTCAACCAAAACATTGCTTTTCTCCTTTATACTGCCATCTTAATTGACACCAATAGTTTTCGTTATCCCAGCGTCACAGGAAAAACTCACCGCTTAATTGCCAAGTTGATCGATAGTGGCATGAAACCATCTAACGCCTACAATCGAATTTACTGTAATAAAAAAATAAGTGATATGCATCTTTTGGGAAATATTCTTTCTCTAGCAAAAATCAACTCTAACGAAACTATTGCCTGGCTAACTTTGGATGAAAAAACCTTGAAGAAATTTAATGTTGATCCTGAAGACACCCATCACTTCATCAACAACTTGTTAGTTTTGGATAATTTAAAAATTGCTTGCCTGTTTCGCCAAACAGGTGATCATGTAAAAATTAGTCTACGCTCCACTGGAAATATTGATGTAAGCACCATCGCTGAGGCCCTTGGCGGGGGGGGACATCATCATGCGGCGGCAATAAATATGCTCGGCAATATAGAGGATGTTACCCAAAATGTTCTTCAAAAATTAGAAATAATCTTGCAGAATCAATCTGCGCAAGAATCTACTAACAAATAAAAACAAAATGCGTGGGCACAACAATGCATCAACTTTCAAAAACATTACAGGCAATTATTGAAAACAAGCAGGCCATTTTTTTTGATATGGATGGGACCATAATCAATTCTGAACCTATCCATGCCAAAACCATTATAAAAATTTTAAATGATTTAAAAATTGATCTCCATGATTTACTTACAAGAGAAGATGAGTTAATTGGCAAAACGGATCTAGATGTATACAACGAACTTGTGCGTGCAAGGCCCAATACAACACAAATAATTTCAAGTATCGAATTTCTGGCCATAAAAAATAGGGCCATCATAGATATTCTAAGTAATACCTCTGACTCTCAAATTAATTCCCTTCTCACACCCGGAGTGCTTGCCTTTATACGTTATCTTCGTCAACATCAAATAGACTGCAAGCTGGCCCTTATAAGTGCTAGCGAACCCGAAATAGTTAAAGCGATGCTTGCTAAAATCGGAATTCTTGACAGCTTTGATCTAATAGCAAGCAATATAGATACTGCTTGCTCCAAACCATCTCCCTCCCCCTATTTGGCCGCCTTAAGATTTTTTCGTCTAGCGAGCAATAAGGTGGTCACTTTTGAAGATTCCCCGACGGGTATTGCGGCTTCTCTTGCTGCTGGCATACCAACAGTACGAATTTCTGCCTTTACACAACATCGTATTTTCGAGGTCTTACCAACAATATTAAACTTCCTTTAGTTATAAAAAGGAACAAAATTTGTAGGCCTTAGGAAAATCTCCTTGAACTTTTTGCGCAGAGTGTTATCATAAAAGAACCGGGAGAGTGTGCGCATATTTGACCTATTTTGGACACCGCCTTGCTTCTCTGTTGGACGTCTTTTGATCGTGGTTCGTTAGCGGAAAAGAGAGTGCTAGGCATCAAAAGGGACGACGTCTCTTTTGTGAGTCTACCATGAAAACATTTAAACTTTTTTCTACGGTATCTGTTAGATACCTGATGCTTGCTTCGCTACTTCTTCTAGATCTTTCCATGATCTATAGCTGCGGAAAGTGTGATGAGTCGACTGGCCAAAACTGCTCCACCTACAATTTAACTATTCCAGGTGTTAGTGGACCTAACGTAAACATTCTAGGTGACACGGTCTTAATCTCCATGGTGTTTGAAAATCTTCGCGTGGATGGTGGATTGCGCTACGCTGTACCTAAGTACAAAAACTCATATATTGAGGTTTCTCCTGATTTACAAAGTGCAGGAACCATGATGGCAATTTCTGTCTCGTTGGAAGATATTTTTGGAGGAGGATTAGAACTGCTTGATCCTTTGACTCTGCCTGGTGGCCGGCCACTACCTGGAGTTAAAACTGGAAGACTTCCTGCTGTCGCCTTCAGCATTGAACAATTTAAAAATATGGCATTCTATCTAGGTCCGCAAGTCTTTGGAATATTTATTCCGGTGCGTGGCCTTAATATGCAAGGCTCAATGGTAACCGCTCGCTTCTATTCTGCCGGAAGACGCACTGGGAACATCAGTATAATTGGTGAAGATAATAATGGTAACAATGGCGGATTTCTTTTAATGCTTGACATGAACGCTAATGTTAAATCGCAACTGAAAAAGTTAATTTAGTATAGCATATCGGTCAGAGATAAGACTCTTTTTGACGAATCGAGACCCCATTTTTCTATTTGGTGTTTCGATTCGTCTGGCATTCTGCCAAATTTATTGCCGGGCCAGGCGCTATTTGGTATAAAATACCTTGCGACATTTGTTCAATAATTATTTTTATACACGGAGGTATCTATGAGACTTAAAATTGCCACGTCAGTGGTTTTATCTCTGCTTGCAGCATTCTTTATGTTTGGTGCCAGCAAATGTACACAAGGCAACAGTAATTTCCAAATTGAAGGCGTAACTGGCCCAAGCGTTATTGCTAATGACGGTGGTATTCTTATCAATACTGCTTTCAAAAACATCACCATTGAGGGCGAAGTTCGTATTGTTCCAGATCCAGAAAAATTTCCAAACTCCTATGTTGAAATCAAACCAGATTTAACAAGCGAAGGAACTCTGGTTACTATTCATATTGATTTCCTTGATCTTCTAGAGGGCGATTTCTCCACAGAAAACCCGCTAACTCTCCCCGGTGGACGACCGCTGCCAGGAGTTGCGGCCGGAACGCTTCCAGCAATCGCTTTTACCATCGAAGAATTTCACAATATGACCTTCTACATGGGGCCAGAAGTTTTTGGTGTGTTTATACCATCTAATTTAGGAATTGAAGGAACTATTCTCTCTTATCGTTTTTACTCTGGAGACGGACAGCGTGTTGGAAATATGTCAGTCGTAAGCAATGACGTTAATGGAGAAAATGGCGGACTACTTTTAATGATGGATCTATCTTGGATTCGCGGAGAACATCAACGACGCCTTCCTGTTGAAGAATAATATCTTCTACAAAGTTCGTCAGTATATCTAATAATCGCACAAAGAAAGGGCCCAGTTTTTGGGCCCTTTTCTTAACTGCTTTGGTGTTAATAATCACTTTATTTTTTTGCCTTCTTCTTCTTCTTTTTAAATTTGATCAGGACAAATCCGGCAACGCCCAGTGCAATTATTATTACCCATATTGCCGATCCCGCACCAGAGGATCCTTTTACTTTTTCCTGACTTCCGCATTATCTCCTGAGTTTTTTACTTAAATTTCTCCCAAGTCCTTTAAAAATATAGTGGGAACCTTGCAGTTCCAAAATGTAGTGTCTCAACCTTCAATTTTTTATATTTTTTTTGACATTTTTTTCTTGTAAGCTCGTAAAATGTTTATCCGGAAATTGAAACGTAAAAATAATAAGATCTCACTCCAAATTGTAGAGTCGTATCGCGATAATAACGGTACATCTCGCCAATCTATTCTAGAAAATATAGGAACTTTTGAGGAGGGGGAATCCCTTGATCTTGGTATGATTCAGGCCCAAGATGCTTGGAGAAAACTAAAGCAAAAAAACATGTTGCCGTTTGAAGCAGACGATTTACAAAAAATGGATCAAGTTGCTGAGGTTAAAGAGGCCACGGATACCGCTGATGAGGATAAGGTTTGCTCGAGTAAAAGAAGAGCTTTCTAGAGTTAAGGCGGCAATAGTAATGAATAAAAAAAATGGCCCAAAATATTTACTTCCAAAAACGTTAACAGATCTTCAAAAAAAAATATATTCTGCTCTGGAAATTCCATATTCGACTGTAGCGCAAAAAATAAACTAGCAACCTATCGTAACAAATTTGTATCCACTATCGACCATCAGCCGTAGTGTCTCTGTTTTTTTCAATATGCTGAAATTATTGGATTGTCAAAATGATAATGCGGAAGTCAGGAGAACATCAACGACGCCTTCCTGTTGAAGAATAATATCTTCTACAAAGTTCGTCAGTATATCTAATAATCGCACAAAGAAAGGGCCCAGTTTTTGGGCCCTTTTCTTAACTGCTTTGGTGTTAATAATCACTTTATTTTTTTGCCTTCTTCTTCTTCTTTTTAAATTTGATCAGGACAAATCCGGCAACGCCCAGTGCAATTATTATTACCCATATTGCCGATCCCGCACCAGAGGATCCTTTTACTTTTTTCCCACTATTGCCACTTAGATCATGTGGTTGATCGGTGTCTGGAATAAAAACCGAATTATCTAACAACTTATCATCTTTTTTCAAAGCATACTTGGAAGGATCAACTTTGGTCTGTCTAAAAACGCGTAAGCTTTCAATCATTAGGTCAAATATTTTTTGATAATCTTGATAACTCTCCTTGGAAACTGAAAACGTAACAGCAATTCCAAGATCCTCTTTAATGGTGGCCAAATAACGAGTATAAAAACCAGGAACCTCACTGGCCAAATGGAGCGAATCAATCCACGTCTGATCTCCTATCTTTTTTAACTCCGCATACTTTGCTTCAGAAACCTGAACCTTTCCGCCTGGTAAACTAAAGGTTTTGGCCTTTTTTAGATAGGCCAAATATTTATCTTGCGAATCCTCTTCACCTCGCTCCTTGGCCGCCAAGATTATTATTGCCTCTTTTTTTCGATCAGCATTACTCTCATTTTGACAAACCCATTCTGAACCTTCCAAATTACAATTCCATCCAGGGGCCAATTCAAACTCACAATATTGGCTGGAAAATCGCTTAGCAAATGCCGATGGTATTAATAATAAACATACCCCCCAAAAAATAATAAATTTTCTAATCATTTCACCCATTCCTTGTTTGCAATAAAATATCCTATTACCGTTTTTATTTTAACCTATACCTATAACATTGCATCTCAATAACCACGGGCCACAAATCCCTCTTTGATCTCCATATTATTAAATCGCTGCATCAGATTGATAATGGCCCAGTCGGCCCCTACTTCTGCCACCATTCCCGAAGCAATAAGTATATTTCCACCGAAGTAATCCATTTTAAAAATATCAAACTTCATTCCAATATTGATATCGCTGGAAGTTCCCTGATCAATTTTAACAAATTTTCCACGGGGGGAAAGTTTGATAATTGACGCCTCTACTTCATACTCCTTGTAGCGCTCAATTTTTTCTGTTAGCGGCAAAACCCCTTTATCGTTGTAGCGAAGAAATAGACTCACCTCATTGGCCTTATCTGTATTATAACCCAAAAATCGTTGCGCTCCCTTAACCCCCAAGGTCCACGATTTGCCACTTAGATAAAGCGCAATAAAGGGGGCCACAAAACGCTGGATATCGTTGTTATAAATAGTTGTTGCTCCAGTATTATAAATAGCAGTGGGGGCCACCGAAGAATCTGTGCCAGTATCTAAGGCCGATGAATACAATGAATAATATCCATCCACGCCTATGGCCAAGGCCATTTTTTCATAAGGCCAAGAACTCTCTACATTATAGACAATTGCGTCACGTAATTTATCGGGGGCCAGATGATAATAAATAGAAGTAGATAAATTGTGATATTTGATCACCTTATAATTTAGGTGCCCTCCAACCAAAAGAGTCATCCCCGCATCTCCGAGAATCATTTTTTCATCCGCCGCAGAAGCTTTTTCATTTGAATATAGTGACATTCTAAAATCCAAGGATAGTCCCAAAGTCCACTTACTCAGATCATCACGCAATATATACTTCCCACCCAAAGAATAAGACTCAAAGTTATAAGATGATTGATCTGTGCCATCTTGTTCTGAAAGATTGTAGCGATATTTTATCCCCGCCAAAATATCAAAGTTTTCCGAAGCACCATATTTCCAATATCCCTCAGAGTCTAATTGATAAAAAGTTGTTTGTGTCGGTAATAGCGATAGTTCGCCGCTACTTGAATAGTATCCGGTGGCCATGTGAATATTATTTGCAAGTCCAATCTCCATTGCCTTTCGACCTAAGGATTCTCCTTTGGGAATATAGCTTATTATCTCTACTGCTAGTAGCGGTAAGGCCCAAACTACCAGCAAGCAGAAGACAAAGAACGCCATTTTGAAATTTTTGATGAATTTCGTTCTGAGCATGTCTTTAGTATACTTGCGATACAGAGTAAAATCACGCAGCATTTTTTTCTTGCTGGGAAGATGACGGTTTCGTTTTGGTGTCATTTTCGCCAACAGATTGGCCCACAGTAGCGTTGGGCAAGAAGATGTTACTAACCCAATAGTCCCCTTCAAGAAAAAATTTATATTGGCCGCCTAGATTAGTAGACAAATATGCCACTGATTCAATTCCCAGTCCACCCATCTTGTGTTCTTGCTGGCCAACACTTCCCTCTTTGTAATGAATAAATTTATTTTTGATGATAAATTCCAACCCTTTTTCCGATTGATAAAAATGAAGTATTACGTGAGAAGATTTTATCTCCGCAATATTTTTTACCAAATTAGTCAAGATTCTAATGAACGATGAGTGATGAACCTTGCATCCATCTCCACCATGAGTTTCCGCAAATGCTTCATCGTATTTGATTTCAAACTTAATATGTGATGGCCTAAAATAATTGTCACATAAAGTAACAACATGCTTTTTGAGCAAATCAAAATTAACAAACTCGGTAAGCGAAACGAGATTTTTGTGCTTGTATCCAAAATGATTCTCTATTAGCGCCTGAATAATTGCGATCTCTTTTTTTAACATCGAAGCATCGGTAAGCGTGATCTCTTTCTCGCTAGAAATTCTATTCTCTAAAAAAAGATTAATGCTGTGTGTTTGATTAATTAGATCATGGAAAAATAATCTATCCTTGCGTTTGTTATCCGCAATGATATCCCTTTCATCATCAACAGTTGTCGAAAAAATGCTTCCGCTGTTATCTCTCATGCCTACTTATCGGATGCCGTGACATAATACATTAGCAGGTTTTGTATTCACTATTTTAAAAGCAAACTGGCCAATTGCGCGCATGTCTGTTCATTGGCCGGGCCAAATTTTTTAACATCAATGTTCTCTGGAGGTTTTATATATTTTTGCCAATAGGTCATTGAGTTTTTAATAAAGTCCGTAGTATCTCCATCAATTTCTGCGGGAGTTAACTTCCGACCTATTTTCTTTTCTATTTTGGCGAAAAAATCTCCCTCGTTAAAAGTACCAACCCCCAATTCTCTTTCGTCAACTAACGCTATAATTTCATCTGGAAAGACAATTAGTGGCGTAAGAATTTCATCCTCTCTCAAAAAAGAACTTATTGCATTGGGAATCATTCTTCGTTCATCAATTGCCACTGCCACAATATTCATGCCTGGCCCCCCACTCTTATCAATAATGCGTGAAAACGATCCGGCCACTCGATAATTTGAAAAAGAGAGAAAACTAGACGCTAGCGGACTACTGGCATGCTCGTCAAAAAAACTGCTAAGCGTGCTGGCCGATATTTTCCTAGGATAATTCGAAAAACCCAAAAGCTTCCTTTTGGTTTCCAGCGAGCGCAGCCGACGATTATAATTGCCCTGATTTTTTACTAAAATTTTTGACATAAGGAAAGGCCCTTTTTCTCCTTTGGGGACATAGTCTTCGGCCAATCCTCTAAAGGCCACAACCTTTTTCTCTCCCGGATGCTCAATGGCCTCCAACCAATTACGCCAAGCGGTAACTTCCGAGGCCCCCATTTGAGGCCAAGGTAGATAAGCTTCAAGTAATTTGCGAACAGCAGCTCTATCGTTTCGCCCAATATAAAAATCTAACTTCTCTTTGTTTTTTTCTAACGCATCAAAAAATGTACGCTGCCCCATCCATAACTTGCGCTTCTCTTTTTCTTTTTGCTTAACCATAGAGGTGGCCTCTGCCAACATTTTTTCCAGATGAACTTTTCGGGCCTTCAGATAATCACCAAGGGTATCTTCCATCCCTCGAATAAAGGGGCTGGCCAAAAATCTGTTCGCGATATATTCCACCATATCCATCTCGATCTGCAACAAGGCAAGTCGCGCCTCAGCATTTCCCGCTT
>Ga0208245_1001188_pt1 | contig 16815 bp, 20 predicted proteins | sample RifOxyC1_FD_184035 | JGI IMG/M metagenome (GOLD analysis project Ga0208245, IMG submission 184035) | Soil microbial communities from Rifle, Colorado - Rifle Oxygen_injection C1 (SPAdes) | ecosystem: Environmental > Terrestrial > Deep subsurface > Rock core/Sediment | place: Rifle, Colorado... | reverse complement strand
TTATGTCAGACATAAGCAGTAAAAGAGTATTGATTCTTGAAGATGATGAAGTACTTTTATTCTGTCTTGATAGTTTGGTTAGGGATTTAGGATTTGATTCTTTAGGCTTTAAAAATGTAAAAGAAGCACAGGAAGCCATAACCGAACACGAATTTTACGCTGCAATACTTGACAATTCAGTGCCTGCATCTAAATCAGGCCCGGTGCTAACTGGAGAAGGTTTAAGATATGGCAGGCAGTTAAGAGAAACACATCCTCAAATAAAAATTGCACTCCATACTTTGGATTCTTATGACAAATATGGTATTGAATATCTTCAATCATTAGGAATAGCTTATATAGGAAAAATGGAAATGGATCAGATAAAAGACTTCTTAAGAGAAGAATAGTAATTTACACATTCTTTTTTGTTTAAGATATTTTCCTGTAAAAGCCTACTCTGTGCCATTTTCTATTAAAATTCTATACTACTTTTTTTACTTTTGCCATCACAATAAATGCTTTAAATATGCTTAAATCTAATGAAACATGGATAATCCTCCGAAAATAAAGGCAGTTAGAAAATTTAAGTTATATAAACATCTTAGCATTATAGGACAAACAGGAATTAATTCAGAAGATATAGAGATTGCTCAAAGAGGAATTAAAGTTCAAACTGCCCATTCTTTAAGAGGCATAAAAACATTTGTTGAAAGTCATGGTGGAACATTAAGAGATATTGTATCAGTAGAGGCTTATTTGTCATCATCTATGAAACCTCAGACATATCAAAGGATCCCTGCCACTAATCCATTTCATGAAGGTTTTGACAAATATTATAGGGATTTCTTTAGATATAATTTGCCTTTAGAAGAGTCACATTATAGGCCTGCATTATCTTTGGTAGAGGTTGCTTCTCTGCCTTTTTCAGAAAGAGAAGGCACACTGCTCTTCCAAAATCAACATCCTCTTATTGAATTAAATGCACTGGCAATAATAAGAAATAAAGAAGGATATTCACATGAAATGGTTGAAACAGAAAACACATCTTATTTAGGTAGGAATACTTCTAAGGCAGTTGTTGCAGATATTGGTTCTAAATTACATGTTGAAATAGCTGGTCAGATAGGAAGACAACCCCCTCTTTCATGGGAAGGAATGATTAGAGATCCTTATCGTCAAATTTCCCAGATTTTTGATAATATTAATGGAATTTTATGGGAGATTTTCGGAACAGTAGATGATATAACAGAGATGAGAGTCTGGGCTACAGAAGATGTCTTGCAAACTCTCTGTTTTTCAAAGTATTTTGACAATTTCTACGAACACTTTTTTTCCTCAAGGCTTTCGCCTGATAATAAAAATTACAGGCCCAATGTGAAAAAAATAAAAGTGGTGTCTATACCTAAAAGGCCTTCATACGCTGATAGAGATCCTGTTCCAATCATGGTTGCTACCAGTGCACTTATAAAAAAATCAGATATAAGAAAAAGAAAAAAAGAATATGCTGAAAATTAATTAGTTTCACTTCAACACAACGCCTGTTTTCATATACCACATGTAAAGATCAAGCTCTGCATTAGTCATATCCAAATCATCTGAAATTTTATTAAATTTTTCTTCTATTTCCAGATATTTATTCTTTGTAAGAGTTTTAGGGCGTTCGTTTATATAGTTATTTTCAACCATTAAATTAAGTATATGCCTGTCAAGTATAGCCAAGCTAGTATAACCAACATTTCTTAAAAAATGACTGGACTCTTTATACCCAAGACCCTTGACATTTTCAACTAAAAACTCTCTAGCTTCTTTTTCGCCTTTTTCGCCAGTTATTTTATGAATTATTGCTTTAATATTTACAAATTTTCTTGCATCAACAATAAACTTTGCTTTATTATTATGAAAACGATGTTTATTCATTCTAATAATTTGAGCTATATTTTCCTGAGGAGAATACATAAATCCTCTTCCAGTAATTTGATCTTGTATTTTCATAGCACTGCTTGCCCTTGAGTTAGCTGTAAGCAAGCAGAAACATAATTCACTAAACCACTCTTCTGTTGTTTTATTTTCAAATGACTTGAATTCTAAAAGTCTTTTGTCAACAGTTTCCTTTATAGGAGATTTTTTTAGTCTGTTAATCTTATCAATCAATTCCATTAAAAGCCATATTTTCCTTTATTTTTAACTTTTACCTAATAAGATAATATTCTCTTTTTCCTTAAATGATAATAAACAATACCTAAAATAATTAATATTACTCCCAATATTACAGCAGCATATCCAGCATAAACATATCTTATATGTTCTTCAAATAATTTGATTAAAGCAAGACCTAATACAAAAGAACCAAAACCAGTCCTGACATATGCAAGAGTAGTTCTCTCATTGGCCAGAATTGTTCTTTCTTGTGCAAGCTTTTTGTGGCTGGTCAGCCTTTCCTTTAGATAATTATTATTTTTCATTTACAAACCTCTTTTATCATATAGTTAATATTTTCCATTTTAAAAATCTGCCTGTCACCTTACATTGTTGCATTAAAGGGTGTTATTTTATTAAATAAATAAATTTATAAAAAGATTAATTATCCCAATTTAGATAAAATAGAATCAAAAGTTTAATCCATTTGTCTCATCTAATATTTTATCTCAATAATACTTATAAATATTATAATTTAAAACAACAGATGAAAAGACGCGATTTTTTAAAAAAGGCAGGACTTTTAGCTATAAGTCCTTTATGTGCTGGAATTAAAGAGGAAATTAATGGAGATGGTTCAGTAAAAATTACTTTTGGAGGAGATGTATGTCTTTCAAGCCCTCAAAGAAAACCAAACGGATTTAATTTTGAGTATATTCTCCAGCAAACTGAACAAAATCATGGTAAAAATCAAATGCATAAATATTGCTTTGAGAAAATGGATCCAATTTTTCATGGTTCAGACATTATTATGGTGAATCTTGAATGTCCCATTACAGACAGCAATAAAATTTTACCAAAACAATTCAATTTTAAAGCTAATCCAGATTATGCAAACATTCTAACAGAAGCAGGAATAAATATTGTAACGCTTGCAAACAATCATGTTTATGATTTTTCATCTGAAGGTTTAGAAGATACAATAGATGTTTTAGATCAAAAACAGATTTATCATGTTGGAGCAGGAACAAATTTAACTAATGCAAGAAAAAGTGAAATAATTAGTGTGAAAGGATTAAGATTTGGATTTTTAGGATATAACCATATAGGTCCGTCTTCTGTTTTTGCCAGCGATAATAAAGGAGGAACTGCTCCTCTTGAGGAAACTATCTATTCAGCAGATATTAAAGAATTAAAAGATAATGTTGATTTTGTTATTGTTAACGTTCACTGGGGAGTTGAAAGAAGTTTTAATCCTCAGGATTACCAAAAGTATCATGGACATAAATTTATAGATTATGGAGCAGATGTTGTTATCGGGCATCATCCACATGTTATCCAGCCAATAACAAGTTATAAAGATGGTTTGATTTTTTACTCTTTAGGCAATTTTATGTTTGGAGGAAATTCAACAAGAAGTTTAGTAAGCATAACAGAAACATTTACTTCAGTTATATCTTTTTCTTCAAAAGGAATAAGTTATGATTATGTACCAGTAAGAATAACAAGCAGGGAAAATCCCTACCAGCCATTTGAACATGACTCTCCAAAAAGAATTACAGACTTGGTTAAGAAAATAAGTTAAATTAATATATAATTTTTATTATAACTTATTAATTTATTCTTTTTACCTCATCTAATATTTTATTCTTTTCTTTTCTTGAAGTATATTTTTTCCCGAATTTAACCAAAATTGGGTTTATTGTTTTCCATGATTTCTTCGGAAATAATTTCTTTAAGTCATTTTCAACATCTTCCATTTTTTTAGACTTAGTCCAAGACAAATAATGGCTGATATAATCAACATGTGTGTCAATGCCTATAGTATCATGCCCATATTCTGACAAAAAAACATTTGCAGTTTTCCTTCCAACACCTGACAACTTTGTTAATTCATTAAAATCCTTCGGAACTTTACCCTTATACTCTTCTTGCAGTTTTTTAGAGCAGTTTATTATATTCTTAGATTTATTTTTATAAAAATTAATTGGCCTAATTATTTTTTCAACATCAGAAACATTTGCCTTTGAAAGTTTTTTAGCATCAGGATATTTTCTAAATAAAATAGTTGCACATTTTATAGTTGTTTCATCCAAACTTCTTGCACTTAATATTATAGCTATAAGAGTTTGAAATTCACTTCTCCATTTTTCTCCAGCCAGCCTCATACTTCCACCAAGCTTCTTAAGCTGATTAAGCTGTTTTAATGCCTTTCTTTTTTCATCCATTTTATTTCCACCAGCTGATGAAAGAAACAATTCCAATAAATATAAAACTGAATATCAGGCTGTATAGCAAAATTTCTTCTTTGATAAAAAAGCCGATTAAAATACTTAAAATTATACATAATACCCATAAAGCCATGAAATATTTTCTTCCTGATTTTAATTCTTCTTTTGTAATACTCTTAAGTATAATTCCTATTGGTATAGACCAAAGCAGGACAATTACTCCAAGTATAAAATTGTAAGCTTGCATAAATTAACTAAGTTGTTTTTGTTTAAAAGCCTTGTTAAAATACAGTTTATAATTATAGCATCAAAAACATGGATAAAATAAACATAACTAATAGTATAAAAAATAATTTAATAATTAGGAGGTATTTCAACTGAAAAATCAATATAAGGAGATAATCTTGCAACAATTTCCTTATCAAAACTTACAATAGGCATTATAAAACCCTCATTCAATGGTATATGTCCAATATACTTCCCAATGTAAATATAATGTCTTTCTTCAGACTCTTTAAAAATTCTGTTCGTTGCTCTTTCATACCAAACAGGAACACTTTCAGAATCTTCTTTTATAAATCCTAATAACCTCATAGAATCCTTAATTTTAGGAATTTTTACTAAAAGTTTTTCATCAAGTTTCATAAAAATCAATAAACTTATGTCTTTTAAAGATTTATCTTATATAATAAAAAAATTAATTATAGAAATACAAATATTATATTAAAAATTTAGTAGTTAGTAAGGAGAGTTCATAACCAGAATAATAGTTTCTTTTTATCAGAAAGTTAGTCAGTAGTAAGGAGATGTCATAACCAGAAGAATCGTAGATTCTTTGGTCCAGAGAATTTCATTCTCCTGGAGAAGAACCATGGGTTCTTTTTATCAATTTAGAAAGAAATCACTTTCTTCAACATCAGAATATGCAATCAAATCAGTCATGCTTATAAGGCCTACAAGTTTTTTATCTTTAAGAACAGGTATTCTTTTTATTCTTCTCTCAGTCATTATTTTTACAGCTTCCTGAACATCAGAATATGCGTCAATTGTGATTACTCTTTTGCTCATTATGCTTGTAATTTTATTGTCAAGCTTATTAATATTTTTCATAACATCTCTTTCAGTCAAAATACCTTTTATTACATTATTTACAACAACTATCAGACTTCCTATGTTTTTATCAGACATGATTCTTGCAGCATCTCTCAATGTTGCTTTATCATCAGTCACAACAGCCTTGCTCATTATCTCTCTTACTTCCATTTTACCTCTTTTATTTTAGTTTAATGAATATAACTTAATTTGTTTATAAATATTGTTAAACTTATTAAGATGATTTTTCAGAACATAGATAGCCTAAGAAAGCAATAGGACTTAAAACATCATACATCAAATGATCTGTTACCTGGGCAAGATTCTTTAAACAGCTTGTTTCATCAATTCTATTTCCTGCTTCATCAACACCATAAAGCCATTCTCTGTATATTTTTGGAATTATCTCTCCAGAAACATCTTCCTGTCTTGTGTTTTCCCCACAAATAGCCCCTTCAATATTAGCTAACTGAGCTCTTCTTAATCCAAATCGCCCTTTAATCTTCCTAGCAATTTTATATAAATCAAAATGCTGTTTTCCAAACCACTCTCCAAGATCAGAATTTCCATTAAATAATAATCCATTATGTCTTGCTCTTGAAGTTATTCTTGGAACATCAAAACTTTCACCATTATATGTTATAAAACCAGAATGATCTCTCTCCATATATTCTCCTACTCTTTCAAGAAATGCATATAAAATTGCCTTTTCTTCAGAAGGATCTCTTGCAAATAATATCTCTGGTTTTACTTCATGATTTAAATGAGCCATACCAATCATAAATATAGGATTAGCCATATTTAACCCGCAGTTTTCTACATCAAAAACCATAACATTATCTCTGTAAAGACCTGCAGCCTCAGGGTTTAGAACAGATAAAGCCTCTCTCATGTTTCTTCTTTTTATATTAGGCATATATTTTTCCAAAGCTCTTCCAATAGGGCTGTCTTTAAAATCACTGGAATCCCTTTCAATAACAACATATTTTCCATGTTTATTTTTTTCAACTCTCTCACCATGAATTCCAAGACTTCCAAGACTTTTTTTAACATATGGTGCAGGTTCTTTCCTTTTATCAGTTGTCTGGCTTTTATCCTCTTTAATTTTCTCAGCTAAATCACTAAGTTTTCTTAAAGAATCAAGACTCCAAGTTAATCTTGAAGTATAGTTTGTCGGTTGTTCAACAGCAGACCAATAAGTTGTTGAACCATTAACTCTTCCTCTAATTAATCCACTTTCACTTAAGCTTGAAATAGCCCTATGGATATTATTTTTGCTGTCTGACGACTTTTTAACAACCATATCTGTAGAAGCTCTTCCATCCAGATCAGAAATTAATCTGTAAATCCTTTTTTCATTAACATTTTTCCCAATTGTGTTTTCATGATCTTCTCCCCTTACAAGCGTTGCAGGTCTTAAAGAAACTTCTTCATGAATATCAACTAAATAATCTAAACTATGAATTCTTGGTCTAAATTCAGCTATTTCACCTTTAAAATCAGTTTTTATTCTTCTAATAACTTCCTTAAGTCTTTCATTAAAATCTTCAAATCTAAAAACTCTAATTCCTGCATCCTTAATTTCATCCAAATATTTTAAATAAAGGCTATCTCTTTGGTTTAAAACTAAAACATTGTCAGTCATTTTATTTCCATCAGACCATTTGTTTTTTTCATGAGCATATCTTCTTACCAAATCTTCAACCATTTTTTTAGTCGGAACAAAAAAACCATTCTTAACTTCAATAGCTGTATTTCCTATCCTTAAATCCGGTAAACCATAAACCCTTTCCCCATGATTATCTGTGTAGTTAAATTTTAGAATATCTGTACGTCCTTTATCATAATTTCTAACTATCTCTCCTTCTTCATTAATAATATCTTCCAAATCTACACCAACTAAAGGAGCCCATGAAAATAAAAACCCTGTTAAGGCTTCACTTATTTTTGCGATTTCTTTTCTTGCTTTAACACTTACCTCAATATCTTTCCTTTTTAATCCAGTAAGAGCCATAACAGTCTGCGTATAATTGTAATGTCCTTCTTGCCCTGCAAGCTTAAGCACATCATATAATAAATCATTTTCAGATGGTAAATCAGAATTTTGCAGATAAGCTTTATTTACAGGCAGACCTAAATAAAATCTTTTTAATATTTTCTCTCTTAACTTTTCTGGTTTGATTTCTCTTTTCCCACTTCTCCTTAATTGTATTCTTCTATAAAGACCATCATAAGGTTCTCCCATAGAATTCATTACTTCTTCAAGTCCTCCATGAGTTCTGTGTGATGCATGAAACTGCCGTCGATGTTTTATAGAAAAATCCTTTATTCTTCCTAATCCAAATTCTTCAGGAGCAAGAATCTCATTTCCAGATTCAATAAATTCATTAACTTTATCTTCAGGCCAGTATTCTCTGATTGTACTTCTAATTTCATCAAGACTTGTTAATCTAAATACCATTCCTTCATCAGATCTTGTGGGTAATCCTAAAGCTTTTTTACCAACAGTATAATTCGGCTTTTCTCCCTCTAGTAAAGCACGAAGCTTTATTTTCATAGTTAGAAATTTTGAGTGTCCTTTTCTTTCTTTATGTTCTGCTTGATAGTGATATTCTTCAGTTATTTTAGAGTCGCTTGGTAAATAAAAACCATTTTTAGATAAGCCAGGCCCAAAAACACTAAATCCGCCTCCAGGATGCTTTAAAATTTCATAATCTCCAACTTTCTCTCTTTCTCTTTTAGCTTTTGGAATATTCCTTTTTTGAACTCTCATTTTTACTTAGATCCTCTTAAAATCATTGGCAATCTATCTACTTGATGCAGGAGTATGGTTCCTTTAACTCCTGAATTTTTAGCATCATCAAAAAGTTCTTCAAGACTTAATCTCCTCACTTTAATTTCACCCATTGTCATACTAACATCTTCAACATCTACAATAGATTCGCTTATTTTTAATTCATCTGCAATTTTAAACACACTTGAAACAGTTCCCCTTAATCTTTTTTCATCAACAACAATTCCTTCACTTAAAGAATACCTATACACTTCTCTAGTAAAATCTTCAGCATCATCAAATAAATCTCCATCACTTAAAAAATCTTGACCATTATTAAGACAATAATTTAAAAAAGCTTTTTTTTCAGGAGATGAAACAAAACTAGAGTGTAGATTCTGCCTTAAAATTCTCCTGGATTTTTCATGAGTATGGTAAACTTGGCATAATAATTTATCTTCAAGTTTTTCCAAATTTTTTTGAGATGTACTCTTGCTGGAAATACTGCTTGATACTGCATTAAAATCAAGGCCTAATGATTTTGAAAGCTCACTAATAAATAACAGTCTTTCTTTATCTGGTAAATATGGCAAAGCTTCTTTTTCAATCACTCTAAGGACTTTCCATCTTCCTGTAATATTAGAAATATCTCCATCTTCAATTCTTTTTTCTATATAAAATTCTGCTAAACTTTTTCTATCTTCTTTAGCTAAATACTCTCGCAAATTTTCTCCACTTTCAACAATATCAGCAGGATCTTTTCCATCTGGTAAAAGACAAATATAGCTTGGAGTACTGCCTATAATTTTGATTCCTGCTCTTATTGCAGCTTCTTTACCAGCATTGTCTCCATCAAAAACAAGATTAATATCACACCCTCTAAAAGTACTTTGGAAGATTTTTATGTGATCTGGAGTTAATGAAGTTCCGCCTGTTGCAACAATATTTTCAATACCTTGTTTATTGGCCTGGATAACATCAAAATATCCCTCTCCAATAAATAATTCTTTTGCATCTCTTGCAGGTTTGAAAGCCTGATCAATTCCATAAACAACTTCTTTCTTATCATATAATGGGTTTGCACAAGAATTAATATATTTTGGAGTTCTTTCATCATCTTCTCTTAAGTTTCTTCCGGCAAAAGCTATAACCTTACCATGCATATCAGTTATAGGAATAATTAATCTATCTCTAAAAAGATCATACACATTTCCCTCATTTTTTCTAATAAACCCTAAAGTTTCAGCTTTTTTAATAAGCCCTAAAGTTTCAGCATCTCTCTCTTACACCTAATCCTCTTAAATGATTTACTAATAAATCCCATGCATCTGGAGCATATCCAAGTCTAAATTTTCTTGCTGTTTCAATATCAATCTCTCTTTTTTCTAAATAATCTCTAGCTTTACGACCATCTACAGGGTCTTTTAACTTATCTATATAAAATTTCAAAGCTCCTTGCATAATCTCTGAAAGTTTATCCTTAACTCCTCTTTCATCTCTTTGTTGTTTTGTAAAATCTAAATGAATTCCAATACCCTCACCTAAAAGACTTACAGCTTCATTAAATGATAAACCCTCATATTCCTGAATAAAATTAACAACATCTCCTCCTTTTTCACATCCAAAACAATAATATGTCTGGCTTGTAGGATTAACATGAAAAGAAGGTGTTTTTTCATTATGAAATGGACAGTGATAGAAATCTCTTTTCTGCGGTTCTCCAATTCTTTCCTTTATAACCTCGTTAATATCATAGTTTGATTTTATCGCTTCAATAGCCTCTCTAATTTTATACTCTCTCATAAGCCCTCCTTTAGACTCTTTTTTAATCACAAATTGCGATATTTATCAATAAAAATAAGCGTTTATTAATATTTAGTTGTTGGAAAAATACTAGAATGGTTATTACTTTTCTTAAATGAATTAGATAGAAGCTCTTCTTAAAGATGTAAATGGTATGTGTCTTGAAGGTTCAATAATTTTATCCACTATTCTTTCTTCTAAAGCTCTTTCAGCATCATATAAACTATCATTTGTAAATTTGCCTTCCCAATATTTAACTGATTTTCCTGTTCTTTCACTGAATATTTCATAAAATCTTCTTCTATTTTTCTTCATAAATTCATTCCAGTTTTCAGAAGATCTTACTGGTGTTCCTTCTTCATACTTGTAACCATCGTGAACCATAATCGTTGATCCTCTACTTATAGCCCTTACCTGTCCTGCTTGAAGTATAACAGCTGCCATGCTTAATGCCTGACCATAGACCTCAATATTTACAGGAGCTTTAGAATTTCTAATAGCATCGTACATCCCCCATCCATCTAAAATTGATCCCCCTTCACTATTTAACATAACAACAATAGGACTTTCACCTGTAGTATTTAAATTAGATAAACCAGTTAGCAATTTTCTATGAGAATCTCCATCTATCTCCCCATATACATGTATAACTCTAGATTTAACATCCAGACCATATAAAAAAGTATTTTCAAGTTCATCTGCACTATATCTTTTAACCATCCCATTGCCAGATAGTACTCCGCTTGTTCCAGCTCTTATTTTTCTTTTATTATTTGCCATTTCTAAGTAAAATTTATATAACTTTTATAGGTTTAAAAACATAATTATTGTTAAAATTAATAGAACAAATAAGAATATTTATTTAATAAACTCAAATACTGCTTCCCTTAAATGTATCTCCATCTTGGTTTTTCTGAGTATTTGAATATGGATTTTCTTGTCTCTTAGGGTCTGAACTTCCTTTGAGCTTTCCAATTTCCTCTTCCATATCATGTATTTTTTTCTCAACATCAGAAAGACTGAAATCAGCAGGATTTACAGGTTTTGCAGTCTCTAATTTAATTGATTCTCCATGTTTTGTTTTTATTCTAACAACCTTTGATCTTGAATGTTTTCTTCCATGCTTAAAACCAAATTTTCTTGCACCTACAAATATTAAAGCCCCTCCAATAAGAACAACTCCAATTATTATCCAGAAGAATTTATTTTTAACAAAAATATTCCCGAACTCAGAAACTAAAAATCCTGTATTGACTCCAGCAGTTGTTGATGATTTATTAGCGTTAAGAAAATTAATTCCTGTCTTATTTTCAGTTTCACTCTCTACATCAGGAGAAACTAATGGGGAAGTAGAGTTGTTAGTTTCATTTGATTCTACTTCACTTGAGTTAGTTATATCAGATGAATTTGAATTAACAACTACTGGATTTTTAACCCATTCAGGAAGAACCTGAAGATTTACAGGACTACCAGTCTTAACTTCTGTAAATTTTTCAGACATAACCTGCTCGCCATTTTGTTTTACAATAATCTGAAGATTAATACTAGCTCTTCCAGATGAAGCATAAATAACAGATACATTTCCATACTGGCCTGAAGGTTTGTTATTAAACATCTCAAGCAAGGTATATGTTTCTGAATCAGCTAATATTAATATAGAAACATCGTGATTTGATAGAGTTTCAATATTTATCTGAGTTTCCTCAGCAGAAACAAATGGAACTATGAAACATATAAATAATATTAGAATAGTTGATAAAAAAACAAAACCCTTTTTCATTTTAAGACATATAAAATAATTTATCCTAATTTATAAATCTTTATATTACTTAGCTTTAACAATCTTAGCTTTAACTTCTGGAGCAGATGATTTATTTTTATTGTAATAATAAACACTTCCAACAATTATTCCAATTAATAGTATTATAACAATCCATGTCGCAGGTTTTCCAGCAAGGTCTCTTATAGCAGCTCCTGTTAGTGCCAAATTTCCCCCAGAAGGTTCCTGAGCTCCAACATCTTCTTCATCACTGCTTCCTCCACCATTACCATCATCAGTACATGCCTGTCTTTCTTTTGGTCTTAAAGCTTCCTCTGGTTTACATTTAGTTTGATCCCATGTACATGTTCTTGTTTGTTGGCCATTAATACATGATTCCCATTCAGAACACTCCCATAATGTTGAACAGAATGAAAATCCAGGAGATAAACTTACACTAGGCTGAGATGTTGTAGTTGTACTAACTGAACCTCCACCACTAGAAGAACCTCCACCACTAGAACTTCCTCCATTATTTCCATTACTTCCAGAAGAACTACTATTATTACCATTACTTGAATTACCAGTATTTCCTGAAGAAGAATTATTATTTGTTTGATTTCCAGAAGTGCTATTTCCTGAACTTGAATTTCCATTACTTCCACCCGATGAACTATTATTTCCACTGCTTGAATTACCAGTATTTCCTGAAGAAGAATTATTATTTGTTTGATTTCCAGAACCATTACTTCCAGAAGTGCTATTTCCTGAACTTGAATTTCCAGATGAAGAATTACTTCCAGAAGTGCTATTTCCTGAAGAAGAGTTTCCATTAATCACGACAGCTTTTGTGGAAACTACAAGAACAACTTCGTCAGATTCTCTATCCAGACTATCTTTTGATTTAACAGAAATTGTATAGTTTGTAGATGGTTTCAAATTATTAAATACATAATTTCTTGAACTTCCAGAAAGTGAAATAGAAGAGTCATTATTCTTCTTTATAATTATATTTTTAATAGATAAATTACCTGGATTAATAACTGAAAAATTAATAGTTATTGAATTAGCTGTTGAACTCTCTTTAACATCTTCAATAGAAACCTCTTCAATAATTTCATAAGAACAGCTATTTGCAACACATGAATCACGAGTGTTAGGATTATTATCATTACAGATTAAATCATTTACACATTCAAATTCTTCATTTGAACAAAAACTTGATGTAGTTCCAGGATTTATACATATATCATTAGTCTTATTAATTCCATCATTACATTCTAAATTTGCAGAGCATATTATTACTTCACTATCTTGAGATTCAGAGCTGAAAGCTAAACAATCATCAAAAAGCCTTTTTGCATTTTCAGTCCAGTAATCACTCTGCACAATTCCATAGAAACATACTCTTCCTTCACTTGTTTTTCCATTTCCCAAAATTTTTCCTTTCTCAATAAAAGAAATAACATCTCCAAAATTACTTCCACTTCCACTTGAATATGTTCCTGCATATCTCATCAAAGTTTTTACTTTGTTGTTTTTATCAAGATAATAATAATTAAGATAATTTCTGTTAGAATCTATAGCTGAAGTATATACCTGCAAATAATCTCCTTTAAAATTGACATTTAGAGGCTCTCTTGAACTTAATTTACTCACACCATCTCTATCAGTTATTCCTAACTCTCCCCCAAGATAGTAATTTGTAATTATACTATTATATTTTTCAATTGGTATATTTTTATAAAATCTTTCATCTCCAACAAATATAACATTATAATTTCCTCCAGTTAATTTCTTTTCAAAGTCTTTTTCATTGACAAACTCTACAATAAGCCCTGAATTGTTGAATAATTTAACTATATTATTATCTATAAGCTTTTCAGACTTATACAAATATGCTACATCTGCACTCTTATTTTCTGAGTTATTTATACCAATGTTTACATTAACATCATTTCCCAAGCTCAGAGCATAAATTCCTGAAACTCCAAGAGCCAAAAAAATCCCAATAGACAAAACTACTAAAATATCCCTCTTTTTCATGTTAATATATTAAACAATTTAATTTATAAATATATAAGTTCCAGCTATTTTTTGACTTTTTTCAAAATATGCCCAACTACTGTAGTGGTGATTAAAAATAAAACAAGAGCTACCCAGAACAATGGATTTGAGTAGTATTTTATTATATTTTGTTCAACATCTGTTGCAACAGATGAAATTCCAAAAATTATTAAATCAAGTATAAACCCAACAATTATTAATACCACTCCGAATAATGCCCCTTCTTTAGCACTTGGCTTAACCTTTACACCTTTACCAGTTTTGACTTTAAAATAAAACCATGTAAAAAATCCAGCAACTATAATTGTGATAATAATATTAATATATAACACACTATTTGGCAATTCAGAGCCCTGTGAAGGATCAATTCCAAGAAGATACATTATACTAATGCCTAGAATAAATGAGATGATGTAAGTTACAACCCCAATCCATGTAGCTCTTTTTAAATCCATTATAAATAAATACCTCTCCAAGGGACTTCTAAAATATCCACTCTTTATAAGCTTATAAATCTTTTCAAAAATATTTAAAACTTTAAAAACTCTTTTTCAATTAAGTTGTATGAAACACGAACTTTTTTGTGAAGAATGTGGAAAAATACTTGATATAAAGCATACAAGAGAAGGGAGAAAATTTGGTATCTGTAAGTGTGGATTTGTTAAAGAAGTCCATTCAGATATAATCACAACAGAAAAAACAAAGAATAACGAAGAATTTGAAAAACAGAATTATGAAAATACAGAAATAATTGAACAAGTCAAAGAAATAGGATTTCCTCACAAATGTAAAAAATGTGGATATGAAGAGTGCGAGGTTTATGATTTAGGAGCTTCATATAGTGATGAAGCCAATGTGTATTTATTCAAGTGTTTAAAATGCGGTCATGTTGATAGACAGGCAGATGGTGGTGGAAATAAATGAAAACTTGGTTTATTATAATCTGCTTAAATTAGACTGAGCTATTTCACAGTATTTCTTAACAACATCATACCCAAAGAAGTTGCCTTTTCTTTTCAAAACTTCTTCTCCTAATTCTCCTGTACCCATAAATGGATCAAGTACATTAAATCCTTTCTTGAAATACTTGTTAAGAAAAGTATCTATGTGATGTTTCGGAAAAGGGCAGGGGTGATTTTTTGAAGAAGTGTAATTGGAGTATGTTGTTTTGCTTTCAGGATTAAAATTAACTTTAGACTTAGAAAATACAAGAATCTGATTTAAGTTTGAATGTGCATTTATTTTTGTTGTATAATTCTGATTCCATCCATGGTCTGGAAGCTCTACATAATCTTTTGTTAGAGCAAAGTTAAAATTTCTTTCTTTTAAAGAAAAACCAAGGTTTAAACAAAAGGACTGAATAAAACCAGCCAATTCAATATATTCTCCGTTTGTGAAAATACTATCTGATACCTCAACGATTAGTATGCCTTTTTTGTTTAAAACCCTAAAACACTCTTTAAAAATCATTTTTAATTTTTTAAAATACTCTTCATTAGAAAAGTTGTCTTTAAAATCATTATAATCTGTTCCTAAATTAAATGGTGGGCTTGTTATTATTAAATCAATTGAGCTATTTTTAATTTCCACCATTTTTTCAGAGGATTTGTTATATATTTCAAACATAATTATGTAAGATAATTATCGTTTATATATTTTAACAAGAAAATAGAAAACTTTATATATAGCATATGCATACCAAGTGTATAGCACATACACATAGTAAAATGGCAAGCAAAACAGTTTCAGCAAGAGTGGAATTAGACGATTATACTAATAAGGTTCTTGGAGTGATAAAAATAAAATTTGGATTGAAAGACAAATCAGAAGCATTGAATAAATTTATTGAACTTTATGGGGATGAAATTATTGAAAAAGAAGCTAATGAGGAGTATATAAAGAAATTAGTGGAATTAACAAAAAAACATTATGATAAATACTCCAATAAAAAAATGACTTTGCAGGAATTAGATGCTCTTTGTGAGGTGTAATAATGTTTGATTTTAATCTGACTGATGAACTTCAACTTATTATAAGAAAGCTTGTAAAAAGAGATAAAAAGAAAGTAGAGATAATAAATAAAAAAATAAAAGAGATAATTAATTGCAATAAAGATTCAATAAATCACTATAAAAATTTAAGGCACGATTTAAGTGAATATAAGAGAGTTCATATAGATAAAAACTTTGTGCTGGCTTTCAAAGTTGACATTTTAAACAATTTTATTTTATTCGTTGATTTTGACCACCATGATAATATTTATAGTAAGTTATTGAAAAAATGAAAAAAGATATAGATTATATCTATTCCCAATATTAATCCAGAAACTGCTCCTGTAATAAATCTCAAATAATTATTACTTTCTCTTAAATTAAAAAACTGTGTAATAGAATCAAAAAATAATGGTATATTTAGAAACAAGGTTAAGAGGAATAATATTTGTGGATTTAAATTTTTAGACAATCCAAAAATCAAAGAAAGGATAGCTCCTAGAATAATAAAAAGATATAATCCAAAACATCTAGAACACAAAGACATATACCTTCCATTAATATTAAAACACCTCCCAGGTTTTTGATGACACACTCAAAATGGTAATTTCATATTTATGCGTTGCTAGCCATAATAGCAAATAAAATAGTCAAAACAACTATTACAATTATTATTCCAATACAACATCCGGCACTTCCACCTAAACCACTAAAGAAGCTGTTAAAAAATCCTCCACCATGATGAACAACAGTAGTTTGTTGAGTTACATACCCTTTCTCTTTTTTATGATGTTTAACCATTTTAACAATTAAGTAATTTCTATATTTAAACTTTTTCTGATGAAATAAAAAATACGCCCAGACCAAGAATCGAACTTGGAAGTCCCCGAAGAGACGCGGATCTTTGCGTTTTTACATCCCTTAAGGAAGGTGATGCTTTAGGAAACCATTGGTGTCCTAAGCGTAGCAATCCGCTGCAGT
>Ga0208245_1001175_pt1 | contig 16975 bp, 16 predicted proteins | sample RifOxyC1_FD_184035 | JGI IMG/M metagenome (GOLD analysis project Ga0208245, IMG submission 184035) | Soil microbial communities from Rifle, Colorado - Rifle Oxygen_injection C1 (SPAdes) | ecosystem: Environmental > Terrestrial > Deep subsurface > Rock core/Sediment | place: Rifle, Colorado... | reverse complement strand
CTGAACAGCTCAGGAGAGGAAAGCGACCCTTCTAATGAAGCATCGAAGTCCGCACCGTAAGAAAGCTCAGCCAAAGCGCATGGCGAGAGACACCCCTAAACGCCAAACAACTCGAGCTGGCCCTCAGAACTATTTCGTCCGAGGCAAGAGCATCGCCTGACCCCACTTCGAGGCCTGCGATTCCTGGATCAGATGAAGTTGCGCCACCCGGAAGGTGTGCAGGATACGCGGGAGCTGGCTTGTTGGTAACGAAGGACAATTTTTCGGACCAATGAGTGGTCCCAGGCTCCGCCATTCCGAGTCTTCTTTCGGAGTCGGGTCAGCTGCTGAGCAATGGCCGTGAGGGTGCGTCCGGACTGCCAGCCTTGAACAATGAGGCGAACTGTTTCAATCTCGCGCGAAATTCCCCCTTTACGGGACGCCTCAAACTCAATGTATTCAATCGGTTGCCAAATTGAGCGAGTTAGGAAAGACGGGCGACCATTTTAAGCCAAAGTAGAAAAAGAATGAGAGAGTATGAAAACGACTCGGGCGAAAGTCTGCCTACAGAGTACACCTGCTTAAAATGGGCGGGGTGGCTTTGAAAAGATGCGACCCGGACGGGAGCGTACCGGAATGATTCGACGTTCGGGCAGGATTGCCCGAACGTAAATCCCGCGAGCGGCGGGCTCTTTCCCATTACGTGGGGCACGTGTGTGCTGCGTCGTTTAATGTCTCGGGCTAAATACCTCGTCCACGGCGTCGATTCCGTGATGTACGCGGTGGTGATAGCCCTCCCGGAGCCATCGAGCAAAAGAGTCATTGAGAGCCTTGAGGTCCCACCCGCCGTCGTCCTTGACGTCGACCAGGAACCCCTCGCGAACGGTCCGGAAAAAACGTTCAATCTTTCCCGTGATGGGCGTCATAGGGTTTGCTTAAATACCTGCTCCAATAGCTGGGTATTCGTGATCACCGAGCGCTGGTACAAGCGCGATCCGAAGTCACCTCTCGAACACTCCCTGTAGTAGACCCCATTTCGACCGGGCCACTTGAGGCCAAAAATATGTGGCGGATTGAGCCCACATAGCTATCAAGATGGGCGTAATGACTGCACGCCGAAATACGCTTCCCGAATTTCTCGCAGTTTGTGGTCCGGTGGCAATCTTACGAAGATTCCTCCGCAAGGATAGATCTCAGTCACGCCAAGGGGTTACTCCTTACCGGCTGGCCTGGAAGACGGCAGTCTTGAGTTATTGTTAAGGGTACGATAACTCTGTAGAAACTCAGATTTTATTCTCGGCTCCAATGCTTTACCACACGCCAAGTTCTTGTTATTATTAATATACGTCTGCTTTCGTTGTCTTAAGAAAACTCGATCCGAATAAGTCGAATCGGTGACTAAGAAGAACGATACCGCGAGATTGGGGGGGGGGGCAATGATCCAGAAAGTGACACGGCTATCATCTGTCCGCTTCCGGGAGATCGCCTATTTCCTAGAGATTTTCGCTTTTTTGCTCCTGGCCCGTCCCGCGCTCTCCGCAACGCTTTATATCTCTCCGACTGGAGTAAATGGAGCAGCCTGTGGAACTGCGGTCAGTCCGTGCGGCACTTTTGATTACGTTTTCTCAAATCGGATGAGCGGTGGCGACACTCTCATTGTCAAAGATGGGACGTATCTTCAGAGGATAAGAACCTCAGCCGCGATCAGCGGTATTCCAACGGCCTATACCATCATCAAAGCCGAGCATGATGGCATGGCGATCATTAGCGATGGGACCAGCGGATTCGATCCAGTTGTCTTCATCATCGGGAGCTACATTCGGTTTGAAGGCTTCAAGGTCATCAGCACTGCCGTCGGGGGTTCACTTCAATCAGCCCTCAGCATTCCCAATGACTCCCATCACAATAAAATCATGCGGAGTGGCTTTGTCGTTACTCCTTGCAATACCGGCAACCATGCATGCGAAAATAGAGCGAACGTCGATGTTTCCGGTCACGATAATCTTTTAGAGGATTGCTGGACCTGGGGCGGCGGCCGCTACAAGTTTATCGTCTTCGGTGGCGATGACCAGGTGAATGGCGTAAACAACGTACTCAGACGATGTGTCGTGAGACACGACAGGGAATATTCGGGCGGCTATAACCCACAGGCTGCCTTCGCGAACTACCAGGCCAAGAACACGCTATTCCAGAATTGCCTCGTTATCGATTCAAACCAGCTCTCCTACTATGACGGAACTGCTGGGGTCTGGAAAGGAGCCTTCTGGCTTGAAAAAGGGCAAAAGGGCGGCTTTGTTAGGATCGAAGGCTCCATTGCACTTAACTTTGGTGATACCAATGATTCGACTTTTATCGTCGACAACTCCAGCGGTGCCGACTCTGACCCAATCTATACTTCGGGCAATATTTTCGTTCAAAACTCCGTCGCCTATGGCGGCTCCAAGGGGTTTTATGGATGGCCGGAGGGGCACAATAATGACCGCATTTTATCGATAGAACACAGCTTTATCGGCAACATGACCTCTAAACAGCTCGGAGACTATGACGATGTTGGCGGATTTTCTGGCGGCTTAAGTCGCAACAGCACTCAATCTGCCAACGCGGTCAGCACGAACAGCATCTATTATTCCATCGTTGCGGATAACGGTATTGGTGGCAACGCGCTCTTTCGAGTCAAAGGCGCGAATAACTACAACAGCTTCTGGGGAAACCATAATAACTACGAAATGGGCTCAACGGTCGGCGCAAACGACATAACGAACGTAAATCCGCTCACTGCGTCGCTACTCTATCCCGTCCGAATTGAGATCGGCTCGCCGCTGAAAGGGGCCGGTTCGGATGGAAGCGATATCGGACCCACGATTCTCAAACGGCTGGGAGTTTCTGGAACCCTGATGGGTGAACCGGGTTACGACGCTGCCACTTCCGAGAATCTATGGCCATGGCCCAACGAAGCTCGTATCAAAGCGGATCTGAGTGCGTATCCTAGTAACTGGCCTCCCGATGGGCTCCCCTCTCCCCTACGCGGATTCACCACCGGCAACAGTCGAGACGGCACGCCTCAAACCCTGACCAAATATATTTGGGAATCGTTCGGTCATCAAATCCCCGCAGACATCTATGGTGGCTCCGGTGCCGACGTGATCGCCCCGGTCATTACCGCATTTACCCTTCCCTTAACTGCCAACAATCTTACCTTCAGTGTGACCTCATTTTCGGCTTCAGATGCAGTCGGAGTGACCGGCTATCTCATCACCGAGAGCGCGACTGCTCCAACGGCGGAAGCCGCAGGTTGGCAAAGCTCTCTCCCTTCGACGATCACCGCGACGACAGCTGGCACAAAGACATTTTACGCCTGGGCCAAGGATGCCGCCGGTAATATCTCTTCAGGCTTGTCGGCTTCGGTGACCCTCACGCTATCCGCGGGAAAAACATACTACGTGAGGCCCGACGGACATAACGCGGCCTCGGGACTGAACAACACCAATAATACAACCACGGGCGCTTGGCTCACCCTTCAATACGCCGCAAATCAGGTCGCAGCCGGCGACACGGTTTTTGTAGCGGATGGGAATTACGCCGGCTTCATGATCCAAACGGCAGGTACGGCGACCAGCAGGATTGTATTTAAGGCGCTCGGAACTGGTGCAAACATTTCCAGCCGAAACCCCACCACTGCGGACGGAATCAACATCGAGTCATGGACTGGGACGGAAAACGCCGATTACATTACAATCGACGGATTTAACGTTTTCAACCAGCCACGAATGGGGATCCGTGCGATCGCTGGTACCGGAATCATCATCCAGAATTGCACTTCACGAAACAACGCCAGTAACGGAATTTTTTCCGGAGACACCCCGAACATCCAGGTACTGAACAATCGCGCATACTTAAACGGCACTGGATCGATGGAACATAACATCTACATTTCGAACGCCCTTTCCGATAATCCGATTGTGCGAGGCAATGTTATCTACGACGCCAATGCCGGAAATGGTTTGCAGTTGAACGGCGATTGGGAAATGGGAGGCGATGGTTTTATCGACAATGCGGTAGTCGAAAACAATATCGTCTACTCGAACGCGTCCAAGGGGCTGTCCTTGATTTCTGTCCGCAATGGACGGTTTCAAAATAATATTGTCTATAACAACGGGCCGGCGGCCGGTGGTATTCACCTCGTTGATCAGCTGGGTCAAAACTTCTCGACTGGAAATGTTGTGACTCACAACACGATCGATGAGCCCAATCAGGCCAGCATCCGGGTTAATACCGGAAGCACGAATAATATTATTTTCAATAATATTTCGATCGGGTCTACAGGGATCATTTTTGAAGGAACCGGAAATTATCAAAGCAACAATTACTCGTCGACCGGAGGTGCGGGGATTTTCATTAACTATGCGGCCCATGATTACCATCTCGCGGCAGGCAGTCCGGCTATCAACTTTGGTTTATCGACTTACCGTTCAGTGACGCCTCCGGCTGTAGACATCGAAAGCGGCGCACGGCCCCAAAATGGACTGTTCGATGTCGGCGCATACGAAGTAGGCACCGCCCCGGCACAAGATACAACAAAGCCCAGCGTGTCCGTTACGGCGCCCGCTTCCGGATCGACGGCCAGAGGCGTGGTCACGATCACGGCCTCCGCAAGCGACAACATCGCGGTCACTCGAGTTGAGTTTTTTGTCGACGGCATCCTTTCAGGTACCAAAAACGCGGCACCCTGGACGACGAGCTGGGATTCGGCGGCTCATCTAAATAAAACGTACTCGCTGACAGCTAAAGCGTTCGATGCTGCGGGGAATTTTCAGGCTTCTTCCCCCGTTTCGATCATCGTGAATCGAAAGCCGAGCCCGCCGACGGGACTTCGTGCAGAGCGAAGATAGGACTGAGGAGTCATTATGAGAGAAGGTCGGTTGAAATCAGTGCGGTGGATCCCGGGGCTAATCTTTCTGTCGCTCTTCGGGATGTTCCTTGCGGGATGCACACGAACAGTAACTCCAATGAGTTTATCAGCGGTCTCGATCGATCCTTCGACTAACAAAGGGAGCATTACCCTAGGATGGAATGCACCGACCACTAACACCGACGGGACTGCGGTCGACGACTTGGCCGGATACCGCGTACGGATCGGAACGTCTTCTGGAACTTACGCGACCACAGTCGACGTCGGAGCGACGACGACGACCACCATTCCCAACCTGATCAGCGGACAAACGTATTACTTCGTCGTTTCTGCCATCAACACTTCGGGCGCCGAAAGCAATGCATCCGCTGAGGTCTCGAAAGTGGCTCCGTAAAGTAGCGTCATTCATTCGTACTGATTTCTCGCAGAACAGAACAATACCTTGCCGTTGAATTACAGCAACTTACGAACCAAATTGGACCCATCTCTTCGTACGCTGGGCATAGGTTCTTAGCCATCTTCCCTCTCGTTCGATATTCGATCTGGCTGTTCGGCGCGGGCTACAGAGCATACCTGCTTAAAATGGGCGGGGTGGCTTTGAAAAGACGCGACCCGGACGGGAGCGTACCGGAATGATTCGACGTTCGGGCAGGATTGCCCGAACGTAAATCCCGAGCAAATCCCGGCACAGTCACAATCGGGTTCGCCGGTTCTCGTCATTTCGCACACCCGAGGTCAAAACAAGACTTCAGCAATTCCCAGTTCGCTGAAGGCATTGCGTTCCGATAAACGCAGTGCACCTTGGAACGCTCAGAAAACTCAGAATCCACGCTGACTCGGCCGAGATGAGGCCCGATCAGGAACTTCGGGATCACAGTATACCCCACACCTGCCATGGTCATGCGCAATTGCGCTTCCTGGCTATTGGACTCGACAACGCGGCTCGGTCGGATTCCCTTCTGATGTAATGCGCGCAAGGCAAAATATGGCTGGGAGTAATCACTGACCCGCGACCCCACGAAGGGCAGGACACTAAGGTCTTTGCGCCCAGAGCCTTTTGGGAATACGAGTTTAAACTCTACTTCGCCCAATACCCGGTGCCGCAACCATGGGTCTCTCGCCGGATTGTAAAATAATCCAAAGTCTGACGTCGACTTACTTACGCGCGCCTCGATCTGCTCCGCAGTGCCCGAAAAAAGGTCAACGGTCGATGCCATGCCGAGATCTAACAATCGTTTAACAAATAACGGTACGATGTGAATGCAAAGATTTTCCGATGCCGCCAGTCTGAGTACCTTGCCACTGGCCTCTCGTCGAATCTTCCTTTTAAGTTCATCGAATCGTTCAAACAAATCTTTCGATTCGGAGTAGAGGAGCTTGCCGTCTTCGGTAAGCCGAATCCCGCTTCTGCCCCGAATCATCAAGACCAAGCGTAGCTCCTTTTCTAGCAATTTAACGGAACGAGAGAGAGTTGGCTGACTACTTTGCGTTTCGCGCGCAGCCCTGACAAAAGACCCGTACTTGGCAACATCGCAGAAATGTCTTAAATATAATGTATTCATTTTCTAAATACTTATATTTAAATCATATATTTGGCAAATAGGCACTCGGACATTATCACCTTGTCAGTCGAATACGACGGAGGTGTTATGAAACAAGTATTGATTTTAGTTCTTTTGGTCATGAATTCATCTGCATTTGCTGCGAATTACGTTTGTCGAGGAAGCGACACGTCTTTTGATGGCCTCCGACACACAGAAACCACTGCAAACATACAAATTAATGCAGGTTCCTGTTGGTACTCAGTGGTCACGAAAACAGTCCCTCCTTTCTCGCCGCGAGTTACAAAATGGGAGTCCCCTCAGGACCTCCCCTGTCGACCGGTCTATTCGCGGGATACTGGTGAAATTGAGGGATTTGCCGCGACGATCGAGAAGACATGGAGCACGGAACAATTCTGGTTCTCTCCCGTACGGCTTGGAAAAATATCCATCAGCTACTCATCTACGTATGATTGCGGCGAGCGCGGACCAATGGTCTGCGACGGGCCGTGGTATAACTTCGAATTCTTTGATTGTAAGACCTTACGATGACGGTTCGCTCTCTACGTTCCTGAGGGATATGTTTCACCGACAATCGACGGGCGACCATCTAAGCCAAAATAGCAAATGCATCCCGCAACTAACTAAGAAATTAGTTGCTACCAACTAATTTCTTAGTTAGTCTTTGCCCATAGGGGGCACCATGGCCAGAAAGAGAGAAACCAAGACGCAGCGACTGCTCACGGAAGCGGAGCTTGAGCTGATGGCGATTCTGTGGAAGCTCGGAGAAGGATCGGTCAACGACGTTATCTCGGAGCTGCCCGAAGGACGAAAGCTGGCCTATACCTCGGTTTCTACGATTTTGAGAATCCTCGAGCAGAAGAACGTGCTGGACAGCCGCAAGGAAGGGCGCGGGCACATCTACTATCCCATTCTCAGCAAAGAAACGTACGAGGCGACAAGCCTACATCATCTGGTGACCAACGTTTTCGAGGGAACGCCTTCAACGCTCGTGCGCAGACTCCTCGAAACCGAAGATCTTTCGCAGGACGACTTGAAATCAATTCGGGTTCTTCTGAACAAGAAGTTGAAGTGACATGAATACGGAAAGCCTGATCGCGATTCTTCGCCGATACTTCGAAATCAATATTCTTCTCTGCGTCGCACTGGCGTTCGCTACCGGAGTGGAGCGGCTGTCGAATCGCTATAACCTCGTTACCCGAGTGCAGGCGCTGCGGCTCGCGCAGGGCATGCTCCTGGTGGCGATCTTGCTTCCGGCAGCGGCAAGTCAGATTCCCCGCGACGCGTTACTCAGGCCGTCGGTTCAAGTCTGGTCCGGAACTGACAAGGCGTCGTCCCAATCCTACGCGTTTCTTACACCCGCTTTTCGCGATAGGTCGCAGGAGCCGGTAGCGTCCGTGCTCTCAGGCTGGAGTATTGAAAGTCAAAAAGCGTGGGCGCTATTGTTGGTCTTGCTCGGCGGAAGCGCAATTGGCCTTACCATTTTTGGGTATAGAATCACTCGCCTACGGCGCATGTTGCTGCGAACGCCAGCTGTCAGGGTTGTTGGAAAGGTATCGGTGCTCGTATCGGACATAGACCGGACACCCTATTCGGCCTGGATCTGGGGCAGTGCCTTCGTGGTGCTGCCCTCTTGGATGCTGTTTCATCGGGATGATCTGCGCGTGGCCGTGCGCCATGAGATTCAGCACCATCGAAGCCGCGACACTCTATGGGCTCATCTCCTTGAATGCGCCAAAGCTCTCTTCTTCTGGAATCCTGCGATTTACGAATGGGCCAAGTTGATGACCCATCTTCAAGAATTTGCCTGCGATGAGGTTCTGATCGGCCGTCGGAACACCTCGCCGCAGACATATGGACGCTGCCTGTTGCGGGTGGCGGAATCGGTCGTCGGCTCTCGCTCCATGCTTGCCGGTACCACAGGCATGGCGGTGAGCGCTTCCGGCCACTCACTCAAAAGGAGAATTGAGATGATGTTCGAGAAAAGACGAAAGCCACCCGCTGGATGGTTTGTGGTGATCGGTTTAGGTACCTTTGCATTGATGGCGTCGATAGCCTTCGCCTCGCGCAGCGCAATTCAAGATCGCGCGCTCACGATGACGCAGGCTCGTGCTTTGGCGAAGTCCGCGTCGGTCGGAGCGGCGATCCCGATCACTATGAACGAGTTCGTGCTCACCAAGCTGAATCGGTACGTGGGCACGCCCGAGGGCAGGCGTTACGTGAAACAGGCCTTGATCCGCATGCCTCAGTATCGCGCGATGATCGAACGCAAAATCTCGAAAAACGGATTTCCGTCGGAGCTTTTAGCGATTCCTCTGTTTGAGTCAGGCTTCCAAAATGATGCTGTATCACCCACTCCAAATCGCGCCGCTGGCATCTGGCAGTTCATTCCAGCAACTGCGCGAAAGTACGATCTCATCGTCACCGAAAAAGTGGATGAGCGTTTGAATGCGGAGAAAGAAACCGATGCGGCAATGCGTTACTATCGCGATCTTTTCAATCTCTTCCAGGATTGGCGCTTGGCGCTCAAGGCGTACAACGAGGGAGAGCGGCGCGTGCAGCAGCTTATCAAAGAGCATGGAACGCGTGATCCCTGGGAACTTGAACGAATCTCGACGACCGAGAGCTATCTCGGCGGCGCGATCGCGATGATCATTATCTTGAAAAACCCGTCTTTGTTGGATTGAGCGTGACCTGATGCTCTTGTCGACCTCTTGGCAAGGGCATCAGGCTCAAATCGCTTACCCAATGTTGTTGACTGCTGTCGGTTTTCCAAGAATTTATTTCATCACTTAGCCTGGGTACGCTCCGGCATCGGATTTGGCCCAGAACTTCAGCGAACGTGAAAACCTGCTTTTTGACGATGTCGAAGAACCTTTCGTTCCGGCCATTCTTATCTGGGGACCGCGGGTCGTCCCGTTCGATCTCGGGCTCAGTCTTGGACTAATCCGATCTTTCTACGTTTCGGGGGCAGTAATGGTGCATTTCGCTCCAGGGTGTCCAAACATACTTCCTGTGTCTACCACGGCCACTTTTTAAGGTCGCATTTTGCGACCGAACCTGCTCGTTTATTCGTTTGGTCTCTACCTCCTATAACTTTGCCAAATCGTATCAAGCATGCCTTTTGTCCACGGATAACGAAAATCATGTTCTCGACGATCGATGCAGTCTTAACCATATTTCCTTCTCTCACTCATCCTGGATTTTTGATCGGTATTCGATCCGGCCGTTCGAAGAAAGGGCTTCCAGCAAACGCGCGAAATGCTCTATTTCGACATACAGTTCAAACGGGTCTTTTGGAATTCAAGGTCCGTTCCTCTTATCTGTGAATCGCTGGCAAGAGCATCGCTTGGCCTCACTCCGAGGCCTGCGATTCCTGGATGAGATGAAGCTACGCCACCCGGAGTGATGAAGAATCCGAGGGAGCCGCCGAGAAGTCGCAGCCAGAAGTACACCATTAAACCCGTAGCCATTCAGCCATGGCTGCCACGCCCAAGTGTCTACTCTCTTACGAACCCTACAATGGCCGCCATGCCGGAATACTGAGTGGATGACCATTCACAGACCATGCGATTGTGATCGTTATAAAGCAGTCCGCATTTGATTGTGACCTCGTTATGGCTGTTCCCAAGTTTCGTCTTTCCGTAGCGGTGCTCACCTCTTTTTTCATTGATGGCCTTTTTAACCGTTTTTTTGTCCGGCATGCTCATGAGCTCGGTTTCGGAAGTGTCAAAACTACGAGAGCTGCTCGATTCAAAACAAATGAAATCATGGCACGCAGAGTAGTGCGAAACGAGGAAGGCGAAGCTGCGTAAATAGACAATACTGCCGCCCTCCAGTGCCAGACGCGACCTCGCATCATTGCCGTTGGTAATGATGTTTTGCTCAAGCACTCGCAGCTCCGTGTTCTCTCCCTCCGGAAGCCAGCCACTAGCGGCATGCGTGATAATGAGCCGGTTCTGGGAGCGATCCCAGGGGTTGGTAATGCCTTGCTCATTCAATAACCCGAAGTCATTTTCGGATCTCTCCAGTTTGACATGAAACACGCGCTTCCAGCTTCCGGTGAATTCATTCGCGTTCGCCTTGTCATCGCGGAGTTTGGCGAGATCCAGCGCCTGGCGGACACTGATCTGCTCAAGGCCTGAAACCGCGTTCGACGCCGCAAAAGAAGTGGTTGCACAGAAAACAAACATGAATACGAGAATTGTTTTTTTCATAAATCGAGTCCTATTCATTGATACAAAGTTTTGAGACGGGAGCGAGCGAATTACGGGGGGCTTTCGAGGACGGAACCCATTCCATCGATTTGGTCCGGTAGTTGTATTGATACACCTGCCAGAACGCGCTGATCCTGACGACTGAGTAGCGGTTCATCGTGATCTCAAGGTATTTTCTGAGAGATCCGGACTTATCTCCTCTGATTGGATCGCTCCAACTGTAAGTTATTTCATTCTCGGTTCGGGCAAACCCCAAAGGGTCGACGATTTGCACGGCAAACGGCAGAAGGTCTTTGCGCGGCATTCCGTTTTTAGACGGATAGATCAGAATGGAGAGAGTTTTCGTCGATTCTTGAAATGAAAACTCGTAGGCGCAGCCGGAGCCATCCCGCGATTTGTAGGGCAAGCCGTGCTGACTGTGCTCGGAGCCCAGCGCAAGGTAGAGTTCTTCGATAGTGAGAGGTTCTCCAATTGGTTTCGATTCGTCAGCGGTTTCATAAGTGAGACTGAGGATCCTGCCGATTTCAGTTTTCAATCGGTCCGCTGAAAAGCGATCCAATTCTTCGAGGAGAATGCGTGTGACGCGTCGGACGGACTCATAGTCTTCGCGGCGTATTTCGACGGCGTCGCACATCTGCCCGCGCATGGGGCGGCTGCACTCCCATGAAATTCCGTCTCGCGCGAGAACGAGTCCCATCACCAGCTCGTGAACGAGGAGTGTGGCTTTCTCTCTCGGGCGCATGCGATCGTAATAGACGCTATCGATCCAGATCGATCCTTGCGTTTGAAGCGCCAGCTGATCCGTTTTGAAGGTGACCCCGACGACGTAAGACGGGATATGTTCGAGCAAGGCGGGAATCAGATAAATGTTTTTGGATTCATAAACGCGGGTGAGGTCTTCTTTGAGCCCCGGCAGTTTCTGCTGCAGCCGATAGAGCATGGGCGAGACGATTTCCTTGAACTCCGGAAGCGAGACCAGGTCCACTGCATAACTTTCCAAAGGGACCCCCTGGTAACCATTTCCGCCGCCACTGGCCTCTCCCCCGGCAAAAGCCGCCGGAAGCGCCAGCGAGGCGACGCGCTCAGCCGACAATTGAAACTCTCGATCCCGCAGATTCAGGGCATCCTCGATCTTCTCGTGCGTTGCGGGCTTGCCGTGCAGGAAGAGGGACGCTACCGCACCGGAACAGTATCGATTCATTTGGGCGAGGGATCGCCCATGCTCTCGAAGCATCACACGAACTGGAGAATGCGCGCGATTCACGATCTCGATAATGGACGCCCTGAGGGGCATTTGCATTATTCATCAGTGGTGTCGATCGCGCGTGAAGATGTCCCGAAGGCGCGGGAAATCCTCCTCGGCGCCATCGAAGAGATCCGAAGGGTCGTCAAAGACTCGAAAGAAAACAGTGTCTATGCGTACTGCCTGGACCTGTTCGAAGTTTAGGGCATTGGATCCAGTCGAGCCGGTCCTGCAGGTCTGCGTCATTAATACCCGCGGATTTAGGAAATAGGCTTCACTCCACCATCTCATAATATTACACTCGGGCAAGCGGCACACTCGAGACCTGACGGACCGGACATACTCACTGGAGCCCCTGATGAGCACTGAAAAAGAAGCAATCAAAGCCTTAGCTGAATGCGTTTCGGGCACAAGGTTGTTGCACGATCCGGCGGTCTTGGAGCGGTACAGTCGAAGTACGGCCTTTTGGAGTACCAAGCCCCTGGCGGTCGTATTTCCCGAGAACCGTGAAGAAGTGCAAAATCTCATTAAGATCGCAAACCGATTCCGGGTCCCGGTCTATCCGGTGTCCCAGGGCCGTAACTGGGGGTACGGCGACGCGTGCGCCCCAACTGACTGCGCAGATGCACTTCCATTTTCTTATCTGAAGAAATCTCAGTTTAGCCTTACGAAGTCGTAGCTCCCGCCACCTTGCAATAACGTGAATTGGCTGCCTTGGCCAGACTGATCCAATTTGAATATGAACGAAGCTTCAATTTCCGGGCTCTCAAATTCTGTATCGGATTTTGAAAAAAGCCTTATGCGGTAATTGTCCTGCTGTAATCCGAGAATCCCATGATCAACAAATATCGTAAGCGTCATCCGCAAGGGCTCCGAATGATAGACGCCAATCAGCTGTTTCTGAATTTCCGGGTCTGTCGCTTTCCATTCAGGCACACGGCATTCAACACCGAAAATTGGCGCACCAACGCAATCGGGCGAAATATCTGTATTTGAAAGTACCACAAAGCCCAGCTGATCCTCCCGGTCGAAAACCAGGTTAGCTCGATATCCACCCGTAGCTCCTGCGTGAGTCACAACCGAGTGATCTCCGAGTTTTGTAGAAAACCAACCGAGCCCAACCATAACACCATCAGAATCTGCTTTCTTCCGAGGTTTTTGTGCAAGTTCAGCCGCCTCCCCGAGCGGGCTGGAGTCTGGGCGCATATTAAATCGGGTGTATTTGATCAAATCAATCGCGGTCGTCTTGAGTACACCTGCTGGTTCCAACACATTAAGGTCCCAAAACGGAATCAGGTTAAAAAAACTTCCATATCCCTGCGCGGCCCGACTGAAATCGGAGGATTGCAGCGCCACTTTCGTATCGCCCATACCCAGCGGACCGGTGAGGTTGCTCTGAAGGTAGGCACGAAACTCTGTGCGATTGAGCTTGCTCGCTATGAGATGGCCCAGCAAGCCCATGCCAAGATTAGAGTATGAGCAAGGATAGGGACCAGCTTCTTTTTGTCTAAATCCTTTTAGGAATGCGAGTAACAGTCCTTCGTCATAATCCTTGTAAGGATTAAGCGGATCGGCAGGCAAAAAGTTGTCGGGCATACGTGGCAACCCTGAGGTGTGGGTTGCAAGCTGTTCCAACGTAATTGCGCCAGCGTCTGTCCCCCGCAATTCTGGCCACAGCGTTTGAACCTGGTCCTCCAACCGTACTCGACCGCGATTAACTTCCAACGCCAGCAACGTATTGGTAAATGTCTTCGTGATAGACCCCATCTCGAAAAATGTATCTCCGCCGGGAGTTTCACCTGTTCCAAAAATGCGTTCTCCGTAATTCCAGATATGGGTTTCATCACCGTGAATAACGCCAACAACTACGCCCACCTGAGTTCGATTTTTGAAATGCTTGGCAACTATGTCGTCGACCTTCACTTTAACGGAGTCAGACCAATCAGAAGCCAGCGCAGTGGCAGCGCCAAAGGCATAGAACATAAGCACAATTGAGTGATAATGAAAGGCGCGCATAACGCGCGGATAGCGCACCGCGACATTCTTGTCAAGCTAGCCTTTGTTCTTCAGAACGGAGATGCCGACGCACCTTTCATAAAGGCCCTCAATTCTTTAATGATCTAAGATCGAAAACAGAACCCACTTCAAGCAGATGAGACCAGATCGGAATAAATGAACTCGCAAAATCAGCCGACCCTGGAACCAGCGCAGTGAGGCGACTTCGATCAGCGGGATTTTTAGCTGCGTAGTCTGTCATCTTCACGAGAAGGAGCCCCGAAAGGAATACCTTCTTTGGATCCTGCGGCATGGGAAGATCCTTGTAATTTGGAAAAACAAAAGGCTTTTTCTGAACTTCAAATACCCTTAGTCCACAAAGTTCCTCCGGCTTGTCACTGCACCGTCTTTGCTCTGCAAAGAAGACCTTGTCCCCAGCAGTCTCTTCCCCTAGCCGAATAAGGATTCTGGAATACAGGTCTATGATGGCTCGATGAACGGCAAGCACGCCAGTAGCGCTTGCCGCAGCCTTTTCCGATTCCGTGCCGGCCCTCGTGGATTTGGCCGGAAGAACATAAACTGAGGAGAACGGAACCGACGAGTCAAAATCGTCCTGCGTTTTTGGTACTGCTGCCGCCAAAGGCTGGGCTTGCGAAAAACGTTTGTCACTCGAATCGATAGTCGCATACTTTATCCGCACTTGGCTCCGAGCCTGAACGTAGTCGTACAGATCACTGCCACCCGGGATGTTTCTCAATAGAAACGCGTCGAGCACCTTTCTTGCGCTGATGTCATGGTCAAGAGACTTGGGCCATTCGTACAATTTCAAATAGAGCTTCAGCCTTTCTGGAGCCGAGCGCGTCGGCAGAGGAAATCCAAGCCCGAGAATATCCTTGTAGCCGATATTCGTGATGTCCGGCTCATAGGCAGGGATATTTCGGAGCGCGGGGTTGAGTTGCCCAGAAACATTGGCTGCCTGCGTTTGAGGCAAATACACCAGATGAAACTTCAAATCCCGATTGATCTTCCAGCCCGTTACGGGATTTGCCGCGAAGGAACTCGCCACAAACGTATTCAATGACACAAGAAGGATTGCAAATAACCCAACAAAAAACTTTCTGACCATAAACGCTTCTCCGCTCCGGTTGATTATCATCAGTAGAACCGCTAATTCTTTCGCCAGCAAGAATGAAAAAGCCAGTTTGCCAGCTCTGGTCTTTCCGACGGATACGGATTCGCCTTGATGGCCGACATCCGAAAATTGCCGTAGCCCTCGTCCGTCAAATTGAGAAGAATAAAACCGTAGCCCTCGCGGCGGTATTCATCTTCTGTGAAACGCCATGTCGTAGCCGTCGCAAATGGGTAACGGCCACCTCCGCTCGGCGCAAAATCCACGCCCCCTGGAATAATGAGTTCGCCACGTTCATTGATAGCGATGCCGGTACGGCGTCTGTCCTTCAGGTCACCGAAAGCCCCCTGACGAACGAAATATTCGACTGCGGCGCTATTTCTCAAAACGAGTTGTGACCGCACAAACCACTGCCCTCGGGTTTGATACCATTCTTGATCGATTGCGAGCTCGCCCCCTTGGCAGCTCATGACGGGCTCCCACGCAGCCGACGCCTCTGCCAAATTCAGGGCAATGATCAGCACGGGCAATAAATTCAGATTTTTCATAATTCACTCCTATTCGTGTCCTGCGGTATACCTGCACGCGCATTCCGTATCAATGCATTTATATGCATCCGAACCGTGCATATTTGCATTCCTGATGATAATATGAATTCTATGAATTGGGACTACTACCGATACTTCATCGAAGTCTATAGAACGGGTTCCCTCAAAGAGGCGGCACGGAAACTGGGCGTGAATCAAACTACCGTTGGAAGAAACCTCTCGGCGCTCGAGACCGAAGTGGGAACACGACTTTTTGAGCGAAGATCGGATGGGTTCGTCATCACCGCTGCCGGAACGCGGATTTTAGCGGCGATTCAAGCAACCGAGGAAAAGATGCTTGGAGTAGAACGCCTCCTCTCTGGAAAGGACGAGCGCGCCGAGGGAGTTGTTAAAATTGCGGCTCCCGGTGCACTCGCCAATCATTGGCTCATTCCGAAGCTTTCGCCTTTCATGAAGAAAAACCCGCAGGTAGAACTTCAATTCCTCACGGGCCCAGAGCTGGTAAATCTTGCCCGCAGAGATGCTGATATTGCTCTTCGCCTGGTCAAACCAAAACAAAGTGGCTTAGTGCTTCGACGTGCGGGAAACATGAAGCTTGGGCTTTTCGGGAGCGAAAAACTCTTTCCAGGCACCACAATTCCTAAAAAGACGGATATTCATGATTTTCCATTCATCGGCCTTTTTCCTGACGTCGTTTCAGACGCGGAATCAGATTTGCTGAAGAAGCTCGAGAAGACCAGGCCACCCTCGATCAAATCCGCCGCGTGGAGTTCCGTATATTCCGCCGTAACCGCGGGTTTGGGGATCGGCATTCTTCCCAATTTCATGACTGCTGGAAAAAAGGGGCTTGTGCCGATCCTCCCGGAGATCACTGTCTCTGTCCCCGTATGGATCGTGTATCATCCAGACCTGAAGAATGCGGCGCGGGTCAGGGTCGTTCTTGACCATTTGAACAGACTTTTCGAGAACGATTTCAAATAAATGAGCCCCGCTACGGCGCATTTCCAGCGAAATTCCAGTAGTTACGATCAATCAAGAAACTACGCTCCTCTCATGCACAAATTCAAAAGTGCCGATAAGTTCACAAATGACCAGTGCGTCACTTCGTCTTATTCTGCTCCTGGTTTTTGGCTCGATTCCATACACAAACGCATTTGCAACAGAAGCATTCACCCCCGATCGCAATAGCGTCGACGCACAGGTCCTCGCCAGGGAAATTCATCGAGGCAGAAAGAGCATCACGGAGTTTGCCTATATCAGTGAAATTTGCAGGGAACTCAAGGTCCGCTGTTGGCTCTTCGGCGGCACTGCCACTGCCTTCGGCCAACACACTAAAAACAAGATCATCCGAAACCAGCATCCCGACTGGTTCCGAGCCGGCGCAAGCCGATTC
>Ga0208245_1001170_pt1 | contig 17034 bp, 2 predicted proteins | sample RifOxyC1_FD_184035 | JGI IMG/M metagenome (GOLD analysis project Ga0208245, IMG submission 184035) | Soil microbial communities from Rifle, Colorado - Rifle Oxygen_injection C1 (SPAdes) | ecosystem: Environmental > Terrestrial > Deep subsurface > Rock core/Sediment | place: Rifle, Colorado... | reverse complement strand
TTTTTAACAAGCTTTTTAGTTTTCATAAGTAGTTCTTGATCGCTATAGTTTTTAATATTCATCGGCTTTCCCTTGGTGTTTAGTTGCTTAAATAGGTAGCATAAATATCAATAAAAGAAAAATGTCATAATCTCCTGTCGCCGTGCTCAGAGCGCCTTAAGGTCAATGCGGTTACTTATTGTAGCTGCTAAAATACATTTTTAAATCCATGGGTTTTAAAAATTAAACAAATAAGATAAAAAATAAAAATGAGGGAGTCTAGGTATGGTTTCTGTGCTTTGAAATATTTTTCAAAAAAATCTTACCGTGAAAAATATTTTTATTCGTCCATATTAATGCTTGGATTTTTAAGTTGATCGATAACCTTTGGAGCACACTTCATGGACAGGTAAAAGCATGAGGCAATACTTGCTATAAGGCCACGCACTTATATTGGTATCGGTAGGGGAGTTCTTGATTATCCTCCAAGAAATTTCCGGATTCAAGCATTCCTCCTTTATGCGTAGTTAATAAAAATTTATCAACTGTAAAAGTTGATTTTTCCCAGCCCAAAAAATCAAGCGGTGCTGACAAAAATAGATCTGAATTTAATTGGAATGAAAAAATTCCATCATCGGTTGGGGAAGTCATTTCAGCAAATATTTCAAACGTTTCATGAACTTGACCAAAGTTATGGTTGAGTCCACGGGTGAGATGGCCTTTTAGTTCGTCTTTTGAAATTGTACCCACAAAAACTGAAAAATTACCGTTATTATGATTTGTACTACAGCGTATCGATGCATTCGTTGATTGAGTTGCTCGTACATTGCCTATCGTTAACAGGGCAATTGAAAAAAAAGTTGCAATCAGTTGTTTCATCTAACTCTCCTTGATTATGCTATGGTTATTCTTTTTAGTAGGTTGATTTTTAGACCAAATTATTACGCTAATATTGTATAAGACATTGGTTTTTTTAAGGAATTTTCGGGCTTCTCTGTATGTAAAGATGCTTGTTTAATTTTCATTTCATTTTCATTATTCTTGTCTCTGGAGGGTGATTCCTCACAAATCTCTTGAGAGATCGTTTGGTCTCTAATTTTTACATGGTCAAAGGAGTCCTAAATAAAAAAGCCGAAAAATGCACAAATTATGGGCAAAATTCTAAGAAATCTTATCAAATTACCACTAAATAAATAATAAATCATGATTTTGGTTTGTTGCCTAACATATTAAAATTAAAGAATAATTATGGAATTACGATAAAAATACTATAGTGCGTTAGCATAAACAACTCTCGGCGTTATACTTGTGGGTAAGTAATAATCTCCCTAGATTATAAATGCGGGACGTTGGCTCTCTAGGAGAATACTTTGGTGATATTTCCAAAAATCTATTTAATCATGCTGTTTGGCTTAATTATAAGCTCCTGCATGTTTCAACCTGATCAGCTTAATGTCAAAGTTGTTTTAAAGAATAATGTCAATAGTTCTAGTGGGGCATTGGCAGTTAGATTTGTCATTATAGATCCTGTCAACGTGACCACTAGTGCTACCGCTATGATTACCATTCAGGCGCACAATGCAGCCGGACAGGTCGTGACCAGTTATCAAGACGATGTGGATCTGGTAAGTGACGGTAGTTCATTGATTAACGGTCTTTCCCAACAGGAAAGAGTTGATATTGTAAACGGGGTTGGAACCATCGCCCTCACCGATTCGGTGGAAGAAACTGTTCATTTAACTATGGCCAATTCTTATGGATCAATCACCAATCTCACTAATACCCAGGACATTATTTTTTCAAACTTGGTGGCCACTAAATTTGTAATTCTAAATCCGGTAGATACCACTGTGGGGGTTCCCACCCTGGTGCGCATCCAGGCGCAATCGGCCGGAAGCGTTCGGGTGTTTACTTATCAAAACGATGTTGATCTGCTCAGTGATGGCGATTCGGTCATCGGCGGAATTGCCCAGTCCTACACACTTAATATCGTGAACGGGGAGGGCTCTGTCTTCATTAACGATCTTACTCCGGAAACCGTCAATCTGACCCTTGCTAATCCCCAGGGAACGATTGTGGATGCCACCAGTGTGGCAGATGTTATTTTTAATCCGGGTAGTGCTTCCGTGGTGGCCTTATATGTGACCGGAGCAAGCTCGCTGGTTGCTAATGGAATAACTACGACAACTTTAACTGCATCCGTAACCGATACCAATGGTAACCCTGTTAATAATGAAACCGTCACTTTAAATATCCCAGCTAATGGTGGATCAGTACCTGGCACCGTAAATACTAATGCTTCAGGACTTGCTGTATTTACCTTAACCAGTTCGACTGTAGCAGGAACTTATAACTATACCGCCACTGCCAATAGTCTTACTTCAACCCAAAAATCAGTAACCTTCACAGCCGGTGTAGCAACAGATGTTGATGTTTATGTAACTGGCGCATCCTCTATTGTTGCCAACGGTGTGACGACAACGACATTAACCGCATCAGTAACTGATAGCAACGGAAACCCAGTCAATAATGAAACCGTTACTTTAAATATTCCAGCAAACGGTGGATCAGTTCCTGGTACCGTTAACACCAATGTTTCAGGACTCGCTGTATTTACTTTAACTAGTTCAACTGTAGCCGGCACTTATAACTATACAGCTACTGCCAATAGTGTGACTTCAACTCAGAAATCGGTAACGTTCACCGCTGGTGTAGCAACAGACGTTGATGTTTATGTAACGGGAGCTAGTTCGATACTTGCGAATGGAGTGACTACAACGACCTTAACAGCTTCCGTAACTGATACCAATGGTAACCCCGTCAATAATGAAACCGTTACCTTAAATATTCCAGCAAATGGTGGATCAGTACCTGGTACCGTTAACACTAATGCTTCAGGTTTGGCCGTATTTACATTGACCAGTTCAACCGTAGCAGGAACCTATAATTATACTGCTACTGCTAACAGTGTGACTTCAACTCAAAAATCGGTAACGTTCACGGCAGGAGTTGCTACTGATGTAGATGTTTATGTAACTGGAGCAAGTTCAATTGTGGCAAACGGAGTATCAACTACAACCTTAACGGCATCCGTAACTGATACCAATGGTAACCCAGTTAATAACGAAACCGTCACTTTAAATATTCCAGCCAATGGTGGCTCAGTACCTGGAACAGTTAATACCAACGCTTCAGGACTTGCTGTATTTACGTTAACCAGCTCAACTGTTGCAGGAACTTATAACTATACTGCTACCGCTAATAGCGTGACTTCAACTCAAAAATCTGTAACCTTTACTGCTGGTGCTGTGGCCAACGTTGATTTATATTTAACCGGATCAAATTCCATTGTGGCCAATGGAGTAAGTACTACTACCTTTACCGCATCAGTAACTGATACCAACGGTAACCCGATTAATAATGAGGCCGTGGTTTTAAATATTCAATTAAACGGTGGTTCAGTTCCTGGATCAGTCAATACCAATGCGGGAGGTCTGGCTTCCTTTACCTTAACTAGCTCAACTGTAGCAGGTTCTTATAATTTTACCGCCACCGCCGACGTTATCACTTCGGGAGTCCAGTCAGTAACCTTTGTGGCCGATGTAGCTACTGATGTCGATTTATATGTAACGGGTGCTAGTACAATAGATGCTGATGGAATTGCAACAACAACCTTAACTGCATCAGTAACTGATACTAACGGTAACCCAGTCAATAACGAAACCGTCACCTTGAATATTCCAGTCAATGGTGGTTCAGTGCCTGGCACGGTCAACACTAATGCTTCGGGACTCGCAGTATTTACCTTAACCAGCTCGACGGTTACTGGAACCTATAATTACACCGCCACTGCCAATAGTATTACCTCATCGCAAAAACAAGTTTCATTTGTGGTGGGAGCTGCTGCTAACGTTGAGGTTTATGTAACAGGAGTATCGACCATTGTTGCTAATGGAGTATCAACCACCACATTAACGGCATCCGTAACGGATACTAATGATAACCCGGTTAATAATGAAACCGTCACTTTAAATATTCCAGTCAATGGTGGATCAGTACCGGGCACCGTCAATACTAACGCTTCAGGCTTGGCTGTATTTACCTTAACTAGCTCGACGGTAGCAGGAACTTATAATTATACCGCAACGGCAAATTCAATTACCTCAACTCAAAAACAAGTAATCTTTACTGCTGACGTAGCTACCGATGTGGATGTTTATGTCACCGGTGCTTCTTCAATTGTGGCAAACGGTGTATCAACTACAACGTTAACAGCATCGGTAACTGATACTAACGGTAACCCAGTCAATAATGAAACCGTTACTTTAAATATCCCAGCAAATGGCGGCTCAGTACCTGGTACCGTAAATACCAATGCTTCAGGACTCGCAGTATTTACCTTGACTAGCTCGATTGTAGCAGGAACTTATAATTATACAGCTACCGCTAATAGTGTGACTTCAACTCAAAAACAAGTAACCTTCACAGCAGGAGTTGCTACTGATGTAGATGTATATGTAACCGGATCTAGCTCGATACTTGCTAATGGCGTGACAACTACAACTTTAACCGCATCAGTAACCGATACGAACGGTAACCCAGTTAATAATGAAACCGTTACTTTAAATATTCCAGCAAACGGTGGATCAGTACCTGGTACGGTCAACACTAATGCTTCAGGACTTGCAGTATTTACTTTGACTAGTTCAACCGTAGCTGGAACTTATGACTATACTGCTACCGCTAATAGTGTGACTTCAACTCAAAAACAAGTAATCTTCACCGCTGGTGTGGCAACAGACGTAGATGTATATGTAACTGGCGCAAGTTCAATTGTGGCAAACGGAGTATCAACTACCACTTTAACCGCATCAGTAACTGATACTAACGGTAACCCCGTCAATAACGAAACCGTTACTTTAAATATTCCAGCTAATGGTGGATCAGTACCTGGAACGGTTAATACTAATGCTTCAGGTTTGGCAGTGTTCACACTTACCAGTTCAACCGTGGCTGGAACTTATAACTATACAGCAACGGCAAATTCAATTACCTCAACCCAGAAACAAGTAATCTTTACAGCAGGTGCCGCAACAGACGTTGATGTATATGTAACTGGATCTAGCTCGATACTTGCTAATGGTGTAACCACTACAACTTTAACAGCATCAGTAACTGATACTAACGGTAACCCCGTTAATAACGAAACCGTCACTTTAAATATTCCAGCAAATGGTGGCTCAGTGCCTGGAACAGTTAATACCAATGCCAGTGGTTTGGCAGTATTTACTCTCACAAGTTCAACCGTAGCCGGAACCTATAATTATACAGCTACAGCTAACAGCGTGACTTCAACTCAAAAATCTGTAACCTTTACTGCTGGTGCTGTGGCCAACGTTGATTTATATTTAACCGGATCAAATTCCATTGTGGCCAATGGAGTAAGCACCACCACTTTTACGGCATCTGTCACAGATACCAATGGTAACCCGATTAATAATGAGGCCGTGGTTTTAAATATTCAATTAAACGGTGGTTCAGTTCCTGGATCAGTCAATACCAATGCAGGAGGTCTGGCTTCCTTTACTTTAACTAGCTCAACCGTTGCTGGTTCTTATAATTATACCGCAACTGCTGACGTTATCACCTCGGGAGTCCAATCAGTAAGTTTCGTGGCCGATGTAGCTACTGATGTCGATTTATATGTAACGGGTGCTAGTACAATAGATGCTGATGGAATTGCAACAACAACTTTAACTGCCTCAGTAACTGATACCAACGGTAACCCCGTCAATAACGAAACCGTCACCTTGAATATTCCAGTCAATGGTGGCTCAGTGCCTGGCACGGTCAACACTAATGCTTCGGGACTCGCAGTATTTACCTTAACCAGCTCGACGGTTACTGGAACGTATAATTATACCGCCACTGCCAACAGTATTACCTCATCGCAAAAACAAGTTTCATTTGTGGTGGGAGCTGCTGCTAACGTTGAGGTTTATGTAACAGGAGTATCGACCATTGTTGCTAATGGAGTATCAACCACCACATTAACGGCATCCGTAACTGATACTAATGATAACCCGGTTAATAATGAAACCGTCACTTTAAATATTCCAGTCAATGGTGGATCAGTACCTGGTACCGTTAACACTAATGCTTCAGGACTTGCAGTATTTACCTTAACTAGCTCGACGGTAGCAGGAACTTATAACTATACCGCTACTGCCAATAGTATTACCTCAACCCAGAAACAAGTCACCTTTACTGCTGACGTGGCTACCGATGTGGATGTTTATGTCACCGGTGCTTCTTCAATTGTGGCAAACGGTGTATCAACCACCACCTTAACTGCATCTGTAACTGATACTAACGGTAACCCAGTCAATAATGAAACTGTCACCTTAAATATTCCAGCCAATGGCGGATCAGTGCCGGGTACCGTAAACACCAATGCTTCAGGTCTCGCAGTATTTACTTTGACTAGCTCGATTGTAGCTGGAACTTATAATTATACAGCTACCGCAAATAGTGTGACTTCAACTCAAAAACAAGTAACCTTCACAGCAGGAGTTGCTACTGATGTAGATGTTTATGTAACAGGATCTAGCTCGATACTTGCTAATGGCGTGACAACTACAACTTTAACCGCATCAGTAACCGATACGAACGGTAACCCAGTTAATAATGAAACCGTTACTTTAAATATTCCAGCCAATGGTGGATCAGTGCCTGGCACGGTTAATACTAATGCCAGTGGTTTGGCAGTATTTACACTTACTAGTTCAACTGTAGCTGGAACTTATGACTATACTGCTACCGCTAATAGTGTGACTTCAACTCAAAAACAAGTAATCTTCACCGCTGGTGTGGCAACAGACGTAGATGTATATGTAACTGGCGCAAGTTCAATTGTGGCAAACGGAGTATCAACTACCACTTTAACCGCATCAGTAACTGATACTAACGGTAACCCCGTCAATAACGAAACCGTTACTTTAAATATTCCAGCTAATGGTGGATCAGTACCTGGAACGGTTAATACTAATGCTTCAGGTTTGGCAGTGTTCACACTTACCAGTTCAACCGTGGCTGGAACTTATAACTATACAGCAACGGCAAATTCAATTACCTCAACCCAGAAACAAGTAATCTTTACAGCAGGTGCCGCAACAGACGTTGATGTATATGTAACTGGATCTAGCTCGATACTTGCTAATGGTGTAACCACTACAACTTTAACAGCCTCTGTAACTGATACCAATGGTAACCCAGTTAATAATGAAACCGTTACTTTAAATATCCCGGCCAATGGTGGATCAGTGCCTGGTACGGTTAATACTAATGCCAGTGGTTTGGCAGTATTTACTTTAACTAGCTCGACAGTAGCTGGAACTTATAATTATACAGCAACCGCTAATAGCGTGACTTCAACTCAAAAATCTGTAACCTTTACTGCTGGTGCCGTGGCCAACGTTGATTTATATTTAACCGGATCAAATTCCATTGTGGCCAATGGAGTAAGCACCACCACTTTTACGGCATCTGTCACAGATACTAATGGTAACCCGATTAATAATGAGGCCGTGGTTTTAAATATTCAATTAAACGGTGGTTCAGTTCCTGGATCAGTCAATACCAATGCAGGAGGTCTGGCTTCCTTTACCTTAACTAGCTCAACTGTAGCAGGTTCTTATAATTTTACCGCCACCGCCGACGTTATCACTTCGGGAGTCCAGTCAGTAACCTTTGTAGCCGATGTAGCTACTGATGTCGATTTATATGTAACGGGTTCGAGCACAATCGATGCTGATGGAATCGCCACCACTACTCTGACCGCATCAGTAACTGATACCAACGGTAATCCGGTCAATAACGAAACCGTCACCTTGAATATTCCAGTCAATGGTGGCTCAGTGCCTGGCACGGTCAATACCAATGCTTCAGGACTCGCAGTATTCACCTTAACTTCTTCGACGGTAGCGGGGACTTATAATTATACCGCAACGGCAAATTCAATTACTTCAACTCAGAAACAAGTCATCTTCACAGCAGGTGTAGCAACAGACGTTGATGTTTATGTCACCGGTGCTTCTTCAATTGTGGCAAACGGAGTATCAACTACAACTTTAACTGCATCAGTAACCGATACCAATGGTAACCCAGTCAATAATGAAACCGTCACTTTAAATATTCCTGCCAACGGTGGGTCAGTGCCTGGTACCGTTAACACCAACGCAAGTGGTTTAGCTGTATTTACTTTAACTAGCTCGACAGTAGCTGGTACCTATAATTATACCGCAACGGCAAATTCAATTACCTCATCTCAAAAACAAGTCATCTTCACTGCAGGTGTAGCAACAGATGTAGATGTTTATGTGACTGGTGCATCCTCTATTGTTGCCAATGGTGTGACGACTACAACTTTAACTGCATCAGTAACCGATACCAATGGTAACCCAGTCAATAATGAAACCGTCACTTTAAATATTCCAGCTAATGGTGGCTCAGTACCTGGTACCGTTAACACCAACGCTTCAGGTTTGGCAGTGTTCACACTTACCAGTTCAACCGTAGCTGGAACCTATGATTATACTGCTACCGCAAATAGTGTGACCTCAACTCAAAAATCTGTAACGTTCACAGCAGGAGTTGCTACTGATGTAGATGTATATGTAACCGGATCTAGCTCGATACTTGCTAATGGCGTGACAACTACAACTTTAACCGCATCAGTAACCGATACGAACGGTAACCCAGTTAATAATGAAACCGTTACTTTAAATATTCCAGCCAATGGTGGATCAGTGCCTGGCACGGTTAATACTAATGCCAGTGGTTTGGCAGTATTTACACTTACTAGTTCAACTGTAGCTGGAACTTATGACTATACTGCTACCGCTAATAGTGTGACTTCAACTCAAAAACAAGTAATCTTCACCGCTGGTGTGGCAACAGACGTAGATGTATATGTAACTGGCGCAAGTTCAATTGTGGCAAACGGAGTATCAACTACCACTTTAACCGCATCAGTAACTGATACTAACGGTAACCCCGTCAATAACGAAACCGTTACTTTAAATATTCCAGCTAATGGTGGATCAGTACCTGGAACGGTTAATACTAATGCTTCAGGTTTGGCAGTGTTCACACTTACCAGTTCAACCGTAGCTGGAACCTATGATTATACTGCTACCGCTAATAGTGTGACTTCAACTCAAAAATCTGTAACGTTCACAGCAGGAGTTGCTACTGATGTAGATGTTTATGTAACAGGATCTAGCTCGATACTTGCTAATGGCGTGACAACTACAACTTTAACCGCATCAGTAACTGATACGAACGGTAACCCCGTCAATAACGAAACCGTTACTTTAAATATCCCAGCAAATGGTGGCTCAGTGCCTGGTACCGTTAACACCAACGCTTCAGGTTTGGCAGTGTTCACACTTACCAGTTCAACCGTAGCTGGAACCTATGATTATACTGCTACCGCTAATAGTGTGACCTCAACTCAAAAATCTGTAACGTTCACAGCAGGAGTTGCTACTGATGTAGATGTATATGTAACTGGCGCAAGTTCAATTGTGGCAAACGGAGTATCAACTACCACTTTAACCGCATCAGTAACTGATACTAACGGTAACCCCGTCAATAACGAAACCGTTACTTTAAATATTCCAGCTAATGGTGGATCAGTGCCTGGTACGGTCAACACTAATGCTTCAGGACTTGCAGTATTTACTTTGACTAGTTCAACCGTAGCTGGAACTTATGACTATACTGCTACCGCTAATAGTGTGACTTCAACTCAAAAACAAGTAATCTTCACCGCTGGTGTGGCAACAGACGTAGATGTATATGTAACTGGCGCAAGTTCAATTGTGGCAAACGGAGTATCAACCACCACTTTAACCGCATCAGTAACTGATACTAACGGTAACCCTGTCAATAACGAAACCGTTACTTTAAATATCCCAGCAAATGGTGGCTCAGTGTCTGGTACCGTTAACACCAACGCTTCAGGTTTGGCAGTGTTCACACTTACCAGTTCAACCGTAGCTGGAACCTATGATTATACTGCTACCGCTAATAGTGTGACCTCAACTCAAAAATCTGTAACGTTCACAGCAGGAGTTGCTACTGATGTAGATGTCTATGTAACCGGTGCTTCTTCAATTGTGGCAAATGGTGTAACCACGACTACGCTTACCGCATCAGTAACTGATACTAATGGTAACCCAGTCAGTAACGAAACCGTAACTTTAAATATCCCTGCAAATGGTGGATCAGTGCCTGGTACGGTCAACACTAATGCTTCTGGACTTGCAGCATTTACACTTACTAGTTCAATCGTCGCAGGAACCTATAACTATACCGCAACAGCCAACGCAATCACTTCAAGTTCAAAACAAGTCATCTTCACCGCTGGTGCAGCTACTAATGTTGATGTTTATGTAACCGGAGCTTCTTCAATCGTTGCTGATGGTGTAACCACGACTACTCTTACTGCATCGGTAACAGACACCAATGGTAATCCAGTTAATAATGAAACGGTCACCTTAAATATTCCACTCAACGGTGGATCAGTTCCTGGAACCGTTAACACAAATGCTTCAGGACTTGCAGTTTTTACTTTAACCAGTTCATTGGTCACTGGAACTTATAACTATACCGCAACAGCTAACGCTATTACATCAAGTTCAAAACAAGTCATCTTTACCGCTGGCGTTGCTGGTGCTGAAATTCTCTCGATAAATATCAAAACTGGATTTAGCGCTCAGACTGATGCAGAAAGTGTGGAATATACCATAACATTTAGTGAAGGAATTTCAGGTTTAAGTACTGCTGATTTTGATTTAATTACTACTAATACAGCATCTGGGATATTACAAAGTGTAACTAGTGATTCTACTTCAACTTATACTGCAATTATAAGTACGGTAACAGGAACTGGAACTCTAAGACTTGATTTAAATGATGATGATTCAAGTATCATTGATAGTGAAGCTAACCCTCTGCTGACTACGACAGCTTCTGGACAGACTTATGACATCACCGATCGTTTCGGGTTTGGAGGCGTTCATAATGATGTGAAGGTGGTGGGTGATTATGCTTATGTAGCGCAATCTCAAGGGCTTTATATTTATGACATTTCAGAAAGCTCAACCCCGGAACTGGTCGCAAGGTATAAAACTTCAGGATCAGCAGAAGGTGTTGATGTCTCTGGAAATTATGCTCTCGTGGCAGATGGAACGAATGGATTAGTAATCATTGATATAAGTAATCCACTGAATCCGACGCTTGCAGTAAGCTATAATACAGTGGGAACTGCTTATGGGGCTACTCTTTCCGGAAATTATGCTTACGTAGCAGATGGAACGAGTGGTTTAGCGATCATTGATATAAGTAATCCACTGAATCCGACTCTGGCGGGAAGCTACAACACAGCAGGAACTGCCTATGGAGTTATACTTTCCGGAAATTATGCTTACGTAGCAGATGGTGTCAGTGGTTTGGTCGTGGTGAATATAAGTGATCCACTGAATCCGACTCTGGCGGGAAGCTACAACACAGCAGGAACTGCCTATAGAGTTATACTTTCCGGAAATTATGCTTACGTAGCAGATGGTGGCAGTGGTTTGGTCGTGGTGAATATAAGTAATCCACTGAATCCGACTCTGGCAGGAAGCTACAACACAGCAGGAACTGCCTATGGAGTTATACTTTCCGGAAATTATGCTTATGTGGGAGATGGATCTAATGGTTTAGTAGTCCTTGATATAAGTAATCCACTAAGTCCGACTCTGGCAGGAGGCTATAGTACGTTAGGGCTTGCTTATGGAATTTCTGTTTTTGGGAATTATGCTTATGTAGCAGATAATTTTGATGGTTTAGTGGTAATAGATATTAGTAATCCACTGAGTCCGATTCTGGCGGGAGGCTATAATACAGCGGGATCTGCCCAGGGAGTTGCTATTTCTGGAAATTATGCTTATGTGCCAGATTATACTAATGGATTAGTAGTAGTGGATATAAGTAATCCGCAGAGTACGACTTTAGCGGGACACTATAATACCTCAGGAAATGCTTATGGAATTTCTGTTTTTGGGAATTATGCTTATGTGGCAGATGGAACGTATGGTATCGCAATTATTGATATAAGTGATCCATTGAATCCGACTCTGACAGCAAGCTATAACACGACAGGAATTGCTTATGGAGTTACGGTTTTTGGGAATTATGCATATGTAGGAGATGATACCTATGGTTTGAGAGTAATAGATGTCAGTAATCCACTAAGCCCGACTCTAGCGGGAAGCTATAATACCTTAGGAAGTGCTCGTGGGGTTACTGTTTCTGGAAATTATGCTTATGTGGCAGATGGACTGTATGGATTAGCAATAATTGATATAAGTAATCCCTTAAATCCGACTCTGACAGCAAGCTATAATACTGTGGGAACTGCCTATGATATTGCTCTTTCCGGAAATTATGCTTATGTGGCAGATTATTCCAATGGATTAGTAGTAGTAGATGTAAGTAATCCAATGAATCCGACTCTGGCAGGAAGCTACAACACAGCAGGAGCTGCCTACGGGGTTACTATTTCTGGAAATTATGCTTATATAGCAGATGGCAACGATGGTATAGTCGTGCTGGATATAAGTAATCCACTGAATCCGACGCTGGTGGGAAGTTACGTCACGACAGGAGTTACTACTGCCAAGTCAGTGATTGTTTCTGGAAATTATGCTTATGTAGCAGACGGAGATAACGGCCTTGAAATCATCAACGTCGCCAGATCCCTTGATCCAACCCTTTTATCTATCGTTGGGGAAGCCGGTCTGCTCTATCAAACCGATAATGAGTCCATCGATTTTACCATTACTTTTAGTGAAGCGGTCACCACTCCTTCAGTGCTTGATTTTACGCTAGTGACGACGGGAGATGTGACGGGCACAATCGCCTCCGTCACGCAAATCGATGACCACACCTATACAGTCACCGTCAATACTATAACTGGCACCGGCCAACTCAGTCTTGAATTAAATGACAGCGATTCAAGCATTGAGGATACTCAAGGTAATACCTTGGTTTCCACTACCGCCTCGGGAGAGGGTTTTGAGATCACCGATCGTTTTGGGTTTGGGGGCATTCATAACGATGTGAAGGTGGTAGGTGATTATGCATATGTAGCGCAAGAACAAGGGCTTTATATTTATGACATTTCAGGAAGTGCAACTCCAGAACTGGTTGGAAAGTATAAAACGGTAGAGGGAACCAATGCGGTCGATGTATCTGGAAATTATGCATATGTAGCTGATGCAGCAACTGGACTAGTAGTCGTAGATGTAAGTGATCCAGCAAATCCAACCCTTGCTGGAAGCTATAATACAGCAGGATATGCCATGGGGGTTATGGTTTCTGGAAATTATGCTTATGTGGCAGATAATACAAATGGTTTGGTAGTGATTGATATAAGTAATTCAGCCAGTCCAAGTCTTACTGGAAGTTATGATACTGTCGGAACTGCTTATAGGGTGGGAGTGTCTGGAAATTATGCTTACGTGGCAGATTATACAAATGGTTTAGTAGTGGTGGATATAAGTAATCCAGCTAACCCAAGTCTAGCCGGAAGTTATAACACTGTCGGATCTGCTTACGGAGTTACTATTTCTGGAAATTATGCCTATGTGGCAGATTATGATAATGGTTTGGTAGTAGTAAATATAAGTAATCCACTGAATCCGACGCTTGCAGGAAGCTATGATACAGCAGGATACGCCTATCGTGTTGCCGTTTCCGGAAATTATGCTTACGTGGCAGATAACGCCAGTGGATTAATAGTAGTAGATGTAAGTAATCCACTGAATCCGACATTTGCAGGAAGCTACGATACAGCAGGAGTTGCCAAGGGCGTTAGTATATCTGGAAATTATGCTTATGTGACCGATGGAGCGAAGGGGTTAGTAGTCGTGGATATAAGTAATCCACTGAGTCCGACTCTTGCAGGAAGCTATACGACAGTAGGCAATGCCTATGGAGTTATTAGTTCCGGAAATTATGCCTATATAGCAGATGGAGGGAATGGTTTAATGGTTGTCGATATAAGTAATCTACAGCGGCTGACTCTGGCGGGAATCTATGATACTGCAGGAATTGCTCGTGGGATTTCTGTTTCTGGAAGTTATGCTTATGTAGCAGATAGTACTAATGGATTAGTAGTCGTTGATATAAGTAATCCGCTGAGCCCGACACTGGCAGGAAGCTATAATACAGTGGGAACTGCCTATGGAGTTGCTGTTTCCGGAAATTATGCTTATGTAGCAGATGGTACTAATGGATTAGTAGTCGTTGATATAAGTAATCCGCTGAACCCGACACTGGCAGGAAGCTATAATACAGTGGGAACTGCCTATGGAGTTACGGTTTCCGGAAATTATGCTTATGTGGGAGATGGAACAAGTGGATTAATAGTAGTAGATGTAAGTAATCCACTGAGTCCGACACTCGCAGGAAGCTATAATACGGTGGGAACTGCCTATGAAGTTACTCTTTCCGGAAATTATGCTTATGTGGCAGATTATACTAATGGATTGGTAGTGGTCAATATAAGTAACCCACTGAGTCCGACTCTTGCAGGAAGCTATGATACACCTGGAACAGCCTATGGTGTTACTATTTCTGGAAATTATGCTTATGTGGCAGATGGAACGTATGGTTTCGCAATTATTGATATAAGTAATCCAGCGAGTCCGACTCAAGTGGAACTCTACCAGATGGAAGGAACTTATGAATATTCAGTTAGTATTTTGGGAAATTATGCTTATATAGCTGACTCAACTAATGGTCTTGAAATCATCAACATCTCTAGATTCATAGAACCAACTCTTCTATCAATCGTGGGAGATGCCGGTCTTCTTTATCAAACTGATGCTGAGACAATTAATTTTACCGTGACGTTTAGTGAAGCGGTGACAGTTCCATCAGTCCTTGACTTTACACTTGTAACTACTGGAACTGCGGCTGGCACGATCGCTTCGGTTACGCAAATTGATAACCGCACCTACACGGTCACCGTCAATACGATAACCGGCACCGGTCAACTCAGTCTTGATTTAAATGACAGTGATTCAAGTATTGAGGATCTGTATGGCAATACCCTGGCTTCCACTACCGCTTCGGGAGAGGGTTTTGAAATGACCAGCCGATTTGGCTTTGGTGGATTACATAACGATATCGTCATTGCAGGAGATTATGCCTACGTTGCCCAAACCCAGGGCCTATACATTTATGATATTTACGTACCGGCCACACCTATCCTGGTCGGAAGATATAAGACTTTAGGTGTTGCTAACGGTGTGGAAGTTGCTGGCAATTATGCCTATGTGGCAGATGTGGCAAACGGCCTGGTGATTGTTGATATCAGTGATCCGACTGATCCAAGCTTTGCAGGAAGGTATGATACGGCAGGTACGGCAAACAAAGTAGATGTGGTTGGAAATTATGCCTATGTAGCAGACGGTACCAGTGGTTTGACAGTGGTGAATGTCACCAATCCGTACAACCCAACTCTCGCAGGAAGTTATAATACGGCTGGCAATGCTTATGACGTAGTTGTCTCTGGCAATTATGCTTTTGTGGCCGATGATACTAACGGTTTTGTGGTGGTGGATGTAACCAACCCTGCCAGCCCGACGTATGTCACCCTCTATAATACGGCAGGAAACGCTTACGAAGTTGCGGTATCTGGCAATTATGCCTATGTGGCAGATGGAGACAATGGTGTAGTCATCATTAACATCACTACGCCAACCAGCCCGTCTTATGTCACAACAGCGGGTATCCCAGGAGGAGCATACTCAATTTTCGTGGAGGATAGTTATGCATATGCAGGTGCCACGCATATTTTGGATATAAGCACCCCAGCTAGCCCTGTTCTTACCGGGTGGTATTATGGTTTAGAAACTGGTGTGGTAAGCAAAAAAGGCAATTATCTTTATATGGCCTGTGCATTTTATGGTCTTCTCGTCGTAGATATAACTGATCCGGTAAATGATGGCCCCATCCTCGCATATAACTATGGTACCCTTGGTGTCTCTTTCGGTATAACAGTTTCAGGAAACTATGCTTATGTGACAAATATGGAGCTAACTGGTTCGAATGGAAGTCTGGGTATTGTGGATATCAGTGATCCCACCACTCCCCAATATGTGGGAGGTTATGATACTTCTGGAGATACATGGATGGTAACGGTATCTGGTAATTATGCTTATGTGGCAGATGGTAGTAATGGCCTGGTTATTTTGGATGTTACTGATCCGGCCAGTCCGACTTTGGTCGGGAGTTATGACACCGCCGGAGTTGCCTATGATGTAGTGGTTTCTGGCAATTATGCCTATATCGCAGATGACAGTAACGGCCTGGTAATCGTGGATGTCAGCGATCCGGCAACTCCGAGTCTGGCCGGTCATTATGATACAGATGGAGGTGCCAGTGGAGTCGCACTATCGGGTAACTATGCTTATGTGGGGGACTGGACCAACGGTTTGGTGGTCATCAATATCAGTGATCCGGAGAATCCAACCTACGTCACCCGTTATGCCACTCTTGGTGGGGCCAATGGAGTAACCTTGGTAGATAATTATGTTTATGTAGCTGATTCCACCCATGGTTTATCGATAATAGATGTGAGCACTCCATCCAACCCGACCTATGTGGGTGGTTATGATACCCCAGTGTATTCTTACCATGTGGATGTTTCAGGAAATTATGCCTATGTGTCCGATGATACCAATGGGGTAGTGGTACTTGATATTAGTGACCCAGGTGCCCCTACTTTGGTTACCACATACTCGACGAAAGTTGGCAGTGGTTGGTTGACCGTGGTGGGAGATTATCTTTATGTGGCAGATACGGAAAATGGTCTGGAAATTATCAATATCGCCAGATAAGAAAAGGTATTTTGAAAATTTTATAAAAGGTGAAAGGAATCCCCCTTTTTTAAAACGGACTATCTTTAATTGGTTTCCTCAAAATTTCTGTCCGGGA
>Ga0208245_1001168_pt1 | contig 17104 bp, 21 predicted proteins | sample RifOxyC1_FD_184035 | JGI IMG/M metagenome (GOLD analysis project Ga0208245, IMG submission 184035) | Soil microbial communities from Rifle, Colorado - Rifle Oxygen_injection C1 (SPAdes) | ecosystem: Environmental > Terrestrial > Deep subsurface > Rock core/Sediment | place: Rifle, Colorado... | reverse complement strand
CCCTTGCATGCCCGTCCCCCTGCCCCTTGCATGCCCGTCCCCCTGCCCCTTGCATGCCCGTCCCCTTGGATGCCCGTCCCCTTGGATGCCCGTCCCCTTGGATTCAAAATTTGAAGCATTCAAAGTTGGAGATAAAGGTGATGCAACAGTTTTTGATCGATGCCTCAGGGCGTCAGTTCAGATAGCAATGCCCCTCCTCAAGAGGGCCTGTCCGCTCAGTTATGCAACATGCTGTGTATAGGTGGCATGCTATCTCCCCGGCTCTGACATCGTGCCACCTCCACACCCCTTCCAACTCTGACACCGTTGCACTGCCAAGTTGCCCCAACTCTGACACCGTTGCACTCCCCACTTCCTTCCAACTCTGACATCTCACCACTGCCCCACCCCTTCCTGGTGCTTTCCTACCAGTCTCCTTCTCCACAACATTCCTCCTGTACCAGGTTGCACTGAGTTCATAGGCACCAGACAATGTTCCTTTTGCATAAGTGATACTGCACCACAGCTATAGAAAACATCAATGATTTCAAGCCTGTACATACAGGATTGCTTACAGGTCGGATTGAGGGCAACTCCGAAGGTCTCCTGGCATCCTCGTCAAAAGGGTAAACACCTGATTTTATTGAGGGCCCAGGTTGTCATACTAGGCTATTATCAGACCTATGCGACTTGGCAAGTTGGTGAGCTGCGAGCTAGTAACTGCCAGGAAAGCTGGAAGTCGGCAGTGGTGAGAGGTTGCTTGAGGCCCGAGGAGAGGAGTCCAAGCAGGGAAAGCAGCAGTGGTGAGAAGTTGCTCAGAGCGGGTGGACCAGGAAGGCGGCAGTGGTGAGAGGTTGCTGGCAGGCAGGAAGGCGGCAGTGGTGAGAGGTTGCTGCCGGGCCGGGGTCAGAAACCTCAAGCCTTTTCGATTCCCGAAAAGGGGGGTGGTGGGGTGCTCACAAAAAATTTAAGGATGCGTTGACGTTTATATATGAACAGCTAAATGTACTATTAGCCAACAGCCTTACTGGGAAGCCTTACTGGAGGACCTTTTTCTTTCACCTTCTCCCCAGTCCTTACTCTCCTACCTTCCCAGCCCCCGTTTATAGCCACACCCCCCAGATTCAATTCTGATAAAAGATTTGTGCCCTCTTCCCCACCTCAAGTATAATCAAAACAAAATTGACTAGGGATAGAATGAACAAAGTAATAGACGGCCATTTACATGTTTACCCCCCAGAGATAAATTGCCTTATCCTAAACACCTGCCTCAGGCCTTCTGGGAGAGCAACAGACCTAGTCCTCCAAGAAGCCAAGGTCTCCCAGGCCTTAGCACTCCCGCTTCCTGACACCTCACTGCTATCTACTTACCAGGCAAACAGTTATGTCCTAGAAGAATCCAAAAAGTATTCCTCCCTTATCCCCATTGCTTGTATTGATAATGAAATAGAGCATTGGCTATCTCTAGGAGTCAAGGGATTCAAAGAACATGTCTGGATGCAAAGACGACTCTGGGAAAATGGACAGAAAGGGACCCAAGCCAATATCCAGAAATGGGCCCCCCAGTACCAGGCTATTGAAGCAGCCAAAGTTCCCCTAATTATTCACTTAGGACCTAACCCGGTCTCCCAGGTCAAATCTATTTTAGAAGTTGCCCCAGATATAATCCTCATTCTGGCTCATTGTGGTTGGGCATTCATAGCTGGAGAAAGGCCACCTGTGGATTGGGATATAACAATACAACCCCTCAAAATATATGAAAATATTTATTTTGATTTGGCAAACTTCTACACAGACTCTGAGCGAGTACTCCTGAGAAACTTTATCCAAATATTTGGTGCTCAAAAGATTATCTGGGGTTCTGATTACCCACAAGACAGTATTCTCCCAGGCACATCTCTTTCCTGGATAGACTCTGCCAGGTTGTCCAGTGGGGCCTTTGAGGAAATCACCTATTCAAATATAAAAAGGATTTTATGTATGTATTAGACCACATAGCTATTTCTATTCTAGAGGCAACAGGGGGTTCATTCGCCCTTGTACCTGGGAGAGATAAAAAGCTATATGAATTACTTTATAAGCTCTACCACCCGTTCCTTATGAGACAGCATATGAATGCTAATACCCAGTACACAATCCTAGATAAGACTGGGAAAAGGATTGGAGTGCTTAGTCGAGGTAGGAGTGACTTTATCCAGCTGGCCCTTATCCCAGAATTGAGAGGCTCAGGAGTGTCTGAAAAGGCCCTGACCCAGTTTGTCAAAAAGAATAAGATGGAAAGAGTCAACTGGGCAACTCACTGGGATAACTATCCATCCCTCTACCTGCTAGATAGACTAAACGGTGGGATATTTGAAGCCTGCCTAAACCTCCAAAACAAAGAAGGATTCTATCGCCCTGGGGGAAGTGTCCCAGATTCTATGAGAGACACACTGAAAAAAATACTTCCCAAAGCTAAAACAGGATTCAAAACCTGGGAAAAGAAGGTAGCCAAACGGGTGAAAGAAAAGAAGGAGTTGACAGATTACGTAAATAGTAAAGACTATGTTGGATATGACAAAATTTGAATACTCGTCAGCTCGTCAGCTCGTCAGCTCGTCAGCTCTGCCTGCATTGACTCCTTCCCAGCTTTGAATATTTGACTCCTTCCCAGCTTTGAATATTTGACTCCTTCCCAGCTTTGAATATTTGACTCCTTCCCAGCTTTGAATATTTGACTCCTTCCCAGCTTTGAATATTTGACTCTTCCCAGCTATAAACCCACCCCAACTTTGACCAATTCAAACTATTCCCCTAGGACCCCCAAAACAACACCTCTCGCCCAGGGGGCAAGGTTATAAATTCCAGGAGCAACTGGACCCCTGCTATTCCCAGTAAGGAACTTTTTATCAGAGGGGCTGTAATTGGCTTCTGGTAGAGAATTGAGAGAGAAATATAGGCTGAAAACGAAACAAATATTTAGGAAAGTGGGTTTCAAGGAAACAAGCAAAAAATCGAGGGGTCCGTTTATATGTATGTATAGCTATGATTGCATGTCGCGGGGATAAATTCTCTCCCCCTGGGGCAAGTAGCATTCTTGTCCTGGGGAAGGGAGATGTCCAACTCTAAATTCTCAGACAGGAAGAAATCTTTCTTCAGACTGGGAAACTTATATTTGTCCTGGGGAATTATAAGGCAAACTCTATAGCTCTAAATTCTCTGTAACTCTAAATACCCAAAACAAAAAGAAAACTTTCTTTAGACTGGAGAAAGTATAAGGCAAACTCTATAACTCTAAATTCTCTGTAACTCTAAATACCCAAAACAAAAAGAAAACTTTCTTCAGACTGGGAAAGTTTATTTCTCTTCTTTCCCAGCTCTATAAGCCCATCTTCCCTGGGAGAGTATATAAATAAGACTATATCTATATAAATAGACTCCTCACCAAAATAAGGCAAAGTCTATTCAGGCTAACTAGTTTAACCAACCTTTTGTCCCCTATCTTTTTTTCTTTGCTATCCTCGAAAGATTCTAACAACTCGTCATTTTATTTAGCCGTCTACACTTTTGTCAGCCTTTACTCCCCAGGAAACTTTAGCTGTCTTCATAGTGGTCTTTTTGTTCTTCTTGGTGAGTTGTTTTTAGTTGGAGAGAAGGGAGAATTACAGAGCAGTTTGAGTAATAGTGTTTTCAGAGTGGGTGAGTTGTAGATGTATTGGAAAAAGTTTTTTCGGAGAAAAAATCTTTTTTCTGGAAAGTACAACTAGTCAAACTGGACGAGGGAGATTAGGAGAAAGGTATAAAGGGAGAATTTTTTTTAGTCATCCAAAGTTTTTTTCCTTTCCAAGGACTGAATGCTCTTATATTATAGGGCAATTTTTTTTCCCTTGTCAAATAAAAAAAATGCCCCTCTGGAACCCCTTGATTTCATTGAGGATTTTATAACACCCTTTTACATGCAGACACAAATATTTTGTCAAAAAATAGGGGTCCCCTTTCAGTTTTGCGGCACAATGGTCGCCACTATATATGTCATCACTATATATGTCATCACTATATATGTCATCATTATATATGTCATCATTATATATGTCATCATTATATATACATCAATCTTTATACTCAATAAGTGGGGATGAGGCGTTTACCTTTTTGCCCAGGCATCTGACCTTCTTCTATGAGCTTTTTATCAAGGGCTTCCTTTATTATCTTATCTAGCTCCCTCCAGGTTATGTCTAACTTTGAATAGAGTGCCTGGCCTCTTGGTCGTCTTTCTTTTATATCTTTTCTAGTTGGCAGTTCTAGTCCTTCATTTTTCATCTCTCTCAGTTTGTTGACAACTACTTGCACAGTTTTATTCTCCCCCATCTTTTCCTTTATATATTCTCCCCTTTCTATAATCATACTCAACCTTCCTCCCCGTTCTTTTTTCCATTCTAAATTTCTCTCAGCCTGTTCCAATCCTTCCCAGTCTTGTTCTATTCTAGAGTCTCGTCCTTCATTTAGTTTCCACACTTCTAATAATTCTTTTAGTGGAGGAACTGGTACATTATGTATTTCACAGAATGCAACTAAATTTTTTAGTGTGGTTTCTTTTTTTCTGGCAGATCTAAACGTGTGTTTCTTTACACCTAAATAATTGACTAAAGAAATTTTCCAGGGGGCTTTCTTTTTTGGGGACTTAATTGAGATAGGAATATAAATATATAAATCATCCCCATTAGGCCCCCGGTAATAAAATCTCGTTCCTGGGATTTCCCCAGTCCTGGATTTTATATTTTGTAGCTGCCAGTACCGTGCCACGTATTACTTAGGTGTATTACTTATGTTCAATACAGGATACGCTTTTCATTTCTGCTTTCAAATCTGTCCATGCAGTATCCAGTTCTTCATCTACTGAAATATCTATATCTGAGAAGTAGAAAGCAACAATAAAGTCAACTACACACAATCCTAAAGACCCGTTGTCCTGGAGGCCTTGTAGCAGTTTAGCACGGTTTATTTTGGTCATAATTTCTCCTGTTTGTGCCGGTTTATTCAATTATACATTTCTCTTTCAGCACCATCATCATTGCTTCATAAAGTGTAGGGGCTGGGCCCCAAGACCAAAGAGAGTAATTTTCATTGAAATTTGCTACTCTTTGAACGTGGCAGCCGGTATAGGGGCAGGGATGGAGTTCCTCAGTGGCCCATCTGTCAAAAGCGGCTTGACCATCTGGGTGGTTGTGGGCATCCAACCGCATCAGGGCCAGTGTGGTTTCTGAAGATAAAGCCCCCCAGGATGCAAGAAGTACTATGCCAGGGCCCTAGGCTCAATATCCCACTCTTTCCCATCAATTATCATTTTCATTTCTTTCTCCATTTGCAGTTGTTGTTACCGGATATAAACAACGGCCCGGCCACAGATGGCGCAACCACCTCTTATATTTATTTTGCCTTTCTATTATAAATTATGATACCTTATCCTTCTGGAAACAAGCAACCCTCGGATTCATATACCTTCCAGGATTTATATGTCTTCCCCTATTATTTCTTTTTGGGTCGATCATTCCCCCGACCACTTTTTTTCTAAGCAAGACAAACTTCTAAATATATTTTCCCAGTGTAATATCTCTCGTCTCTCTGTAATGGTAAATGCCCAGGAGGACAAAACTTTTTCATTTTCGAGGTGGTCAGAAAAAGATATTTATAGGTTGGAGCTTCTTATTAGGCCTAAAAAGATAGGATTAGTTATATGCTGTTGGATTCGTCCTTCCAAAGCATATATAGATGGTATCCTAGACATACTTCCTCCTTTGGCTTGTGAATGGGGAGCTGGGATAGAGTTTGATGCTGAAGAAAATTGGGAAGGGACTAAGGTTGAGACCAACGGTAACGGCTATCCCAACCACACATTAGCTGGGAAAGACCTACATGACGGGCTAGCCCTTTATCGAGATATATGGAGTGAAACCGGAGGTAAAGTAAATGAGGCGTATATGGGTGGAGTGGGGGTAACAGTCCATACTGGCCGGATATCTCCCTCTATTACTTCCCTGGCCCAGGTTGTAGCTGTCCAATGTTATTCCAATTCTGACAGAGGTGATTCTTACCAATGGGGTCAGCCTTATGGACCTGGGAATTTACAAAAATTGGGAATAAAAAAAGTAAAAGAACTGGACAAAGGCCAAACTCTAGATTGGAAAAGGCACACCCCCCAATGCATTTTGGGTTTGCCTGCCTGGGCTCAGGAATTTGATAATCATACTCCCCAGGAAGCTATGGAAGTAGAGTTCCAAGTAGCAATTGATAATAATATAAAAGAGGTTAGATATTGGTCAAGTACTTGGCTGGAAAATAGGAAGTATGTCAGAGACTTCCTTACATTACTGGGGACACGATGAATAAATTATATTTTGCCCTATCGATAATGGTTTTCTGTATTTCTAGCTGTTTTTCTTATTCTGTTCCGTCCCAAGACGGTGGGCTTCCAGATCTTTTACCTCCTACTTCCCCAGTAAGGTTTAGGCTTCCTATTCCTGGGGAGAGTATTATGCAAGATTTTATAATTGGGATGGATTTGAGTAATAATGCTGAAAATGCCCCTGATTGGTCTTGTTTGTCTTCTTTGGGGGTAAATTTTCCTTATTGTTATAGTGGGCATTCTGGGACAGATTTTATTTTAGTCAATGGTTGGGACGGGATGGATAAGGGGGTCCCAGTTTATGCTACTGCCGATGGGGTTGTGATTGCTGTGGATGATAGCAATTATGACAGATGTTCTCTGGATTTGTCCTTTCAAATCTCTTGTAATGGGAATGAAATTGTGTCTAACTTTATTACTATTCAACATAGCAATAATATTTACACAAGTTATCTTCACATCAGAAAACATTCCGCTAGGGTTTCACCTGGTGAAGAAGTAAAATGTGGTCAAATTATAGCTGAGGTTGGGAGCTCTGGGGAGTCTGCCTGGCCACATTTACATTTTGGTGTATATGAAGATAATACCCCTAGAGATCCTTATATGGGTTGGTGGGTAGGGATAGGGGAAAATAGGCTGCCTGTGGAAGAGTGTAGGTAAAGTTTGAATATAGTCAAAGTTTGAATATAATCAAAGTTTGAAAGGGGTAAGGCGGGTGAGGTTTCAAAGTTGGCGAGTTGTCAAAGGTTGGTGTCAGAAGCTTTTAGATATTGTTTTCTTTATGAAACTTTCCGTGGGTGCCAATTGCACCTTTATATGAGGTGGACTTTACTCCCCCGTTCTGCACGGCCTTGTAGATGGCGGTCCTGTATTCTTGCCTTGCTGCTTCCCTTTTCTGGGCTTCATTAGATTCCCTATTATCAGCCTGGGTAGCTTGCCTGCTCTTTACAGGCTTCCGGGCAGGGAGCTTTCCAGGGAATAATTCGTTGAAATTTCTTTTTATCTGCTCATTGGGCCTACCTTTGTGATAAGCTTTCCAAGTTCCCAGCTTGTCCAGGTCTGCCCGCTTGAAACTCCACTGGCCTGCCTTGCTTTTCTTTCCCAGTCGAAGCTGGGAAGCTAGGCGAGAAAGCTCAGTTTTAGTCATAGAGAGAAAGCTAGCGGCTTCTATTCTGGTGTAGGGTGTGTTGGGATTCATACTCGATCCTTTCTGTAGAGACTTCTTGATTGCCATCAACTGTTATCTGAGCTAACAACGGCCCCCACTAAAACGGCAGTACCAAACTTATAAATTTATTCAAGAAGAGTAAAATAATTAGGAATGCCAGAAAAAAGTTATTGCTTTTTTGCATCAAATGAGTCATGTATATAATAACTAATCTTTATAGTAGGAACCTGTGGTAGTTAGAAGAAAGCGGCAGAAGAAAGAAAAGCCCAATCTAGCACCCCTTCAAGGCCTTTCATATGAAGAAATAGCCCCCCACCTTCAAAAGCTATCAGATGCTGGATATAGTGACCCTGAGATAGCTATCTTTCTAAATGAAGCAAGTGTGTTTTCCAAGAGGGGGGGCTTGTGGAGAGCTACCCTTGTCAAGAATGTAAGGACTGGTAATATATCTGAGTCTGTGACTACCGGTAACAAATATCTTCCATGTAAATCCATCTCAAAAAAAGATAAACGAGAGATAGCCACCCTCAAAGAGGAAGGTTGGTATAACATTCCAAGGCCAAAAAACAGGGCTGAATGCATTAATGACCCCCGACCATGCCCCTGGGTAGGGTGCAGATATCATTTAGCCATTGATGCCAGCGACAGGACTGGCTCAATTATCCTTAACTTCCCAGGGCAGGAAGTCTGGGATATGAAACAAACTTGTGCTTTAGATGTTGTGGAAGAATTAGGGCCCCAAACATTAGAAGATGTAGGGGTTATAATGAATTTAACTAGGGAAAGGATTAGACAATTAGAGGAGGATGGGCTAAATAGGTTATATGGAGAGCTGGTGGGGACAGAGTTGGATCCAGAATATGGGGAGGACTAGTGGACAGTGTCAATCTTTCACAACTTTATTGTCCCCATCCTGCCACAAGGTCTGTTTGGGTAATAGTATCCGAGATTCAAGGTGTATTCTACTTTGAAGAGTGTAAAATTTGTATATTCTGTAGTTCTATTGTAGGTTATAGCGGGGCTGTTGTTTTAGATTGTGGGAGAAATGAGCAAAAAGACTAAGAAAAACCCTGAAAGTGAGGAAGCCAAACAGGCTAGGCTAGCAGAACTGAGAAAAGAATTACAGGATGGCAAGCCTAACTTAGAAGAGGACACAGATGTTGAAATTACCCCTGTTGCATCTGGGAAATTCAACACATCTATGGATAAGCCTGTCCGAATTCCAACTAGTCCACTATCTAGGGAGCCTGCCCCCGAATTGACTTCCCAGGATTTGACCAGATTGACTAACTGGGCACTGGGAAATCAGGAGATTTCCCCAGAAGAGATAGCCAAGCTCTTCCGTGGGCATGCTGGAAGGGCCCTTGTTTACTCAGCTTTAGGGATTACTGGAAGGATTCAACGTCTACAAGAGTTGTCATTTGGGGCTTCCTCAGTAGAAGATGAGTTGAATAGGCGTATAGCTAATATGTCTACGGCTGAATTGATGAGATTGCGTGATGCTAGGGCTACGGATATATATAGGCATCTAGCTAAGATGGCTCCAGACGCTAGTATTATCGACAACTTGACAGGGCAAGGTGGTTTAGCTAGTATGCTGTCTGGTAAGGCAGATGGAACCGCTGAGAACCCCATACCGGTTGGAGTTAGGGAGAACTTAGTAAGGCTAGGAGAAAAGTTTAGGACAGCTTTGATTGCTATGCAAGGAGAAGATGAAGACGGAAGCAAGTCTAATATATTGGAATCTGGGAATGAGAGCAATACAGAACAAAACAGGCAAAGTGAGGCCGTTGAAGGAGAGGTACTTCAAGCTGGGAGGCAAGAAAAGAAATAAGCGACTTACAAAGAAGGTACAGAAGAGGATTGACGCTTGGCAAAATCCAATTATTGATATGATAATGAAGAATATGAAAGAAAATATGATAATCCCGCTGGTTGCAGTTCAACCTTTGCATGACGGGGCTTGGAAAAGTAAATCCCCATTGGAAATTATGGATGAGGAAGTTCAAAAAGAAATAGATAAACAGGCTGTTGGCAATATTTTCTCCAGTTTAGGTTATGCAAAGGAGTCAAATGGAAAATGAAGTAACAGAGAATGAAGTTATGGAATTTAGGTATGATGAAGTAGTCAGAGCATATCTAAGGGGCTATATTGGTCTAACTGAGCCAATTGAGGAAGAGTTGGGGAGGGATAATGGAGTGTTGGCTGCTGCAGCTATGGGCAAGAGGGATATGGTGCTTGGCAGAGACTTGTTGAGCCCTGATGATTTGATGCTTGCGGTTTACGAATACTTTACAATTGAAGAGGGGGACGAAGGGCCAGACGAGGCTGAGGAAGATGATGAAGAAGTAGACGATGAAGACGGAGAGGTGGAGATTGTAGACCACAAGACCAATCCAAACACTTATCAGAGACTCCTTGGGGCCTTTAGTAGGGCATTCCCCAGACCAGTAAAGCACACTGTTACCTTGGAAAGTAATTACAACCATAATACTTTGTATGCAAAACAGCTAGATGCTGTAGTTTCTTCAGGGATTGAGCCACTAACTGCCGAAACTGGCCCATACATTGGCTGGTCTGAAGAAGAACAAGTCTATCTAGCTAAGCATTTTGACTTCCCAGGGGTAGTTGGCAAAGGTGCAACAGAGGGGGATGCCTATGAAGCTTTGACGACTGAACTGACTAAGGCCTCCCAGTAATAGGACATTATGCCCCTTGCCCCTCCTTTCAGTCAACTAAATAACCAATAGAGAATATATGAAAGTAACCGACCAAGGCCTTTTCCGCATCCTCAAGCAGAAATTTGGTATAAACACTAAAACTCTACTGGCTATGTCTGATTTCGAGATAGGCCAATTTATGCAGATTGCCCAAGAGTATTTGGAAAAGGGCTGGTCCCCAACTCATACAGACCTTCTTATGGTAGATTGGGAGGAAATACCTGTTCCCCCAGTGAGATTCTTTGAAGACCCTTTCTATGCTGGGGTTTATGGGAAAACACTGTTTCCGTTGTTGAAGAGGGAGTTAGTTGGAATTCTTTCTGATCATAGGATTATAGAAGTAATTGCATCTGGATCTTTGGGCTGGGGAAAATGCGTAGATAAATCAACCACTTGCTTCGATTATGAAACCAAGTCCTATAGGGAAGTGGGCAAACTCACTAGTATTTATACAGAAACCCTCGACCTTTCAACAGGTAAAATTGTCCCAATGAGGGCTGAGGCTAGGCTTTCTGGCTACAAAGAATGCCTCATTCTTAGAACAAAGCCTGAAATCCCACCTTCTTCCCAAGAAGTAGTCTCTCCAGACTATCTAAAAGGCCATTCTGTCACTCTCAGTCTTGATCATCCTGTTCTAACATTTAGAAATGGCAAGCCCACCTGGATCCAAGCTAGTCAGCTCAGGCCTAGAGTCCGTCGGAGTGCTGAACTATATTCAAACCCTAAACCAGATTATATAGCAACTACATCTGGGATTTATCCAAACACAAAATTAGTTTGGGAGCCTGTTTATTCACTCACTCCCGTTGGAGGGAAGGAGGTTTATGACCTCTCAGTGCCTGTCACCCACAATTTTGTTGGCAACGGAATTGTCTTACACAATTCTTACATACTGTCAGGTGGTTTAATCTATGAACTTTACCGTCTACTTTGCTTGAGAGAGCCTCAAACTTATTACGGGTTGGCTACTGGGACCCCTCTTGTCCTTATGAATCTCTCAGTTACTGCCTCTAATGCTGAAGGGATCCTGGGGAGCTACGTCAGAACCCTTGCACAGCGGTCCCCTTGGTTCAATCAACGCTGGTATAAAGGAGATACCAGGAGGAGAGAGAAGCATCCACTTGAATTTGATGAAAAGAATATCTTTTTCAAAGTGGGGGGCTCTACAGAGTTTGCTGCAATTGGTGAAAACTTAGGTGGTGGCGCACTGGATGAGGCCAATTTTATGATTGGTGTCCGTCGTTCCAAGCGAGCTATTGCTGCTGGGGAGTTAGATCAGGCTCAAATTCTATATGACGGTATCTCTAGAAGGCGACAATCCAGGTTCGTTTCCCGTTGTCCCGCCAGATTGTGGCTAGCATCTTCTAGGCAGTTCCCAAACGACTTTCTAGAAAGAAGAATTGAGGATGCAAGGCAGGGTAATGATGGCACAGTTGCTATAATGGATCACGCAACTTGGGAGCCCACATTATCTAAGCCTGACCAGGCTGTTTATTCCAAGAAGTTTTTCTTAGTTTTTGTGGGAAACTCTACGACTAAGAGTTATGTAGATATACGTCCCCCAGTGGCTGAAGATTTCAACTTGGAAACCAATGGTTTTGGGGAAAAGAATGGGTGTAAGTGGATAAAGGTTCCCGTTGAGCACAGAAAAGAGTTCATAAAAGATATAAATGGGGCCCTTAGAGACCTTGCTGGGCTAGCTGTGCTGGCATCCAATCCATTTATTACTGACCCTGGTTCTCTTCAGGATGCCATCTGTGTCAAATCCCTGGGGGATATTGACAGAAAACATCCTTATGAGTTTGAAACTGCTGAATTGGTTACTCCTCACTTGCTTAGAGCAGACCTTATCCCTAGAATTGTGGATAGAGAGGGTAGGGTGAAGCCTATCCTTCATCCTGATCAGGGTAGATTTGTTCATGTTGACTTGGCTAAAAATCAGTGCGCCTGTGGGGTTGTTATAGGGCATTTTGCTGGGAGAAAGTCTATCCCAGTCTCTATCATTGATATTATAAAAGGCCCTGATGGCCTGCCTCTCTCCGGCCCTCATGGCCCTTTACAGAAAAGGACTGAATATATTGAACAGCGTCCCATCATTATTTTTGATTTCAAGCTGAGGTATAAGGCCCCTCCAGGTGGTTTGATTAGTCCAAGGGCTGTAAGAGGGCTTCTATATTCACTGGAGAGGGTGGCTGGCTGGCATTATGAGTATGTAACGTATGACGGATATCAATCCCAGGAGAGCATTATTGCTTTACGGGATGAAAATTATCAGGCAGATTGGTTCAGTATTGATAGCAATGTTGAAGCTTATCTTGAATTGAAAGAAGCATATGAAGATAGACGTGCATCTTGTTATGAATATCCCCCATCTGTTGAGGATTTGACATCTTTAGAGTGGGATGCCGTTGAGGGCAGGGTCCGGTGTAGGCCAAATGGCAGTAAAGACGTTTCTGACTGTGAGGCTGGGGTTGCTTATCGTATTCGTGAAGAGTATGGGATTATTAGAACTGAGCTTGTTCCCCATAGAGTTCTGCCTGAAAATCTTCCCGAATCTGAATTTACTAAGTTTGACCGTGAGGTCGCCCTTCAAGATGAGTTTGATCCATTCAAAATGCAGTCATAGCTAACTTCTTAGTAATAATCCTTTAGTACTAACCCTTTAGTAAGCCTACCAAGAATTCAAGTTTTTTTGCATTGCCATTCCTTTCTAGGTATCATCTGGGATGTATATTGGTGAACACCGAGACTAGTACTAGTTTTGAAGGATAAAAATGGCTAACGCAAAGTCAAAAATTATTGATATGACTGTCACAAGCGCATCCACTTGGGACACTGATTTGAATTCCCTTATTGAGGCCCAGGAGGCCACCGGTTGGGTGGCACAGAAGATTGGTTTTGACCCTGTAAATGTTGGTGGGAGTACTTATTTGAAGGCTTGGGCCCTTTTAGTTCATCAGGATTATCTGCCTGGTGTAGTCCGTGCCCATAATACCGACCATCAGAATGGTGGGGTTGATGAGATCTCTGTAGCTGGCCTAAGCGGTCTGCTTGCAGATGCTCAGACTGCTGCCGCTCATGCTGCCTCCCATCAGAATGGTGGAGCTGACGAGATCTCTGTAGCTGACCTAAGCGGTCTGCTTGCAGATGCTCAGACTGCTGCCGCTCATGCTGCCTCCCATCAGAATGGTGGAGCTGACGAGATCTCTGTAGCTGACCTAAGCGGTCTGCTTGCAGACGGCCAGACCCCTCTAGCCCATGCTGCCTCCCATCAGAATGGTGGAGCTGACGAGATCTCTGTAGCTGACCTAAGCGGTCTGCTTGCAGACGGCCAGACCCCTCTAGCCCATGCTGCCTCCCATCAGAATGGTGGAGCTGACGAGATCTCTGTAGCTGACCTAAGCGGTCTGCTTGCAGACGGCCAGACCCCTCTAGCCCATGCTGCCTCCCATCAGAATGGTGGAGCTGACGAGATCTCTGTAGCTGACCTAAGCGGTCTGCTTGCAGACGGCCAGACCCCCCTAGCCCACATTGCATCTCACGCTTATGGTGGCACTGATCCTGTACCTGCACCTACTGATGGTCAGGTGGTCCTTTCTGCTAGTGATATCAAGGCTATTAGTGGCACATGGACTCAGAGTATTGCTGCTGGTATTCCTGCTGTGGCTAGAACTCCTAATGCTGCAACCGAGGTTGCCCTTTTTGATATTGGTGCAGCCCTTAGAAGCCGCAGTACAGCACTCAAGGGCACTGTAATTACTTCTGTTGAGCTGAAATATGCACAGGCAGGAGGGGCCCCTGGTCCTGCTGATGATATCACTTGTCAGCTATACAGGTTTGCTCTGAATGCCCACGGTGTTGCTGCCACAGCAACTGAGAATGGTGGTCATTATGATGAGGATCACAATATTACTGCAGAGAGGCAACTCCAGGAGCCAGATCACACTCTAACTTATACTTTAGACGACATGGATCCAATTGCTAACGGTGAAGGTTGTCTGCTTGTCATCACTATTGTAGATGCTGGTGGCTTTGATATCACTATTAGGGGCCTTGTAGTCAACTATACCTACATTGATCACTAATTTAGCAATTATCAGAGGGTATGATGCCTACTAAAGAGCGAGTAGTTGCCAAAATGGCAGCTGAATTGGACAAAATCAAGAAGAATGTCCAATCCAAGGGAGAACCTGATAGTGAAGAGGGATCAAAGGATCTTGCTAACAGGCTTGCTAAGGCAGTTGTAAAGGGGGCAAAGAAGGCTGCTGGGAAAGTGCATAAGACTGCTAAGGGTGAACCTGAGGATGAATCTACAGATTCAGATGAGGACGTTACCCAGGCTGCTAAAGCTGCTGCTAAGTGGACGGCTGATACAGCCTCCAAAGCAGCCAAGAGTGTCAGTAAGGCTATGAAGACTGCCACCAAGGCTGTTTTAAGGAAATAATGTGGCTCAAATTGGTCAAGTCTACTCCTCTGGGGGAAAAGGTTTCTGAGGCTGTTACTTCCCAGGATGTTGCTCCAATGGATATGCCTATGGGGGCACGCCTCAAGTATAAAATGAAGTCTTTGAAGCCTAAAAAGTGTATTGAATGTGGTACTTGGGGTTTTCAAAATGAATGCCCTACATGTGGTGCAAAAACTAAAAAGTAGTTGGATGAAAAATGGCTGTTCAAGCTTCCCAGATGAAAGTGGTAGACCTTACCGCTGTTGATGTATCTGATTATGAAACTACAATCAATGCTACAATTGAAGTTTTAGAAGCAGATGATTGGGTTATTCAATCTCAGATCCCTGTACATGTTGTAGATAATAGTGATGGTAATGCCAAATTCCTTATATTTATTGCCTACCAGAAGCATGAAGTGCTGTAAAGGTGACATGATATGAAAACTCTGAAACTGATTCTGCTTTTCTGCACTATCATTATTTGGGTAGGGTTCATCCTTTCAATTTTTCAACCAGTTCGGACTGTTTATGCTGATTTTGTGTCCAAGGTTAAAATTTATTCTATTGAAGCTGGGCTCGATTTACCAGTAACCTTTGGGACTAGTGGAAATGGTATAGATATTGAGTCTCCTATTGGGGCTGTAAATGGCGTCCAGGTGGAAATAGTTGACCCAGCCCCTACTGTGGCAGGCAACGTTCCTGCGTCGTTAGAAGAGTTGGGGGCTGGGTTTCCAGCGTTACCAATCACAGGTTCTCTCACATCCGCCGGTTCCGTGACTGTCGCTGCCGCCCCTGCTGTCCCCATCTGCGACTGGTCCTGCATAACCTGTTGCATAACGATGGATGAAAACGAGCAGGACCTCGCCCTCGCCGCGTCTGCCGACGATCTCTTCCTCGTGAGTAACTACGGAGCTGCTGTTTCCATTCTTACCGGTGCGGCCCCCGACGCAACGTGGGGCACCAATGCAGTAATGAGCGACCAGTTTGCGGCTTACCTTACCTACACCGATGCCGTGGTGAGCGGAGACACTGCAGTGGGCACCACGTCGCTGTTTTGTGCGATTCCGTGTGTGAGGCAGTAGCATGAAACGCCTTGCCCTTATTGCGCCCCTCCTGCTGGCCGCACTGCTCGGTTTCGGCTATGGCAGTTTGCCTGCTGGGCCGAATATCAACATGACTAGCGCGGCACCGCGTCTCCTATTCTCCGACCCCACCGGCTCCGCCGCCACCTTCGCCTCCTCCACGGCTCGCACCTGCCCCACGGGGTCCTCACTGGCCGATGTGGGGGTGAACGTGCCGTGCTACGATCCGGTAACGGGGTGGCTACGGTCCGGGAAGAGCGTAACTAACTATACAATAAAACTACAGGGGGTCCCAGGCAATACCCCAACTGGGTATAGTGCCGGAGCGGGTCCTGGGACCCCCTTGCTGGCTGCGGGGGGCATATATGAAAATGTGAGTGTAACCTACACAGAGGGGGCGGCGGTCGCACAAAATGTCTACCGCACAGCCGGCATTGGAGTGGTTGCCCAGATCATAGGCGGTTACTGGCTGAAAACAACAGCGGGTACCGCTGGGACTCTGTACGTTTTCAATACATACCGCACCATATCCTCCCCGATTGGGAATGTGGATTGGACCAGGGTTACCTACTCTGGCCCTAAAGAGGCAAACAACAATTATTTTTTAGGGTCGTATGACGTCCCGATCTTGTCTCCGGCACCACCCAGCGGGGCCTATGCCTTCAGCGCCCCGTTTGTCGAGTTGGCGGTACTCTATCCAGGAGCATATTGCCCCGGAGCCGCCTCGCCCGTGACCTGCTCCGCCGAGCTCTCGACCCACACCCTCTCCGCCACCCAGCTCCCCCCGAGCCGGGGCAGACTCCGAGTCTCGGTAAAGCCCTTCTGGGCCGCCACCGAGCTCGGAATCAGTCGCACGGTGCTGCATAACCTCGGGGGCGATGCGGTATCGGGTACCGCCGACGACCTCTGGTTGGACTACAACCAAGCCGCTTCGACGTGGCGATGGCGGGCAGGAGGCCAGACGGTCTCCTCCGCCGTGTCCGCCCACGCTCGGGAGGCCACGATTGCCCTTGAGGTAACGTGGCAGGACGGTCACAAAATCTCAATCTCCGTGGATGGCGGGGTCCCAGTATACAGCGCAGCAGTGATGGCTTCCGCAGTGCTGAATGCCACAACGGGGCGCGGCACCACGGTCGCAGGGGCCGATCAGTTTGACGGGTACGTCGGGGATCTGGAGGTGTGGAGCAGATGATGGCGATGGCGATGGCGATGGCGACGACCGATAAGAAACGCCAGGCGGTGGAACACCTGGACCTGCAGGGCGTGGAAACTGAGCTCATCCGGCGCCGCAGAGTTCAACGCGAAACCGCCATGGCGATCTGGGCG
>Ga0208245_1001165_pt1 | contig 17199 bp, 35 predicted proteins | sample RifOxyC1_FD_184035 | JGI IMG/M metagenome (GOLD analysis project Ga0208245, IMG submission 184035) | Soil microbial communities from Rifle, Colorado - Rifle Oxygen_injection C1 (SPAdes) | ecosystem: Environmental > Terrestrial > Deep subsurface > Rock core/Sediment | place: Rifle, Colorado... | reverse complement strand
GCAGCACCAGAGACGGCCGCAACAGGCTGAGGAGTTGGACGGCCACAGTCCCGGAATGGCTCGCCACGTCGCGGCCGTTGATCTGCACCAGGCGGCCGTCGAAGGCGTCGGTCAGATGGCGCGCCAGCGTGGTCTTTCCGCAGCCGGGAGGGCCGTAGAACAGGATCCGGCGCGAGATGCCGGCCGCCACGAACAGACGGGCCCGATCGCGGACTTCCTCCAGCATGGACTGAACGCCGTTGTTCGTGACCACGTAGTCATCGGCCGGCGGAAGCGGCTCGAGCCGGCTCTTTGCATCGCCCCACTGGTCCGGAGCGAAGCGAAGCTCGACAGCCGCCGCCCCGATCACGTCCCAGATGATCTCGCTGAGCCCGTCCAGCACGACGTCAGCGGTGCCCCTCCGAGCGAAAGCTTCGCTGATCATGGCGGTTTGGCCCTTGATGTCGCTGGCCCGGTATGCCTCGACCCAAAAGCGGGCACCGCTTGGCAGCGTGGCCTCGATCAGATCGGTGTAGCGCCCCGTGTAGACCGTCTTCGTCGACTTCATCCGTGGCAGCGCTTGCCCGATCATCTGATCGATCGCGGTCGACGTGCCGAGTTGGACCAACCCGAGGTCGTCGAAGGCGAACTCGCGGGCATCGCCACCGCCCGCATGCTTTGCCGAACGGATGTCGGCACGAAGCTGTTGGATGGCGTCGACCGATCTCGTGACCCGCCGGATCGTCTTGAGCAGCGGAGCGGCGAGCAGATCGTCGCCCCAGGCGTCGGCGAGCGACAAGGCGGCCTGCCAGTACGGGTTCTTCGGCTTTCCCTGGTTGCTGTCAGTCATCGGTGTTCCTTCTTGCTTTTCGGAAGTTCACCGTCGCCCGGTCCCTGCCCAACTCCGGGGGTTCGGCGTAGCCTGACCCCCTGGAGGCGGGAGATGGCGGCTTGACAGGATGGGCTGTCCAGAGCCTCTGGGTCCATCTGATCCAGGGTCTCCAACCAAGCATCGAGGGTCTCCGTAGAGAGACTGGCTTCCACACGGATCATGTCTGAGACCGTCAGGATCAGCCAGTCCTCGACAGTCCGGGCAGCCGGAGCCCCAACAGTCGGGGGACCCGGCATCCGGGGCCCCCGTGGACCCCGACTTCTCTGGACCCGCTGACGGTAGGAGGGAGGAGGGCTACGCCCCCCTCCCCCTTTGGGGAGAGGGAGACCGACAGGGTCGGTCTCCTTTTCCTGAACAGAGCAAGAGGAGGAGGAGGCAGCCTCCTCCTTCTCGATGATGGGGGAACCCGGCTGCCAGGACTCCTCAGATTCCCGGAGACCCGGTATCCGGGTCTCCAGGAGATCCCTGACGATAGCCGACATGCTCAGGCCACGGGCCTGAGCATGAAGTTTGAAGGACCTGTGGAGATGATCGGGGAGGTTGACGATGAGGACGGCCATGCTGAGAAGGTATGCTGTGGTTGCCGGGATGTCAACAGTGATTCTACACGGGGAGCCAGTTTTTCAGGGATCTGCCTGGTTGCTGTCTGATCAACACTAAATGTAGGTTGTACGCTGATTTTTGGGAGCCATATCGGCGGGCGGGGACCCCACGCCGCGCCCGGCGGTTGGTAGGGGGGTGGCTGGCCCGATCCCTCGATCCCTGCCAGGGGCGGCAAGGGGCGAGGGCCGGGCGGGAACCTGCCGAACGGGACGGGGCGGGATCGGCATCCTCCCCCGGCGGCATGAATGGCATTCAGTGAGTAGCTACTCAGTGAGTAGCTACTCAGTGGACGGTGAGCCGCTACGGTGGCCGTGGACCTTCGGTCCCATCGCCCTGCCCTGACATCGGGTGACAGGCCGTGTCAGCCCTGACGCAGCACGGGGCCTGGAATGGCTGCCTGGGTAGTAACGCATACCCTGACACTACTGTACAGTTGGCCAGTAGTTTGTGACAATCTGTCAGTCACCGAATACTGAAAGCATGTTCAGTGTCCGGCGGCGCCAGTGTCCGGCGAGTACCGGCGAGGGCCGACCGAGCACAGCACCCCGACGGTGATTGTGCAGACCTTGTGGACAATCGGTTTCGATTGTCCTCACCTTCTGCACAATCCGTTTCTCCCGATGCTTTCGGCAGTATACTTCAGATTGTGAGAAAGATGTAAGACTACCAAGTGACAGCAAGTGCCCTCCGAGTGTGATAGGGTGTCACTGGCTCTATGACCTCACTACCCGGTTGCCCCGCCCCGCTCCCACGGGGTAGCCGGTGTCATTCCATGGGAGCATGAGTGTGAACCATGTCCGTCCAGTCCATTCCGTCCGTCCAGTCCGCTCCCGTCAAGGCCCCCGAGGCCCCCAAGGTCAACCCGCGTCAGGACGGGCGCTGCAAGGCGCTCGTCTCCCGCGTGCCGTCCGACAACGACACGGCGACGGCGATCAAGGGCATCCTCAGCGGCGGCGTCTCCCCCGTGATCGATGCCCTGAGCACGGCGCAGCGCAAGGTGGCGGGTACCCTCGCCGTCGAGATGGTCAAGGGCGCGAGCCCGACCGACATCGCCGCGATCCTCGCCGTGGCATCCACCGTGGTGGACGGCCTCAAGGCGTTCGCCAACGACCGTTCGTCGTCGCTCAGCAAGCACCTCCCCTCCGCGGGACGGCTGGGCATCACCGACCGGGTGAACCTCACCGTCAAGGCGTAGCTCGACACTTGCCCCGCACCCTACAGGGTGCGGGGCCTCTGCCGATCTATGACTTCGGTTGACGCGCCACACTTCCGATCCGTCGGAAGCGCGGTTTCCCCGTATGCCTGCATCGGCAGGACACGGCATCCCCTTCCGGGTCGAGACCCGGGAGCACGGTGCCAGTGCACGTACCTTGCGGCGCTCGCCTTGCCCTTTCTCATGCCCCTACCTGCTACCTGTCTACCGGCTACCCGTGATCGTGTGGCCCGTGGATCGATCCGTGCATGGATCGATCCACCGACAACCCGATCACCAGGAGGCCCGTTGGCACGACGTTCCCATAGAGGTGGCCGACATGTGCAGGTCAAGCGGCAAGCCAAGAGGGCCGCCTACCTCGCCCGTCGTGATCATCGCCGCTCCGTAGCCGCCGCAACCCTTGCCATCGCTCGCGAGCGTCGGGCATCGGCCCTTGAGGGTGAACGGCGGCTGCTGCTGCGCATTGTCCACGGTCCCTGGCTTGTGCAGGTCCCTGACGGGTCATGGATCCATGTGGCCGGGGAACCGGGGGAGACAGTGCTCCGGTCCCGTTGGAAGTCAATCCCTGTCAGGCGGAAAGGCAGGATGACCGGGATCCGAATCCTCCCCCCTGGGAGTATCTCCCAGGGATCTGACACTGACAGGGGAAGATCCCTTGTCAGGGGAATGGCCTCAGCGGGGAGCAAAGCCCCTGACCTGACACCGTCGGGATCCGAAGCCGTAAGGCTGGACAGTGAGGCCCTTGCCAGGGTCAAGGCAGTGCAGCCCTACAAGCTTCGGTCAAGGCATTCCGGCCGGTAGTCCGGCCGGTAGTCCCTACCCCGATCCCCTGAAAGCCCGTCACCTTGACGGGCTTTCCTCATTGGATCCATCCCGGCCATGGATCCTTGCCGTCATGGATCCATCCCAGCCATGGGGGCATGGCCCTAACCCTCTGATGCCATTTCCTGCCCCAAGGATGGCCCTACAATCCATTCTGACGGGTATGGAGCCATAGGACTGCTACCTACCTATGAGGATTGATTGTAGACCTGTTTAGGAGGTCGTGTGTAGGTGTATGGAGATCCTTACACTGTAGAGAAATACTACAGTTAGTGAGTCGCCAATCACTATCCACACTATTTTTCAGAGGATATACCATTTCTCCCAACGAAAAAGGATGTCTCATATAGCTATACATGAGGCTTTCTATTTCGTTGTATAAGCACCTCCTCTATCTGAGCCGTTGGACATACAAATGAACGGTTGTTCAGTAGTTTGACCGTTATTCGATGAACAGAAATGACAGTCAATGACACGAGGTCACTGGCTTTCATGCCTGTTTTTCGAGGCACCTTTCGACAATGCCATGATTGGACCATGGCTTTGTCCATCAATGTATTGACGGGTCAAGGATCTGAGGAACATACTGATGCCTTGACAGGCTTTTGGGACCAGGTCACACTCGTCGTGTCTCAAACCGAAGAGAAATCCCATGGCCGTCCGACGAAAGATTTTCACCTTCACCATCGACCCGGACCTGATGGCTGCCTTCCGTACTCGTGCAGCCATCGAGGACATCCCGGTCAGTCGCTACATCGAGGAGCTGATGGCCCGTCAGCTCCATCATGTAAACCCGATGGCTGAACTGCCAGGCCAGACCGCCCGGCTGGAGGCCAGAAAGCGGGCCAATCAACGCCGGTGGTCATCATGACCGTCCGCCAGTATCGAAAGGTCTTCAGCATCACGCTCGGGCGAGACATCGCCGAGCGGGCGAAGTCAGTCGCCCTCAATGAGGGCATGGCTTTCTCTCGATGGATCGAGGAGGCCATCGAGTCAAAGCTGAAAGACTCGGACCACGAGGACTTAGCATCGGCTGACTGGTTCAAGCGCCGCAAGTATCGTGAGCGGGCGGATAAGCGGATGGCCGCCCGTCGGAAAAAGTCCGGACTGGACTGACCCTAAGGTCAGATCCTGTCCCCTACGGAGGATTCATGATCTCCCTGCTCGTCCCGGTTCGCCGGGTCGTTACCGTCCGGAAAGACCGGACGTCAACCTGCTCTATCGAAGAGTCGACAGAGCAGTTCGTGCTCAAGTACGACCGGTTCCGGCCTGTCATGTTCTGGGCCTTCGTGTCGGACGACACCAGCGGGCTGTTCGCCAGCCCGGCATGGGCGGCAGCCTGCACCCTGACCACCGTCGACTTCACCCGCAAGGCGGATGCCATCGAGGCAGCCATGAAGCTGCCCGGCTGCCTCGTCATCGAAGAATGACTCGCCAGGGGTGAGTCAGTCGATGGACTCGAAAGCCCGTCAACCCGCGAGGCTGACCGGCTTGCGCGTCCATCCATCGATGTGATGGTTGAACCCGCAAACCGAGCCCGGCCGGCAGCCGGGCAGGAGGGAATGAGTCATGCCCATCATCACCAGCGCCGACGTCACCATCGCCGTCACCGACGACACCACCATCGCCACGATCCGTGGCGAGTGCTATGACCTGACCGACGCCTTCCTGGCGGCGGTCAACGGGCGTGGAGCGTGGACCGCCCCGCTGTGGGGCGAGCTGTGCGCCACCGCCTGGGAGCGGCGGTGGGCCGATCTGGATGAAGACGCTTTCGATGTCTTCGCGGACATCGCCCACGCCGCCGGGGCGCTCGCGGGCGTGGCCGGGGCGCCGGCCCAACCCGGCGAATTCCGGGAGGTGATCGAACACATCACCGTCACGGGGACGACCATCCGGCTGGCGAGCGACCAGCTCGTCATCACCGGCCGCCCCGAGGCCGTGCTCCGGCGGCTCCGGGCCATGCACGCCGAACCGGGCGGCCTGGACGGGGCCCGCCTCCAGCACGCCGCCGCCGTCTCCCAGGCCGCCATCGCAGCCGAGCAGCTCTGCGTCTGGGAAACGAGCACGCCGATCGTCACCAAGCCCGTCGAAATCGTCGGCCGGCCCGAGAACGGCGCCGTCCTCGACGACGAAGACGAGGCGTCGTGACCCCGACATCCACCGGCACGACACGTTCGCCCGCCGCCTGCGGGCCCGCATGCCAGGACACGGGATTTCAGGCCCGTGTCATCCCGCCGGTGACTCCAGCGACAACCCGTCAGCCTCCTGACGGATTGTAGCGGGCGTCATCGCCCGGCACCCTGAGGCAGGGTGCCTGCCGTTCGAGGTGAACGGCTTCAGTTGAGAGGCTATCGATCTGACCGGGTGGTCCGGGAGGGTCGGCAGTCTCAACATGCTCCGAAGGGAGCAGGGAGGAGCCTATGGCTCGTAAGCAGCAGGGACGACAGGTCAATCCTGTCGTCGAGGCGATCCGTCGGACCGGCGGATCCCGTGAGATCAACATCGGGTCGACGACGTTCAACGTCGACCTCGAGCAGGGCCGGGTGGCCGTGCCCTGGTTCGCGTCCTCCGAGGATGCCTCGCAGTGGGCCGAGCTGGCGGACAGCGCCAGTCAGGCCATCATCGGCCTCGACCATCGCAGGTGGCAGGCCGAAGCGATCATCTCGCGGGCCAAGCTGGCTCGCGAGGTTTCCGGGTCCCGCTACAGGATTGCCGGTGTCAGCGACATGATCCTGACGGCCTCCGTCGATGCCGTGAGCGACCTGATGATCGCCCGCATGGACTACCGGGCCGCTGCTCAGAGCATGGTCCGGGTCCAAGACCTTCGGGAAGAAGCCATCAAGGCTTCGACGGCTGCCAAGGAAGCCGCCGACCTCCACGGATTGGCCGTGTCCTGTAACGAGGACCGGGCCGAGACCGCTCGCCTCAGCAACCAGGCCATCATGACCCGCACGCGTGCACGGGCCGCTGTGCGGGCCTACAAGGCGTCCAACCCGACGGGCATCCGGCTGCATGCCGAGACCATGAAAGCCCGTCTGCAGGCCGCCGAAGCCGACGTCCAGGAACTCTGGACCCTGGCTTCGGAGGTTTCGATCCAGTCCGCTGTCCTCGAGGCTTCGGTCCTGAAGAGGACTGCGGCTATCGACGCCCGTCTGGCCTTGATCGAGACGGCTGCCAAGGGACTCGCTTCCTGGCTCCGTGAGGCGGCGAGGTTCGCCCGCAACCGTGCACAGAAGCTCCCGTCCAGCGCCAAGCTGGCCCGAGGCGGCAAGGCTCCGGAGTCAGTCGTGTCGACCGTCGACGTCGACGACCTGATCAACTTCCTCCGTGAGGTGGCATAGCCATGTCATCCTGCTTCATCGAAGTCATCAGCCCCGCCGTCTGCTTCGGCCCGTCCTGGGACATCGATCCCGCGGCCGAGCTGTCTGACCGGGCCGTCGGATCTGAGGATCTCCGTGACCTGTCCGAGGTCGAGGACATCCGCATCCCGGACGTCCGCTGCCTCAACAGGCGGCACGTCACGGAGACCGTGGTCATCTCTCGGATGACCCGCTGTGAGGACTGGAGCCAGGGCGCCAGCTACTGGGCAAGGCGCTCAATCTACTGTCACTGCGGCGGGCCCGGCATCCTCGTCATGACCGACGGCGTGGTCTGGCACGTCGAGCGGACCGGTCAGGTCGTCAAGAGGCTCGAGACGGACGACGAGTTCATCGCACGCCTTTGCCAGCATGGCGAGGAATAGATGACCCGTCCTGACCTGAAAGCCGACAAGGCCCGTCGGGCTTACCGGTCCATGACCGAGCAGTCCGAGACCCGCATCAAGCCGTGGCTCTCCGATGGACAGTCCGAGGACTGGTCCGAGGATAGGGTCACGGCAGAGCAGCAGGCTGAAGCCATGCACCAGGAGGCCGAGTCCTACCTGGCTGACCGAAGCAATCAGCAGGTCGACGGGTTGACCTTCAATCCGTTCGTCAGCCTGACCGGCATGTCCGTCAAGAAGGAAGTGGCATGAAGATCATCGCCACCATCATCGGATCGGCTGGAGTCGGGGCCTCGCTGACCCTGGCCGACGGATCCTGGGCTGTCCTGGCCGCCGTCTTCTTGACGGCGGGCTGGCTGCTGCTGACGGGCCTCCGATCCGAGGGATAGGATGAATCTGATGCCGACGACTGCTCCATTCGTGATCGAGGAGACGAGGATCAGGCTCGTCCGGGCCGTCCGCCCGAGCGGATACATGACCCTCCAGTTCGTCATGCCGCACGGCGACGACCTGGTGTCTGTCCCGGTCGGTCATGTCGTCGACTTCTTCAGCCTCGAGGAAGCAGTCGAGGCAGCCCGACAGATCGGATTGACCGTCCATCAGGATGGCCACGTCTTCCGGGCACGAGGTGAAGCATGACCCTGGACGATCGGAACTTCTGGATGGATGGCCGAACCCTCGCCGCCATGGCGGGTCCAGGTCAACTGGCCCGAATCGGCAAGGTGGACGGGCGGACCATGACCATCGTCTGCGACCTGTCCGAGGTCGATGATGATGATCTCTTGTCCGAGCGGGCGACCGATGGGACCATGACGCTGCCGGCGAAGTATGAGGTCTGCGATCTGTGTCACGGTCAAGGCACGGTCGTCGACCCGAACATCGACGGCGGTGGCATCTCGTCCGGCGACGAATTCTGGGATGACGACGAGGACCGGGAGACCGGCGAGAGCCGCTACTGGCGGGGCGACTATGACATGACGTGCCCGACCTGTGGCGGTAAGCGGGTGGTTTTGGTCGTCGACACCAGAAGTCTGAATGATCGACAGAAGAAGCTGGTCAAGTGGATCGATGCCATGGACGAGGCCGACTGGGCCTACGCTCGGGAGTGTGCTGCCGAACGGGCGATGGGGGCATGAACATGGTCGGACTTCGTGTGAAACACTATCAGCATGGCCTCGGAACGGTCGTCAGACATGAACCCTTCAGTCAGGCCAGTGACGTGCTGGTCCGCTTCGACTGCGGCAGGCTGCCACACTGTGCCATCATCGGTCGGCATCCCGAGGATGGCGGGCATCTCGCCATCAACTGGATCCAGTTGATCCCGGGATGGGAGTGCTGGATCGAGAGCCGTCATCTCCGGTACCTCGATGGCATGAAGCTGAGAGATCGGTCTGCCATCATCCGGGATCGTGAACAGGAGATGCTGCAACAGCTTCGAGGCATTCGGGCCAATCTGATCCGTGACTGGCGGCAGCCCTGGCCCGGCTGTGACTTCGGCAAGGCCATCATGGGTCGAGGCATTGACGCTGCGATCAAGGACATCGAGGACCGGTCATGATCTGGACCAAGGAAGAGGCGAGGCAGACAGCGATGGAAGCCTTCCTCGGCTTCTGCGCCGTCAGGTCCGAGTTGAAGCAGGACGTCGGACTCCACGCCGTCATTCTGTTCGTCGACGGGCAGCCGCCAATCGTGAATCCGATCGTAAACGGCAGCGGCGAAGCGGTAGTCACGCTGTTGAAGCTCTGGTCCGCCGTGCTCGAGCCACGATTCGTGGCGACGATCACCGAGGCCTTCGCCCGCAAGGGCGCGCACGGGGAGCGATTCGAGGTGGTCGACTTGACCTTCCATGCCGGCGTTGACGTCGAGATGTGGCAGGCCATCGTGCAGGAAGACGGCACCATGTCTGAACCGGTGGCCTTCGACGGGCTCGTGGGCGGACGGATTGCCGACGCTCTCCGCCCGACTCCGTCGGAGACTCCGGAATGCTGATGGACTGGAGGGACTGATGGCTACCGATCGTGAGTGGGACGTCTTCGACGACAGCCCCTATCCGTGCCGGGTCACTGCCTCCAGTGCCTCGGAGGCACGGGAGATGACAGCCATGAGGTTCAGGCCCGATGGCGTGCTGCGCGCCCACCGGGTGGGCTGTGGCTGCTCCGGACCGGAGCGGCAGCCGTGCATGCTGGCCCACGTCGAAGACCGGCTGAAGGGCACGCCACTGGGCCGGCTGGCGAGGCTGTGATGCTGAAGGTGATCTTCTGGGTCCGGAGTACAGGCGTCAACGGCAAGGATCGGGTGCCCATGTACTACAAGGGCTTGTGCAATCGGTCCGACGAGGGGCAGCGCGGGTACGACATCAAGGCCCGCCCGGTGGCGTTGGGACCGGGCGGCTATACGGCAACCTATGGCGGTGACGATTTCGAGGACAAGGCCGGCAATCCGTGGCATCCGAAGGGGAACGTGTGATGCTGACCATCAAGCTCATGCACGAGGATGCCGAGATCCTCGGCATCCTGAACGAGAGCTTCCCGTCGGAGGTTGGGCTGACCATGTTCTGTCCGGTCTGCAGCCGGGTGCTCGACTGTCGGCGTGCAGTCGGCCTCGATCTGTACATCGAGGACAAGCTGTCCCGCTCCGTCCTCTGTTGCTCGATCTGTGCCGATGAGCGAGACCTCGTCGGCAAGACGAAGGCTGCCGTCCTTCCGTACTTGGATCGGTCGCCTCAGATCAACGTCACGATCGAGGTGACGGACGGACGGCAGCTGGCCGAGCTTCTGGACTGGAGAGACTGATGTTTGCACACGACCAGGTCTGGGAGCAGCTTGAGGCCACGAGGAGTCTGGCCACCGACATCAGAGCGGGTGCCGTCAAGCCTCACGAGGAACGGAGCGGGACTCGATTCTACAAGCTCCCGTCCGAGCTTTGGCGTCCAACAGAGTCACCTGACCGTGACCCGGCGGGATGCTGGTGTTCGTTCTGCAAGCATGAGCTGCCGTCCTACTGGGACACCCTCGTCATCGACGCCGAGGGGTGCCACTGGATCTGCCACTACCCCGAACTGCAGGAGAATCCATGAAGAACATCGGTCTGATGATGGCGATGCTCGCCGCCAGCTCGCTGCCGGCCGCATCCGAGGAGGCCTTTGTCCTCCGCGCACGGCCTGACGACCTCGATCCCTGGAATCCGAAGGGTCGTGTGATCGGAGCGACCCGCGAGCGGTGGTCACGGAAGCCATTGCAGTCCGTCGAAGAAATCACGGCAGCCAAGGCTGCGGCTGAGGCGAAGCGTCAGCGCAAGGCTGCCAAGCGGCTGCGGCAGCAGTAGTCCTGCGGGAGGAGGCTCGACGGGACGATACGACTGAGGGTGTCGAGGCCCGTGGTGGTTGTCCTTGACTGTGAGCTGGCAATGGCTGGCCGCGACCCGATGACGTCGCTCGATACCGTCGAGACCTCCTCCCCTTTCTACAAGGAGACGATGATGGAACGAATCAGTGAGCAGCAGGCGAAGGATCTGATCAGCGCGTGCACGCTTCGGCGCATCGACGCCGAGGCGATGAACGTCGAAGTCATCACGCGGGAGTCGTGGGATGGCGTCGGCTACGACATCGCCTACGATGCCATCATCCGCTGGAAGCGGATGCGGGGCTTCGGCACGCATGCCGGCGTCATCCGGCAGAGCGGCTGGTACCCGGACGGGTCAGCCGACATCTTCTGGGGCCACTACGACCTGGCCACGGAAGACGAGGCGATCCGCGACTTCGACAGCCGCCGAGGTGCCTCGTGATCCAGGGCGTCGGTCGTTACAGCACCGGCATCCCGTCCTTGGACGGGATCCTGGATGGTGGCTGGCCACTCGGCCGACTCATCGAGGTGTTCGGCAAGGAGGCCGTCGGCAAGACATCCTTGGCCCTCAAGGCCTGCGCCTCCGTGATCGAGAACGGAGGCACGGCAGCCTTCGTCGACGCCGAACACGGACTGGATCCATCCTGGGCTCGGGCTATCGGAGTCGACTTGAACCGACTGCTGGTTTGCCAGCCGTCATGTGGTGAGGATGCCATCGAGGCTGTTCGCCGCTTCATCAACAACAAGGTGAACCCTGTTCACCTTGTCGTCGTCGATTCGGTGGCCGCCCTGGTGCCCCGAGTCGAGCAGGAAGGGAACATGCACGACGTCAGCAGCATGCTGCAGGCCCGGCTCATGAGCAAGGCATGCCGCATCCTCTGCCCCGAGGCGTCGGCGTCCGGGACGACGGTGCTGTTCACCAACCAGCTCCGTCCCGTCGAGCACGTCACTTTCGGCCCATCCGATGTCTCATCCGGAGGAAACGCCATGAAATACTACGCCTCCGTCCGGATCGATCTGGCCCGGATCGGATCGATCCGTGCAGGATCTGGTCTGGAGGATCCAGTGACTGGCATCAAGCTCCGCGCTCGGGTCGTCAAGTCCAAGGTCAGCATGCCGTTCCGGTCCGCCGAGTTCATGCTCGGCTTCAACGGATGGTTCGGTGAAGCAGAGGAGAAGTCATGATCCCGACCCTTCCCGGCGCCATCCCCGGCCTGCTGCGCTTGGGGTCGCTCGGCGTCACGGCTGACCTGTTGGGCCGTCTGATCCAATGCGCGGTGGTGGCCGTGACCGAGACCCATGCCGTCATCTCGTTCAAACAGGTGCGGGATGGCTACTTCGCCAACGGGGCTGCTCTTGTCGAGTGGTACACTGTGGAGCGGCGGCTCGAAGACATCGTCCTGGACCTGTCTGATCCGACCGGCCGCGTTCATGCGGCGTGGTGGCTGGAGGCACAAGGGCACGACGAGATGGCACACGCCGCGCACCTCGTTGCCGGTGGCGTGATCGGGTTGGCTCAGCTCATGATGAACATCGGCGCGGGGCTCGACATGAGCGATGAACAGATCGGTGCGTTGCGCGCCGTCGTGCTCCGGGTCGCCGGGCTGGAGGTAACATGACCCTGGACTACACGAAGCTGGCCTATGCGAGAGAGGTGTACCGGCTGGCTGAGCACCAGCGGCGGTACATCCTGAATCGCACGAGTCCGGAGAGGATGGCCATCGCCCATCACCCAGATGGCACAGTGGATCATCGTGCGAGCGTCACGACATGGAACGCGGACGCCGTGAAGTACTTTGAGTTCGCCGACCGCGTGCGAGATCTGTGGCTGCGGGCGGTAGGGATACTGTGTGTCTTCGACGCCGACGACGCCGAGATCGAGCGCCTGCTCGATGCGATCGTTGCGGTGGTGACAGAATGGAACGAGCCGTTGCTCGGACCAGACAAGGAGAACGCATGACCGTCACCATCAAGGAGACCGTCCACAAATACCTCACAGATCACGGCTTGTGGCCACATGAGGCCGACGCGGTGGTCGACCAGATGCAAATCGATATCAACGAGCCGCAGATGTGGGCCGCATCGGTCGATCACTATCCCGCTGCCATGCTCGCAGTCCTATACCTGCGCGCCGATCTGGCAGCGGTTGACTGGATCGACGACAACAAGCCGCGGCACTTTGCCCGGTCGCTGTTCACCGGAAAGGAGAAGTCATGAGCAAGAATCGATACGAGGGGAAGGACGAAGCCTTCCTGGCGAAGGATGCGATCGATGCGTGGGAAGGCGGCGCGTGCAATCCGAGAGGACTGAGCCGCAGCCTGGTCGACATGATCGACTGGTACTGCGAGCGAGGCAACGGGCATGACGGGAGCAAGAGGCAGGCGCCCATCGCCGTGCTGCAAGCTCAGCTCCTGTTCATCCTGGGCTTCGGCATCGGTGACCTGCCCGGCGACAACGTCGATCACTATCTGGCCGAGTGCCGGAAGCTGATCGCAGCGAAGGAAGCAGCATGACGAAGATCGACATGACTCGGAAGGGGCCGTGGTACGGCCGTCACGATCCGAAGGGCTGGTGCGGCGATCCGAGTCGAGGCGCCGCTCTCGGCCGGCCCCCGATCCACGACGTGAGCAAGCCGGAGCTCGTCACCTGCAAGCTCCACCTCCGGAAGATCCGGCTGAACGACGGAGGCTATGACTGCAACGGGACCTACTTCGGCCACGGTGCGCCGCTCTACTGGTGCTCGTCAGGTGCCGAGTTCGGAGTGTTCGACGCGAAGGCACCGTCACATGACGGTGGCGGGGACTGGCTCACCTTCGAGATCGACTTCATGATCCGGGCACCGAGCCGCGAGGCAGCGAAGGCTTACGTGCGCGACCTGTACCCGAATGCGAGGTTCTACCGCTGATGCCCCAGTTCTACTTCCGGCTGCCAGCCGGATTCTACAGCTCCGGGCCAGTGACCGCCGACTCCGAGGCCGATGCTCGCCGGAAGATCCGCGAGCTCTACAGGATGGGGCGGCTGCCCGCTGGCACAGACGTGTGGGCCACGACGCCTGAGGACCGGGCCACGACGCTGCACCTGGCCCACCGCTTCAACCAGACGCTGCCCGCATGGGCGAGGGGGCCCGCATGAAGATGCATCGACTGGCCGATGTCTTCGGATCGGTAACAGCATGTGGCCGTTCACCGAACAAACTGCATGCCGTTCGTTTCCCCGGTTTCATGATCGAGTTCATCAAGCGGAATCCAGAGTTCACCCCGTGCCGGGTTTGCTGGCCCGGACGAAAAGACAACGGATTGAGGCAGGAGGAGTCATGAACCAGGTCCAGTATGCCTTGCACCCCGACGGCTTCGTCGTGAGCCGTCTGGATAGTGACTTCGCGTGGCCGGTGCTCGACTTCCCGGCCATCGGGTCGGGCGGTCGGAGCAACAACCCGAGCACCGGTGAAGACTTCGAGCCGGAGTACCGGGCTGGTGACTACAACGGACCGATGCGGTACGATCTCCAGCGATTCCATGGCATGCAGCCGGGCGAAGCCCGGTTGCTTGTCTGGACTCGGAAGATCCCGGTGGCAGTGAAGAACTACCATCGGGCCTTCTGGGGCCTGAAGCCGTTGAAGAAGGAGACCGTGGTGGTCTGCGAGAAGTGTCACCGACGGCTGCCAGTCACAGAGATGCCGGCCGTCCGCGTGCTCTGGGACAATCGGCATGCATGGAGCCGGGTGCACTACCGCTGCCCGAGCTGTCTGCCTGCCGTGAAGAAGGAGGACTGAGATGAAGCTCACGATCAATGCGAGCCTTCGAGCCATCCAGCTCGCATGTCACGGCGACCCGAAGTACGAGGCCATGCAGCATGTCCTCGTCGTGCCGCCGGAGCGGAGGCATGGGCTCACGCCGCTCGACCCGTTCGTCGAGACGGGCTGTGTCATGGCGACGAACGGCACGATCGCCGTCGTCAGGCAGCTCGAGCCCGGCCAGTTTGACGGCAACGTGCCGGCGCTCGTCCGCTTCGAGGGGAAGAAGGGCAAGCCCGACGATGAGTGGGTCGTCATCCTGCCCGAACGGGGCATGCCGGTCGCCGTCAACGGCACGAAGGGATCGACCTTGACGGTCCACAGGAGCCGCTTGGACCGCAGCGACTTCCCCAACGTCGTCGCGGCCATGGGTGCACTGCCTGGCCCGAAGGACTGGGGCATGATCCACGGTGAAGACAATAAGCTGGCACTCGATCCGTTCCATCTCCACGATCTCATCATGTCGATGGGTCTCGTCCGCCTGTCGACAGAGGATCGGAAGTACAATCGGGACCATGGAGTCGTCTTCTACTCCGGCGGCTACCTGATGCCCGTCTGGGTCCGGATCGATGGCTGTGTCGATGTCTACGGAGTCGTCATGCCGCGGAGGATTGACTGATGATCCTGCGAGTCGCACTGGTCAACGGAGACGTCTTCGACGCCATCGACACGGACAACGAACCCGTGCTCGACTACACCGAGGACGGAGCTATCGGCTTCGTCGACGGCACGCCTGCCGAAGGCTGCCTGTTCGCCGTGGCAGAGGCTGCCGTGCAGCAACGGGTCAAGGACATCGAGGCATGGACTCGGGTGCACGACGAGGTGCACGAGCGGGGCTTCCCGGCCATCGCCTTCCTGCTGGAGAACAACCACGTCCGCTGTCTCGAAGATGCCATCGACATGGTGGATCAGGTCATCATCCGGGAAGGGACGGTGGAAGACTACGCGCGGGAGTGGCTCGAGGAGAGTGCATTGCAGTATCCGGCCATGCTCTCGAGCTACCAGGACAAGGAGAAACGGTCGCTGACGGAGTTCCTCGACGACCTGCTCCGGCACGTCGACTACGAGAGCTATGCTCGTGACCTGGAGGCAGACGGTGGCGTCTGTGAGTTCAAGTTCCACAGCACGATCTACTGCTGCGTCAACGTCGGAGACCTGTAGGAGGTAGCATGAAGCTCACGATCACACGCTGCAAGCAGTGCGGTGGGGCGGATGTCACGCAGTGTGAACAGGCATGGTTCAACATGTCTGGCGTCGCTGACGACGGCGACCGCGACCGGCTGGTCGAGGTTGACTGGGAGGCCCAGTCCAAGTACTACTTCTGCCCGGCCTGCGACGAGGCCGTCGACATCACGGAGGCCATCCTGGTCGACGATGGCGACGAGTGCCCGTGGTGTGGAAACGGTACCGTCGAGATCGTCGACGGCGAGCTTCGCTGTCGAGGGGAGTGCGGTACCGTCTGGCATTTCGCCGAACCGGTGAAGAAGTTCGATCCGAAGGACTTCACCCTCGGCAGCAGCGGGATCATCCGCAGCCCCGGCACGATCAAGTGGGCGATGGAGGGACCGACCTTCGACAAGGTGGGTGGGAAGATCGCATCCCGACTCTATCTCCTGGCGGGTACGATGCCTGATGTAGCCGCCGGCGTCCTGCTCGACATCGCTCTGGATCGGTACACCATCGAATACTCGGGTGACTCGGTCCGATTCATCAAGAAGGAGGAAGCATGAAGGCCCGGTGTCTATTCGTCGAGGCCCCCGACAGCGCGGCGGTCGTCGACTTCATCAGCCGTGGCGTCAGCGTGCAGCTAGTCATCGATGACACCAAGCTCTTCGTCCACGTCCAAGCGCTGAAGGACGGGCCGGGATCTTCGGAGTTCGACTACGACACCTTCGAGTTCGACCTGCCCGAGTACACGGATCTGATCGAACCCGAAGAAGCAGAGAAGGAGTGACGACATGAGACTCGAAGACTACATCGGGAAGCGGGGCCGCTTCACCGTCCAGACCATCGGCATGATCAAGGACGGACTCCCGCCGGAGATTCACGAGGGCATCGTCGTCGACATGGTCCGAGGCACCGTCGGCAATCTGCTCAGCGGGCCGTCTGAGGCGACGGCGACCATCCGTCGTGACGACGGCAGCCACTTCATGTACTACCTGAACTGCTTCACGCTGCTCGACGTCAACGACATCCGGGCTGACCTCGATGCAGCGCTTGGCTACCTGGAGTTGCTGCGCATCGGCATGTTCAAGGACTCGAACTGGGCTGTCGTCGCTGACTTGCAGGCCAAGTACAGCGAGGAGGGGGGATCATGACCCGCGAAGAACGCATGTACAAGGGCTTCAGGCTTCAGATCAGCCCCGATGAGTTCGCTGACAACCCCGAGGAGAACACGGACTCCCCGGTCTTCCTGGTCCACTTCCATCGGGACCTCTGGCACTGCTTCGACGGGCTGCCCTTCTTCCGTCTGCACGAGAGGGGGTGTGCGCATACGGGGCGGACGGAAGACGCCTTCCGGGAATGGCTGACGATCTACGACAAGAAGGAGTGGGCCGTCTACACCGTCGACTCCTACATCCACGGTGGCGTCCGCTTGGCCCTGTCGGGCTCCATCGAGGCGGCGCGTATGCCCGACCGACAGTGGGACGTCTCCCGCTGCGGCTTCGTCCTGATCAAGAAGGACGGTGACTGGGGCGATGGTGTCAACTTCGAGGAGGCGGCCGCGTCCCACATCAAGGTGTGGAACCAGTACCTTGAGGGCGACGTGTGGACTGCTGACGTCATGGACTCGTC
>Ga0208245_1001161_pt1 | contig 17230 bp, 14 predicted proteins | sample RifOxyC1_FD_184035 | JGI IMG/M metagenome (GOLD analysis project Ga0208245, IMG submission 184035) | Soil microbial communities from Rifle, Colorado - Rifle Oxygen_injection C1 (SPAdes) | ecosystem: Environmental > Terrestrial > Deep subsurface > Rock core/Sediment | place: Rifle, Colorado... | reverse complement strand
GTGTTAAGTAGAAAGCGGAGTTAGGTTCTTATCCTCCAACTAAACCTTTTTCAGTGAGGAGGAAACGTCTCATCAACTAACTCGCGGACAAGAATTTCGGACCATTCCATGGCTTCATCGACACTGATGCCAATTTCCTTCGCCATGTTGCCGATATCCCGCCGCGCTACATCAAACTTAAGCCGAATACCATCATGCCGATATTTGGCCTTAGTAATCAGCAGAGCAATTTGCCCTTTCCGTTCCTCGGTCATTTTTATCACCTCCTCTCCGCCCTTAACTATATCAGGTGTGTAGCAAAAGTCAAGTGCCGAGGAGAGGATTTGGACCTCCATGGGTTACCCCGCTTGCTCCTAAGGCAAGTGCGTCTACCAATTTCGCCACCTCGGCAATGCGTCCAGCAGGTCTCGAACCTGCGACCTTATCCTTAAGAGGGATCTGCTCTACCAACTGAGCTATGGACGCTTATAGGAATACAGTATTTCAAAAAGGTAAAGATTAAGCAATTGTGTTAATCTATAAGAGTTTAATTGTAAAATCGGCGTGGTGGCGAAGTGGAAACGCTTTGGTCTGCAAAACCAACATGCAGGGGTTCGATTCCCCTCCACGCCTTCGCGAATTTTGTCCGCGCGAAGTGCAGTTACAAAATTCGCGAAGGCGGACTTGCCCGGGTGGCGGAATCGGTATACGCGCGAGACTTAAAATTTCGTGACCGCAAGGTCGTGTGGGTTCGAGGCCCACCCCGGGCACCGTGTTGGAAAGAAAAGCGAGATTAGTTTAGTGGCAGAACTGATGCTTCCCAAGCATCGGGCGCGAGTTCGATTCTCGCATCTCGCATTTTAACAAGTTCAGTGCGGGCTATTCTTTTTTACTTAACTCGTCCAGTCTCTGACGATTACGTTCACCATAATCGATTGTGAAATCAATACGTGGCACTACGCCGATACGAGACTTAACTCTAACGTATTTTCTAAACTCTGGAATTTTTCTGATTAAAAATTTCAGTGCCGCATTCTCACGATTTTCGGGCATAGTAGTGAAATAGATCTTGGCTTCTTTTCCAGTAGGCGAGAGTTCGACTCTGGTAATAGTTAGAAGCGAAGTATCACTCGCCGTATCTCGCGCAAACTCTGCCGCTAGACGATGAATTATTTCTTCCAGCTTTCCCTTTTTTATTTTACGCATTATTTAGTAACAAGAATCACTGCATCAAGTATATCTCCCGGAGCAACTTCTATCTTAGATTCAATCATGGCACCGAATTCAACACCTTCATTGACCGAATCCGTGGCAATCTTGGACTGTTGAAGTTCTTTGACTTTGCCGACGCCGAGTTCTGTTTCACGTCTGATAATTTTCACAATAGAGCCACGTTTAATTTGGCCCGACAGCACGCGTCCGCCTATAATCTGTCTGCCTTTGGTAATACCGAACAACTTCAGTACTTTAGAAATACCAATTATTGTTTCGATTTCCATTCTTGGTTCCCTTTCGGAGAGAAGCTCTTTAATTTTATCTGTAAGTTCATAAATGACGTTAAATACCAGAATGGTAATACCCGAACGTTCTGCTAATAGGATGACTCTTGGTTCCACTTTGGTATTAAAGCCGATGATAATCGCTCCGGTGGCGGCTATCGCCGATTTGACATCATTTTCATTTATACCGCCGATACCTGAAAGAATGACTTGCGGCGCAATTCGTTCTCTCGAAAGCTTCTTCAGTTCTCCCGTCACAGCATCCAGACTGCCGGCGGTATCGGCTTTGAGGACCATAGGTAGGAAAGAAAAATTTTTCTTAATGTCAGACTGTATTTGGATGGGGATGTCTGCTTTGCCAGATGTTGGGGCCGCGAAGGCAAGCGCCTCATCTTTCTTTAAAAATGTCTTGAATTCTTCTCCTATAGTTGGCATTTTATCCCAACCGACAATTTGGACCGGACTGGAGAAGGAAAGTTCGTCAACCAGTTTCCCTTCCGCGTCAAGAAGAAAACGTATCGGGGCAATAGTCCCGTGGGTGGCGGCTTGCCCCGCCTTGGCGGCGGCAAATAAACCTGGTCGTAATGTGCCATCCTTGATGATACCCACTGCGACAATGCCTCTCTTGGCGTCGCGTCTACTCTCTATAATTACCCCGGAACCAAGTGCGTCTCGGTCTGCCATTTTTTCTTCAAGTTCGGAAATAAGGCCAATCATTTCCAAGAATTCATCTACACCTTCGCCAGTTTTCGCCGATAATGCAACTACCGGTGTACTGCCGCCGTAGCCCTCGACATAAATTTCATTTTCTGCCAGATTTTGTTTAGTGCGTAGAATATCAGCCGAAGGCTTGTCAATCTTGGTGATTACCACGAGATACGGTAGATGGCATTCTTTAATTTGTTTGAGCACCTCAAGCGTTTGAGGCTTGACTCCGTCTTCCGCGCTCACGATGAGCGCCGCAATATCGGCCACATTTGCGCAGTGAATACGAATATTACTGAAGGCCTCATGTCCCGGGGTATCAAGAAATGTAATGTGTTTCTCCCGGCCGTCTTTGGAGGTATGGACGATCTCATAGGTGTTAATATGTTGAGTGATGCCTCCCGCCTCCGCTCCGGTCACATTGGTTTTTCTAATGTAATCAATGAGCGTCGACTTGCCGTGGTCTATGTGTCCCAAGATGGCCACCACTGGCGGACGAATATCCTTTTCAGCTTTTTGTTCTGATTTAGCCATAATTAAGTTCTAACCTTATCATAAATGTGTTGCAAAAACAGCTTATCTCTATAGAATGTCGGCATAATGAATCGATTCCATAACAAAAGAATTTTTCTTGATTACGCTTCCGCCACTCCAGTGTTGCCAGAAGTCAGGCGAGCAATGGAGAAATATTGGTCAAAAGATTTTTATAATCCTTCCGCAATATATGTGGAGGGTATGCAAATCAAAGAAGATGTTGAAAAAAATAGAACTAAAATAGCGCGACTAATAGGGGTTTCAAGCGACAACATCATTTTTACCAGCGGAGGAACGGAATCAAATACCTGGGCTATTCGGGGGCTGAAGAACTCACATATTGTTATCGATGCCATGAGTCACCCTTCCGTATTTGAAGCTGCCAAGGGCCTAAATTCCTCAACTTATAATCTCGAAAAGGAGTGGCCAATAGGAGAAAACGCCACCCTTATCTCCACTGTTACAACTGACAATAAAATTGGTCGGCGGGTACGCAAGTGGAGAAAGACTAATAACTCTCAAACACCCCTGCTTCATATAGATGCTTCACAAACTGCTCAATATTTTAAAGTCGGTTTAGAAGCTCTTTCATGCGATCTCTTGACTCTCGATGGAGCTAAGCTCTACGGACCCAAAGGCATTGGCGCACTGGTTGTAAGACGCGGATTAAAGCTTGACCTACCGCCACTCGGCACCTCACCCATACCTTTAATTGTCGGATTTGCCAAGGCACTTGAAATTGCCGTGCGAGATAGGGAAACGGAAAAAAAACGTTTAACTTCTTTAAGCGCCTCGTTCATAAATGATATTCAACACTCGTTACCCGAAGTGTACATCACTCAAAGCTCTCCTAATATTATTAATCTTTCTGTACCCGGAATTCCACCGGAACTCCTTGTGTTGGCACTAGACCGAGCCGGTGTTCTAGTCTCTGCCGGTCCTGCCTGTAACTCCAATAAACCTGAACCACCGGACACGCCAGTACGTTTCTCTTTCGGTCGTTTCACCACCACAGCAGATGTGAAGCAGGCGGTTCAAATATTTTGTCTAATTTGCAAGTCCATGGTAAAATAGTTGCGCGAGTTCGGGATAAATAGCGTCCATGCAGCCATTTAACCATTTCACCACCAAGGCCAAAGAAGCCATTCGCAAGGCCCACGAGCTGGCTATTGAGCGCGGACAAAATCACGTCAACCCCATGCATCTTTTGGCCGCTCTCTTGATACAAGAGGAGAGTATGGCTATCTCAATTTTAGATAAGATGAATATTGACACCGTTCTCTTGACTGATTCAGTGCTGGATGTAATAGAGAGTCCGGAGACCAGTCAAACTATTTCTCCATCCTATCAAATTTATCTCACTCCGGAATTGGCTCACACCATAGAGTCGTCAAGCAAGGTGGCGCAATCTCTGGGAGATGAATTTGTGTCCACCGAACATCTCTTTATTGCAGTTCTTGACGTTCCCGGTGAAGCTCGCGAACTGTTGCTTAAATTTAAAATTGACAGACAAACGGTACTGAAAGTGCTAGAAGAACTTAAGAAGACCGGCCCCATTGAACCGAAAGAAACGAAGAAATTCAAATCGCTTTCCAAGTATACTCGCTCTCTAACTCAACTGGCCAAAACCAACAAACTTGATCCGGTCATCGGTCGAGACGATGAAGTCTCGCGTATTATTCAGATTCTTTCTCGGCGCACAAAAAATAATCCTATTCTGATAGGTGAAGCCGGTGTTGGTAAGACTGCTATTGCCGAAGGACTTGCTTTGCGCATGACGAGCGGCAATGTGCCCGAATCCCTAAAAGATAAAGAACTGGTTTCGCTCGATATCGGTCTTTTGATTGCCGGCACCAAGTATCGTGGCGAGTTTGAGGAGCGGCTTAAAAATATCATCAAGGAGATTGAGAAGTCGGAAGGTAAAATAATTTTATTTATTGATGAAATTCATACCATCGTTGGCGCCGGCGCCGCGGAGGGGTCAATGGATGCTTCCAATATGTTGAAACCGTCCCTCGCCCGGGGCGAACTGCGGGCCATTGGTGCGACAACTTTGCGCGAGTATCAGAAACACATTGAAAAAGACCCAGCCTTAACGCGCCGCTTTCAACCGGTTTATGTCCAGGAACCGTCTATTGATGACGCTATGACTATCTTGCGAGGTCTCAAAGAACGCTACGAACTCTATCATGGAGTGCGTATTACCGATGACGCCATCCAAGCGGCCGTGGCTCTATCTTCGCGTTACATTACCGACCGATTTTTGCCGGATAAGGCGGTCGATCTTATTGATGAAGCGGCATCGTTTTTAAAAATTTCTCTTGAAAATATGCCACCGATTCTTCAGGACGCCCAATCCAAAATTATGAAACTTGAGATAGAAAAAGAGGCGCTCAAGAAAGAAACCAAAAATCACAAGGTGAGAGACAGGTTGAAAAGTATTAATAAAGAAATTGCTGATTTGCGCGAAGATACTGGCGAGATTGAACTCAAGTGGAAAAATGAAAAAGAAACGGTTGGAGAGATAAAAGAGATTAAAAAATCTCTCGAGACCCTGCGTCTTGAAGCGGAGGCGGCGGAAGTGCATGCCGATCTTTCTCGAGCGGCGGAACTTCGTTACGGCAAGATCCCTTCTCTTGAAAGAGAACTTGATTTGAAAGCCAAACGTCTTAAAAAATTGCAAAGTTCACGCCGGATGCTTAAAGAAGAAATCACTGCGTCAGATATCGCCCTGGTAGTCAGCCGTTGGACAGGTATTCCGATCTCCAGAATGCTTGAAGAGGAAGCGGCCAAACTTGCTAGAATGGAAGAGTTTCTTAAAAAGCGTATTATTGGTCAAGCTGAAGCGGTTAGAAAAATTTCCGATACCGTTAAACGTTCGCGCGCCGGTATTTCCGACCCAAACCGTCCCATCGGTTCTTTTATCTTTCTTGGTCCGACCGGTGTCGGTAAGACCGAATTAACCAAAGCTTTGACAGAATTTATATTTGACGACGAACGAGCGTTAATCCGTGTGGATATGTCGGAGTTTATGGAGAAGCATTCCGTTTCGAAACTGATCGGCGCTCCGCCCGGATATGTTGGTTTCGAAGAAGGTTCGAGTTTCGCCGAATCTGTGCGACACAGACCGTATTCAGTAATTCTCTTTGACGAAATAGAAAAGGCTCATCCGGAGGTCTTTAATATTTTGCTGCAGATTCTTGACAACGGCCGTTTGACTGATGCCAAGGGTAGAGTTATCAATTTCAAAAATACAGTTGTGATTATGACCTCTAATGTCGGGGCTCAGTATATAGACAAGATGCAAACCATCGGTTTCAGTAACGGAGAGAGAGAAACTTATGAGAATGTTAAGGAAAAAGTACTCTCGACTCTTAAAGAACACTTTCGACCGGAATTTCTTAACCGTCTTGATGATATTATTATTTTCGACATACTCTCAAAAGAAGCGATCAAAGAAATCGTCAACATTCAAATTGACATCATCAAGAAGCGTCTCAAGGATAAGGAAATCAATCTTTCTGTCACGGAATCAGTGTCGGAACTCTTAACTAAAGAAGGATACAATCCGCAGTACGGCGCCAGACCGCTGAAACGTCTGATTCAAGAAAAAATTCTAAATCCGGTAGCATCTATGATGATCTCAAACAAAGTGCTTTCCGGAGGTATGGTCTCGGTTGATGTCAAAGATGGTCAATTCACCTTTGATATCAAGAAGAGTAAACACTCGGGTCATGTCAGTACGATTGTAACTAAAAAAGAGCCTGTTTTGAAATAATTTTTGCAAGACTGTCCAGTTTAGATTAGAATAGATTGATTGCGCGTCGGTGGCGGAGCGGTCAATCGCACCAGACTGTAAATCTGGCGGCCTTAGGCCTACGCAGGTTCAAATCCTGCCCGGCGCACCAGAACAGAACTCAAAGGTTTTGAAGAAGCTGAAAGGTGGGACGCGCGAAGCGCGTCCCACTGATTTCCCCCCATTTTTCCAAACGAATTCGGATTCCCGCCTTCGGCGGGACGGAGGGTTTTTTCGCCAAGAAGCAGGTGCGAGCCAAAGATTTCTTTGGCGCAGACCTTTTTCGCAAAAAGGTCTGAATCAGAAGCAATTTTGTCCAAAGATTGAGCGTCTTTTAGCCAGTTTTGGAAAGGTGCGAGCCAATCATTCTGCTTTTGTTCAAGTTTGATGATTTGCTCCTCCAGCGACTTCTTTTCGGAGAGCAAAACTGCTTTTTGTTCACGATAGGTTTCTCTTTCAATATCTTGCTCCAAATAACCGTCAAGAAGTCGCTGGAGCTTCAACTGTAAGGTGCGGATTTTCTCTCGCACTTCTTGAACAAAAGCAGAGCAGGATTGGGCGGATTCTTTTTTGTCTTTTTCTAGCATAACTAACATTTGGTCCGCCCAATCCTGCGGCAAAGAAACTTTTTGAAGCAGAGAGGAAATTTGCTTTTCCAGTACCTCTTGACGAATACAAGGTTCTTTGCATTTTATGGTCTTTGATTTCCGCGAACAATGGTAATACACATATTCGTGAACATTGCCGTTTTTCTGACGTTTGACCTTGTATTCGCCGGTTATCATCATGCCGCAAGCGCAGTGGAGAAGCCCGCAAAATGCTTGCGGCTCATTTTTGGTTTTATGCCTTGGTCTTCCTCTCTGCTTCAATACTTCCTGCACTCGGTCAAAAAGTTTCTTTGCAATGATTGGGTCATGTTTGCCTTCATGTACTTCTTTGGCATAACGAAAATGTCCGTAGTAAAAAGGGTTGGTAAGCAGATATTTTACTCTGTCTTTATGCCATACTTTGCCGCCTTTTGTTGTAATTTCTTGTTGCGCCAAAAAGTGAGATACATCTTCAAGGGTTTTATCGCCCTCGGCGTAAAACTCAAAAGCGGCTTTGATTATTTTTACTTTCTTCCTGTCCATGACAACAAGTTTTATTCTTGAATCGTTGAGATAGCCGATGGGCGCAGGCCCCGGATATTCTCCTCGCCTCACTTTTTGGCGCAATCCTCTGCGGACATTTTCGCTCAAGGAATCAATGTAGTATTTGCTTTGCCCAAAGGCGATGTTGAGCATGAACTTTCCCTGACTTGTGTTTTCTGCCCAAAATGTCGGAAATTTCAACATCGTCAAATGCCCGCAGTCCAAGAGATAAATTATCCTGCCGCCGTCAACAGAATTGCGCGCCAAACGATCAGACTTTCTATGTTAAATTTCCAAGGTCGCATCTTCTTGGCCGTGGTTCATGGCATCCTGCTCTCGAGCTTTATGCTCTTGTAGCTTCGGTCAGACTACCCGGTCAAGAACATGAGACTTTACAGATCTTTGGTTTAATAGAAAGTTGCCCTCACTAGAGTGGCTGATGATAAAGGAATACTAGGGCCTGTAGTGTCTTAACTTGCCCGTCGTAGCTTTAGCGAAGACGGGGGTTGATAGCGATAGTTAAAAAATAACTTAAAAACATGAATGCTCAATGAGAAATCAATCGTGGTCGGTGTCGATGTGCATAAATACTCTCATACAGCCGTAGCCATGAACGCTTGGGGAGAGGAGAGAGGAACTCTCAACTTCACCAACAACACTCTGGAGATATACAGGCAATGGCTAGAAGAGATGGGGCTCAAAGAGAATATCGTCATTGGTCTTGAAGATGTAAATAGTTATGGTCTTCATCTGGTAGAAGAATTGAGAAGCCGAAACTACCAGATACGATACGTTCCCGCCATCCTTACGGAGCGGGAACGTAATGCTTCAACTAAACACCATAAAAGTGACGAGGTTGACGCTAGGCGGGTAGGCAAAGTTCTGCTCACAAAATATGAAGAAACACTACCGGCCAAAGAAAGTATAGCAGACAAGAGAGAGCTTGAGATAGCCAAGTCTTTGGATTTGCTTCTCATGGAGAGAAGAGACTTAACCAAACAGAAAACCATTACCAAGAACCAACTGCGCTGCTTGATTCATCAGCACTATACCGAGAGTTATCGTCTGCATTGTCCCAGATCTTTCAGCAAGAAAGCTGTCAAGTGGTTTCTTTCTGATCTTAGAGAAAATCAGACCATCTTGGCTACGAGTATTACCAGAAGACTCAAGAGGCTTCTGTTCATCGAAGAACAGATCTATGCCATATCTAAAGAAGTGTCTTTGATCGGGGAGACTTCTAAAGAAGCCAAGGCACTCACAGTAATCCACGGCTGTGGTATGGTTACGGCTTGCTCTATTGTGGCGGAAGTGATTACGATAAAAAGATTCAAGAACAAGCATCACTTCTCCATGTATGCCGGTATTGCCCCCATGCCTCACTCTTCTGGCAGGAAGAACAGGATGCACACCAATCCTTTCGGCAATAGACAACTGAACAGAGCCATACACAGCATTGCCTTGTCCCAGATCGCTATCAAAGGTGATCCAATAGGCAAAGAGTATTACCAGAAGAAACTGAAAGAAGGCAAGACCAAGCTCTGGGCTCTCAGATGTCTGAAGCATCAGATAGCCAAGGTTGTTTTCCAGAAATTGAGATACGCTTAAATCAGAAGAAGAAAATTCAAGTTCTTTAAAAAGCTCTTTTTCTCTGTACCTGAAAATATAACACTGTTATCCACAGATGTTGTATTTAACATAAAGGGTGCCATGCGAGGATACCCACGCCGTCCATTGATTCAATGCGGGACATCATCTCGCCAAATTTTTCACGACCCGGTTTCTTTGCGCTTTTCGACTCTTGAAATTCCTGAAGAATTTCAAGATTTTCTTTACGCGCGAACTCACGAAGCTCAAAGAGTTGAGCTTCAATACTCATAATCTGCTTATCATCGTCCTCGGTGGACTTTCGCGCGTAGAGAAAATATTTTGGTTTGTTCATATATGTTTTTGGATTATGAAAAAAGAAGAATCCGTTGCCGTCTCGTTTCTTGCTTTCCGCCCGCCCACCGAATTCGCATTTGCTTGCAAGACCAATTCGGATTTCGCCCACCCCCTTCTCATTACCGCGCGCAAGCGCGCGGGGGAATTTTCCGACCAAGTTATGAAATGTGCTGTATTACTCTGCTTTGCTCGAACCTATTTTTTTGAACAGAACTCTGACTAATCGCACGCCCCGTGTGCGTGGTGGCTCTAAACTTCATCGTACGCTCCGATTCTGTGCTAACTCTAATAATTCCGCCAACGCCTCGCAGAGCCTCGGCGTTCCGCCCTCGCCCCATCGCTGTTCCATTCTTTTTTGTTTTGCGCGGGATTTTTTTGAAAAGGTATGGGCGATGGGGCTTCGGGCGGGCTTCCTCTTAAGGGAGGAAGCTGGCGGAATTCAAAATCCAAACTTCAATATTGTGCCTCTACCATTCTACTATTTTTCGTCCACGATCTAAAGGGGTCCATCCTCGGCATCTGCCTCGGACATTTCCGCTAGGGCTACTCGCGCCTAGATGTCTAGGTTTGGCGCTTCTCCTCGCCATTGCCCGCCTGCGGGCGGGTGGCTCGGGCGCCATGCTGTTTGGGGGAAGGAAGGAATCCTTCCCCCAGCTTCGGTCTCCTCCTCGCAGTGATGATTTAGAGTATTCAGTGCTTTCGTTTGTTCTGTGGTCGTTTAGAGCTTTGCGGCTTCGTTTAGCGTGCCTACGGAGTCCGCCCTCGCACAACCCCCTACCTCGTTTTCAAGATTGCTTTCGTGGTGTCGCTTCCGCTTCGGATTTCTGCATTGCAAGATAACGGCGGCGCTCATCCTTTAGTCATGGACGCCCTAGCGGAAATGTCCGAGGCTCAAATGCAAATGCGCTTGACCCACCCTCCCGTTCGCGCGCAGGCCCGCTCGCAAGGGAGGAGAGGGATGCGAGCGGGGGCTCCCTTACTAACATCAACTTATCATCCCGTTTTTATCCTGAAGTTTAAAAAGTAACGGCAATATCTGTTCCTTTTCTTTATTATCTAAATCTTTAAGCATCAACACAAAAACAGAGTAGGCAAATGTTCGACATGTATTAAAAGCAAATCTTATCATTCCCTCGTACTCCTCAAATTGCTTATTGTAAAGCGTTGAAGAATACTGATCCGATGCACCAGGTCCTCCATGTACAAACGAAGAAAGTTCCGAGTATTCAGGAATGATTATGGAAACCCAATCTGCCCCAGGTGCTTTATTATCAACAATATATTTAGCAATACTTTTGTACTCAAACTTTTTAATATTATCTGTTATATCTTTTTTACTTAGTTTAGTTAGCTTTTCGTCATACTTGCAAAGAGTATCCCAAACATCTAAATTTTTTGTTTCGGCATCTAGTATTGCAGATACCTGTTTTATTGAATTACCATATTTAAGCTCCTCCCCAATCCTTCCCAATCTATTATATTCAATACCGACATCGTCATTTTTTTCTTTCGTATACCTAGTCCAAATGTATGTTCCTTTTAACCAATGCTCTAAATATATACGATACAATGCTTTCATACTGTAAATATTATTGTCTTCCGACAGGTCAATGATCGCATTTTTCAAAGTAGACAGGTGTGTTTGAAAAGCAATCAAAGCAAGTATTGTTTTCTTGTGTGAACATTTTTTTGAATAATCAAAAAATATAGGCATAAGTTCCCTGATAACTTCAAAATATTCATCATTCTTCTCTCTCGTCATTTCTAGCCATTCAAGATATTTTGAATGTTCTTTTTCATGTTCTTTAAATCCTTTTTGTAGTTTTTCTTCTAAGTCCATAGAGAGTTATGTTCTAGCGACTATTAAATCTTTTTTAACTCCCTCAAGAGCTTTTACAAAACCCACAGTAAAATAAAAAAATGTGTTGAAATAATTTGCAGTTTCAGTAGTAGTAACTCCATCAATGAATGCAAAATCTCTGTAATTTGAACGAATCCTCATATAATACGGAAAATTAAAAATTGAAACTGCAAAAGAATTAAGATAGGTTTGGCATTTAGTTTTATGGGCTGGCTTTCTTAGATCTATACGATTCTTTTGTTTCCAATCATCAAGTTTGTACTTGGCAATTTTACGAATCGCCATTTTATACATATCAGATGGGCTGGTTCGGCTACTCAAGTTTGCACCACTTCTAACTGTGTGGGTTAAAATTGTTTGATCAAAAACTTGATTTAAAATAGGTTCTGAAAACAAAATCTCGCCATTACTTAATTTGCGAGAAAATTCATCAACGCAACCTATGTGTGAAAATCGGAAGATACTTTTTTGTAGTTTAAATACATATTCAATAGTTAGAAGTATATTAAAAATTAAATAATACGCTTTTACCGGAAGCCATGAGGTGGAGGCGTAAGAATAATCAGCATCAATCTGTACAATTTTATACTCATCATTTAGCGACTTTTTTGTAAGACTGATAAGATTTTTCTTTTCATCAATATTAGGAATTAAACCCTGTCTAAGTGATCCTGTATATTTAAGACTAACCCCTTTTACTAAATTACAAAGACACTTTATGTAGTTTAAGTGCGTATCATAAGCTTGATGTTCTAAAGTAGTTTGTATCATTCAGATCATGATTATTTTAGGGTGTGGATAAGTATACTTGTTCTTGAAGGTCCCTTCAAGTATGATATAAGTATAGTTGAAGGTGTTTTGAAAGTCAATACTATGATAAGCAAAAAACAAAAGCAAATATACGATTTCATTGTTTCCTATTCTAAAGAGCACAATGTCGCACCATCTTTGGAAGAGATTGCGAATCATTTCTATGATTTTTTGGCATATGCTTCTTCTGCTCATTATCATGTCAAAAAACTCCAAAAGGAGGGTTATCTTGAGCGAGAATCAAATCGTCCACGATCCATTGGTATTTACGCAGACAAAACCATAAAAAGCCCTTTCTTGAAAAAAATGGGGCTAGATTCTATTCGCGTTCCAATTTTAGGGGCCGCAAATGCTGGTCCTGCAACAATTTTTGCTGAAGAGAATATTTCTGGATACCTCAAAATCTCTCGTAGCGTGATGAACAAAAAAGACGGAGTGTTTGCTTTGCGTGTTGAGGGCGATTCAATGGACAAGGCAAAGATAGGCGGAAAGAATCTTGATGAAGGAGACTTTGTTTTGATCGATTCCGAATATAAAAATCCCAAAAACGGGGATTATGTACTTTCGGTTATTGATGGCTCTGCGAACTTAAAGAAATTTGAGAGAGATACAAAAACAGGAGATATTAGATTAATTTCTGAATCAAAGAATTCGAAACATAAGCCAATTTATGTTTCGAGCGAAGATGATTTCATGGTGAATGGCAAAATTATTGCTGTTGTTAAAAAGTAAGTTAGCCCTTCTCAAGAAAAATTATATTGTTTATAATGTATATGATGAACATTGATCTAAAAAAGAATCCCCTGACCTATCTAAGCCTTTTCAGTAGTGCCGGGGTGGGTTGCTATGGTTTTAAACTTGAGGATTTTGAATGTGTAGCAAGTGTTGAGATTATTGAGCGACGACTTAATGTTCAGAAACACAATAATAAATGCCGATACGAGTCTGGTTATATGGCAGATGACATAGTAGAAGAAAAAACAAAGGAAAAAATTAGAAAAGAAATTGACTTTTGGAAAAAAAATCATGGGGTGAAAGAATTGGATGTCTTAATTGCAACACCGCCTTGTCAGGGCATGTCTGTTGCTAACCATAAAAAAGGAGATGAACTTGCGCGCAACTCTCTTGTTGTTGAATCAATCAAGATTGTTGATGAAACAAGACCAAAATTCTTTATCTTTGAAAATGTTAGAGCATTTTTAAATAGTCTTTGTACTGATATTGACGGAAAAGACAAAAAAATTCGTGAGGCAATAGAGTTAAATTTAGGTGGAAAATATAATATTCACTATCAAGTCATTAACTTTAAAGATTATGGAAACCCCTCAAGTAGAACACGGACCCTTGTACTTGGTGTGCGTAAAGACTTGCAGGAAATAACCCCACTTGATTTCATGCCAGTATTGCAAAGAGAGAAAACTGTCCGAGAAGTGATTGGAGATTTACCGTCCTTAAAAAGGATGGGAGAAAGTGATGAAAAAGATATTTATCACAATTTTCGGCCTTATGCAGAACACATGCTTTCTTGGATTGAAAAAACAAAAGAGGGTCAATCTGCATTTGATAACGAAGATCCAAAACGCCGCCCACACAAACTAGTAAATGGAAAAATGATTTCTAACGCAAAAAAGAATGGCGACAAATATAGCCGTTGTTTTTGGAATAAGGTTAGCCCATGTATTCATACCAGAAATGACATCTTTGCAAGCCAAGCAACAATTCATCCATGCGATAATCGTGTTTTTAGTATCAGAGAATTGATGAAACTAATGTCCATTCCCGACTCTTTTAGATGGTCCAGTATTCCTGAAAATAAACTCAATAGTTTTTCTTCGGAAGAAAAAAGTAAATTTCTCAAGAAAGAAGAGATGAATATTCGCCAATCACTTGGTGAAGCTGTCCCGACTATTATTTTTCGCCAAATTGCACAGCATATAAAAAGATCTATACAAAAAAAGATTCTGGATGATAGAGAAGTGGAAAGAATAATAAAAAGAGAGAATCTTGGAGAAATAAGAAATCTGAAAATATTTTTGAATAAGAATCTACAAAATTATTCGTTCGCTGAATTATCTAAAATCGTTGAACTAGCAAATGCTTACAAATTTAAACATGCCGCATATTACACACGACAAGATATTTGTTTTACGGTTATTAAAGACTTACCAGACGCCTTAAATTACACTTCAATTAAGATTTTAGAACCATCTGTTGGGGCAGGAAATTTTCTTCCTCTTTTGATTGAAAAATACGAGTCTGTTTCTCGTGTACAGATTGATGTGATTGATATAGATAATAATGCTATCGATATTCTAAAAATTTTAATTCGCAAGCTTAATGTTCCAAAAAATATTACGATAAATTATTTAAACGAGGACTTTCTTTTGTTTGGGAGAGGAGGTCTTTTTGCAAATGAAGAAATTCATTACGATATTGTAGTTGGCAATCCTCCATTCGGTAAAGTAATAGATAATGAGTCTCTTTTGCTCGAATACAAGAAAGGGAAAAACAATACAAAGACTAGCAACTTATTTTCTTTCTTCCTTGAGAAAGCCATACATCATGCCGATGTTGTAGCCTTAATCATTCCAAAGAGTTTTCTTTCTGCCCCGGAGTTTAATGCTACACGAGAATTTGTATCACGATTCGCAATCTCAAAAATTACTGATTATGGAGAGAAGGGCTTTAAAGGAGTAAAAATTGAAACGATCAATCTTATTATAAACACGCGGAGAAATAGTACAGAAAATATAACTTTGGTGGAGTCGTATGTCAAAAATGAGATAGGCCTTAAAGAGCAAAGTTATATATGCTCTCAAGATTTTCCTTATTGGCTTGTATATCGAGATTCATTTTTTGATGAGATTGCTTTGAAACTTCATTTCGGAGTATTTACAGCATATAGAGATAGACAAATTACTAAACAAATTACAAAAATAAAGGGGCGAATACGAGTTCTTAAATCAAGAAATATTGGAAGTAATGAAATTGTGAACATTCCAAACTACGACTCATATGTAGATGAATATAAAAATCTATCAATAGCAAAATACATAAACCACAATGAAGCTGTTCTCGTTCCAAACCTTACATATAATCCTAGAGCCTGTTTTCTCCCCAAAAATACTATAGTTGATGGTTCTGTTGCGATCCTAATTCCAATAAATAAAGTTAAAATTACAGAAAACGATCTTGCTTATTATAACTCGGACGAATTCGTTGGATTTTACAAAGTTGCCAGAAATTATGGAACACGATCTCTAAATATAGATAATAATTCAGTTTTTTTCTTCGGTTTGCTAAAGTTAGTTTAGTTCTCTATATATTTTTTTAATCTCTTTTCTTAAATCACTAAAAGATATTGTATATGACAGATTAGTTTTTAGTCCCGTATTGATAACACCTATTAAAGATTCTCGCGAATAGTCAAATTTCCCTTGTTGTACTGATTTTTCAACTGAATCAATTTTTGCTTCTAAGCATATATATTGATAACCTTTATCAATTATTTGCGTATTATTGTTTGGATGAGCTTTGGTATTATGTTGTGTCGGTGTAAGTCTAATAAGATTTTCGAGACGATCCGAAATTTGCTTAAATTCATGTTCCGGAAAAATATGGTGGACTTGTGTGGCGGAACCATTAGCCCATTGATCTTTAACTTCACTTTCTGGATGTAATTTTTTAATTTGTGCCTTTGCTTTAGAAACACGGTATGGCAGTTTTTCGTATTCCTTTGTGTGGGAAATAATACTCCCGGCTTCCTGTCGTGTTACACCTTTGTATTTTTTCTTGTCTCTAAAGTTTGTTCTGTTATAAATTAGATCACTTGGTAGAAATGGGTATTTACTCATTCGTCCGGAAATAGTCCCCGGAATTCGCTGTTCAGCAGCGAAAATATTGAGTATTTTTGGAAAAATTCTCTTTGGTTCAAATTCTTTTTTAATTTCTGTATTACCTATAATAAAAGAGGTAAACTTCTTTTTTAAGTCTGAAAATTTTTCTTTACTAAGCCTACCGCTCAAATAAGAATCACGATACGACTCAAGATTGTTGTAAAAGCCACTGTTTTGTAAAACTTTTGTAATGTAATAATAAAGAAAAATATAAGCATTTTCAGATCTTATTGAAATAAAATTTAATAAATCTATATTTTTAAGCGTAAAATGTTGCTGTTTCCCAGTGATTTGAACTTCAAGGATTTGTGAAAATAAAAGTGTTTTAATTGGTTGGGCAACGAACTTGTCATACTCATGGAGTGTTCTTTTGTCGTCTGGAGATGGTTTACCAAAATGGCGAGTAACATTTTTTCTGAAATATGGAGAATTCCATATATCCTTAATAGTAAATGTTTTTGCACTTCCTGATGTATAGTTTAAAATACAGTCTGAAATAAAACAGAGGACATCCGGAGTTACCTTTTGATCCATGAAACGAGAGTAGCCGAAAGCCTTCTTTCTTATATCAAGGTCTTTATTTTTAAAATGTGATGCAATTAAATTGTTCATTTTATTTCAAAAGCTCACTACTTGAAATTCCCAACGCTCCGGCTATTTTTTCCAAAGTCGAAAGAGTGGGGTTCATGCGACCATTTTCAATATTGCTGATGTATGCTCTATCCACACCCAAAGCCTTCGCAAGATCGCCCTGCGATAAGTTCTTTTTCAAGCGCAATTTCCGCAAGTTTTCTCCTAGTTTTTTACCTGATTGCATGAGTTCATAATAGGAAAACTTGCATTGTATTGCAAGAGTGCAGTATAATGCACTTAGGAGTTTCGCCCGCCCGAAGCCCCATCGCCCATACCTTTTCAAAAAAATCCCGCGCAAAACAAAAAAGAATGGAACAGTGATGGGGCGAGGGCGGAACGCCGAGGCTCTGCGAGGCGTTGGCGGAATTATTAGAGTTAGCACAGAATCGGAGCGTACGATGAAGTTTAGAGCCACCACGCACACGGGGCGTGCGATTAGTCAGAGT
>Ga0208245_1001159_pt1 | contig 17262 bp, 35 predicted proteins | sample RifOxyC1_FD_184035 | JGI IMG/M metagenome (GOLD analysis project Ga0208245, IMG submission 184035) | Soil microbial communities from Rifle, Colorado - Rifle Oxygen_injection C1 (SPAdes) | ecosystem: Environmental > Terrestrial > Deep subsurface > Rock core/Sediment | place: Rifle, Colorado... | reverse complement strand
AGTGATTATCAACAACACCAATTTAGTCCTGTATAGAGCCTAATTGCTTGATTTTACTCACTAACATTTTTTACTATTCATCTTGACAAATGACAATAGCAGGTGTATATTTGTATCAGATAGAACAAAACAGGCGGTCAACCCGCTCAGGAGGGACGCAATGAAATACATCGTCAAAGAAGTTCAGAACAGAAACAGTGAGCGCGAAGGTTCCGAAATAGAAGCAAAAGATTTGTCTGCTGCAAAAAGAACTGCTTCACGCATGCAAGTATTTGAGGGCACCGTGCTGCGCATCGAAGCGGAAAACGGGGCTGTTCTCTCTACAAAAGAAAGCGGAACGTGGCGCGATGAAATTGCAGCCAACTTCGTATGACCGCCGCCGATCTCAAGGAGGCCCGGCTCCGGCTGGGCCTCACTCAAACCCAATCTAACCTACTACACAGGAGGGCGGGGAAATGAAAACGACACAAATAATAAACACTGTACTTACCGATGGTGCAATGCTTATCAGGCCAACCAAAGGAGAGCATGCCAAAGGCACTCCCTGGGAATATGACGTTAAGCCGCTGTTCACCGGCAGCAAAACCGGTTGGGTTATTCTCGATCACACAACGGCTCATGCCATGAAAACGGTATTCAATGCACTATCAGAAGAAAATAAATTAAAATTCGACAATATTTTTATTACTCGGCTGATTGATTTTACCTGGAAGCAAGTAGCATAAGTTAAAAAAATCTCGTTTTCTTAACCTAATGTGAAATTATGTTAACCCTTAACGCATAAAGAATAGAGGAGGAGAAAATGAGCGCATGGACACAGCCATATCTCGGAGTGCAGCACTTGGAAACGGATAGATACCTTGCACAGTCACCGATTGGGAAACATTCTCTGACTTAACGATATATCGGAAGCCCATCCGAATATCAGAGGCCCAGGATCACACATTTTACGGCCCCGGCCATTTGGAAAATGCGAAAAATTACTGCGAAAGTGAAATTAAATAATTATTCCGATTTAATATTTATTCCTACCCTCGATTTGCTCTAATTTGAGTTTAAACGAGGTTGCAAGCGGCAGAGTGCCCGCTTTCATAAAGAATCAGGAAGGAGTTGTTATGAAAAAAACCAGCTACACAATGCCAATGCTAGCCAAGGCCTGGGGGATCTCCCGGCAGAGAGTGCAACAGCTATTTACAGGTGATCGGCTCCCCCCGCCTGACCGATGGGCAGGTACTCAACCCTTGTGGGACTCGATACCTTTAAAACCTGCTGAGATTGTACGAGGACCTAAGGCGCATAAAGAATAATTAATCAATTTTCGTTTTATTTGATTTGATGACCGCAAAAACCTCTGAACGAAAAACTGCCGGGTGCCCGTTGATCCTTCTCAAAACCCCAAGAGAAATAAATAATTTCTCTGCGGGGCGGTAATCTTTAAGCTCTGGCCGATCAAGAATCTTGGCGGCCAGCTGTATCAGCGGCTTCCATTCTATCAGCGGAATTTCGTCGTCCAAAGATAGTCCTCCTAAAAGTTATCTGCGTAGAATTTTGCAATTGCTACTTCTAACTTCTCTTCTCCAAACCCTCCCCCCTCTCCGTCTCCACCAATCTCTATCCAAATTACGCCTGTTGCCGTGCGAGTTAATCGGAAGTCGCCTATTCTGATTGTTTCAATGTGCTCCAAAGATACTCCTCCCTGAATAAATTTAGTGCCGGTCTTCCCCGGCTGCCAGCCCTTATCCAAGGGGCGATCCAAATCCTAATCCTGTTGGTGCTTGGGCTTCCTTTCTCTTCCGCGTTCAATCGCGGGAAATTAGCTGACGCTTCGATCAGCTAGCACGGCATTTTCTTAGTCGGCATGGTCTTCTTCTTTGCTGCTGGTTTCTTCTTTGCGGCGATAGGTCATCACCTCCTTTCAACTAATCATCTTTACGCTTTTTAGGAACAAGCGGTTGGTTAAATACTGTCTCTACCCATTGGAACGCTTTACGAAATATATGCGGAGCTACATCAAAAAGTGCCGCCCATAGATTCACAACTGGAACAATTGATGCAATGCCGCGTCCTATCAGCGTTCCTATCGTGTCCGTCGGGCTATAATATTTTTCTTTTTCGCGTTCAGATTTATCCTTCATGTAGTTTTGTGCAGTTCTAATCGTGTATCCAACCCAACAGAAGGAAAGCGGAACCCAATAAAGCAGTATCCCAAGAAAACTATTGAACTGAAAATCTCTGATCCAATTGACTATGAACATTTACAACCTCCTTTTAAAGTGAATTTAAAATTCCCTAACAAGCGCATTGAGACGGGCTGCGCTTCGCTTGCCGCTCATGCGGCATGTTCTCACGCTAATGCGAACAAAACGCTTGTATTTCTATACCGCGTGTTTTTGCTATAACCCTTTGCCTTACCTTTTTTTACCAGACTCAATAGAGCCTCGTAAGCGTCAGGAGAGCAAACCTGTGGTGATCCGCACCACGCGGAACACTCCAGCGAGGAAAACGACAGAGGTTTCTTTTTCAGATACCTCAATATCGTTATTTCATTTTCGGTAAGCGTGACAAAAAACGGCTCGACTGCGACCGCTTTTTCATTCTTGCTTTGCATTCGGTTTTCTTTCTCCCGGCGCGTCAGCCGGGCGTTATCGTGAAACGGAAACATCGGCATCCGGGTATTGCTCACAGGCCGCCAGATAGTTTGCTATCCAAGTAACAAAGTTATCATACGATCCCCATCCGTTTTCTGGATTGAATTTCTTAAAATGGTCTGGTCGCTCTCTCATTAAAGCAAGCCCACTTCGGAGAGGTTCGATTAACTGATGCGCTTTTGTTATCCCGATTTCATCCGGTCGCCACAACACCTGATATATACCAGCCTGACCCGCCATATTGTTAAGATTGTGGGTTACATTGGCCCCGTACAATTGTTCCGTTTCTTTTCGGGTGTGCTCGTGGTCACAGTGCGAACAACGGCACTGGACTTCTTCGGTTTTGCCGGTCAAATAAACGTCTAAACTCATAATGTCCTCCGATGATACGATAACCAGGCTGCTCCAGCGCGGCGTAGCCGTCGCGCCTGAGCACCGCCCTCTCCCGGCGGTTCGTGCCGGGAGAGGGCGTCACGGCTCAGCCCCGGGCTGTTCTCACAGCGCTCTTGTAAGGAAATTCTTATGCGCCCTTGTCTTGTTGAATATGCCAGTCCGTGTGCGGTTCTACACATTCGCAACCTTTACCGTCGCAAGGAACTTTATATCCGGGTTCGCACGCTGTTATGTCGCCTTCGCACGGTGCTAGATCTTCTGATTCGCACCCGCATTGAGCATCTCGATTGAATAGTCCATCATATCCGTGCTCCTTCAGCCATCCTTGAATTATCGCTTTGATATCCATTTTTTTCCTTTCATCGGGCGCATAAGAATCTTTATATCTAGCCGGGCTGTTGGAACTATAAAATAGCTCTCGGCCATGCCCTCATCTCGGCGTCAAGGTGTTTCTCTTGTGACTCTTTGAGCGCCTTTGCGAGAGACAGCGCCATTGCCGCCAGCGTATAGTTGATCTGTAAATCGTTGACACGCTGCATCTCAAAGCACTGGTGGATTATCGGAGAGTTGATTGATTCGCGTTTCAATTCTCCTATGATCTCAGTGAAATTTTTCATGATTCTCCTTTCAATGAAAAACGTTCCAACCAAGTTGTCGAGAGGGTCGCTAAAACCGCGCCCCTCACAACAACGTTGGTTACCCGCAAGGTGCATGCGGCTATAAGTAAATCGCTGCCTCTGTCGCCAACAGCGCAATGTCTCTGTCTTGCTCCATAATCTCGCATAGAGTGCATGCGCCGCATGAATATCTATTAGATTCGGTGCGGGTAACCAATGAGCCAAGCTGTGAACCGGTCGGATCAAGCTGTTGATTGCCCTCAGAGCGGGCAACCAACAAGGCGCTCGACCCGACTTGACCCGCAGTCGTCGAAGCAGGATTATGGACTTTATGCGTGCAGGTAACAGCACCACATCGTACCCATTCCAGATCTGCTCCCCAACACGTCCTGTTATAGCATTTGTCGTCCATAATCCTGCTTCTCCTCCGCTGCGGGTCAGCTTGGCTCATTAAATGTACCCAACCCCTCCGCATATATCGCACGGGTTTGTTGCTAGTGACGATCCTTTTGTGCATAGACAAACTACTTGGCCGTTATTATTGATTTCTTCCGACATCCAGTATTCCTTGAGTTTTTCCGCATACTCTTTAATGACTGCCTCTCCGTGTTCCTTGCAGCAGTATCCTCCCGGATTTCTACTCCCATCGGGATGCAAAAGCCAGAGAGTTGCTTTTTCTTTACATCTTGAATCTGTGGCATTTGTTCTATAAGTTGAGCACTGCATTTTTAACCTCCCGTTCGAGAGGAACGCTTCGCGTCCCTCAACTAATTGTTGATACGGCGCTGCGCGCCTGTAGAATTTCAGTCGCTTGCCTTCTTCTCATTTCGGCAGTTCTCGCATGTGCTGTCAGGTGGAGCTATAGTTGTTGCAACGTGGCCTCCAAGAAAGTTGCTCAAGCCGACGAGCTGCCGTGCGTGTTTCTCACATGCGTGAACTGGACCTGTGGGCCAATGAACCGTGTGGGTTGCAGGATACTTGGTTTCCATAATCGCTCCTTCAATTCTTTGATATTGCAGCGCCCTATTAATGCGATCTTGAGCCGGAAGATCTAAGCGGTCGATCCGGCGCAAACTTCGCGCCGTATCAACCAGATCTTCGAAGCCGACCTGCCCCTGACGGGGCAGCGGCTCAAGATCGCATTAAAATTTGAAATGACGCTGATACATTTCCATAGCAATATTCAGTCCCTCTAATCGCCCGTTCATTTTCGTTTCCCATTGCATAGATTTTGCTTGTGACAACATTTTCAAAGACTGCCGTGTTTGTATTATTTCATTTTCCAATTCTTTCATAAATTGTTCGTTTGGTTTCATCTTCACACCCCTTAAATAAATGTTGGTGGCTCAGGCACTTCCAGACCGGCACTCCCGATAGTTTATTTTCAGGTCGCACCACCATAAATTTTACCCAGTCAGTCGTGAGGGAGCGGGAAAGCACCGCCCCCACACTTCCGCGTTATTTACAATTCATACAGAATGTCATGTGTCCCTTGAGTGTCAATCTCCATCCTGAGATTGTTACTGGAAATCTACCAGGCAAAGTAAATTCAACATGTTCTGCCATGCCTCGTTTTTCCATGGCTTTTATGCGTTTTGAATTACTTTGAATTAATTGGTTTTTGATTTCGCATGTTTCAAAAAAGCGTTCGAGTAGTTCCATGTCAGCCTTGCTTATTTTTTCTTTTGATTCTGTTGTCCCAGTCATGTGCATAGTAGTCCTTTCAAAATATAAATAACCAAGTCGTCAAGAGGAATGCGAAAGCACCGTACCTCAAGACAGTGTTAATTCTTCTTCTGATATATGTTGCTTGATCCATCCTTACCAACAACGGTTGCATACTGCCGAAGGAAAAGATTTATTTTTTTATTAACTCTTCGGTTTGCACATTCGTAAAACGGTTCACACGGTTCACCGCAATGTGGGCACTTTCCCTCAGATACCATTTTTTGACGCCACCGAGAATGCTTATCTTTTGCCGGTTTTTTGCGCTTATTTGTATCTCCACGCGGCATAGAGCTTCCCGGCCTGTCTGCCAATGGTGACATCCGCGCATAAAATTGCTTTTCAGTAAATGGCATTCCGTCAAACCTCGCTTCCTGCAGCACCCAGCCCCAACCCTTCAAACCGCTTCTCGTTACGGTAGTGCTTCATCAGGTTCCCTATGCTCAATTTGTACATGTGGCCTCCTGAATTTTTTTTTCCATTCATCACACTGGATAGAAATACTTTCAAAAAGAGTTTCTATTTGGCCCTCAATATCTAAAAGTTTAATCGCCACAATGCTATTTTTATTTTTAGCACAGTGATCCTTGGCAATAATTTGCTTTTCTAGTAATCTCTCGATTTCACAAATCGTACTGTTCATTTTATGCCATCGGCGCGACGCTATCTCTGCCATAGCTCACTCTCTTCTAAAAAATTACCAATCTTAATAATCGGCACAACATGATTCATAATTCCATATCTGCGATTTTCGGTTATCTTCACATAACCTCTATTAGGATTAAGGATGATGTCTTTGTCCCTCCAGACAAACATGACTGTGTCCGCAGTCTGAGCCACAAGGCTTGAATCCCTAAGTAAACTTGAATCTATTGTATCCTCATCTCCCAGCTTGATTTTGGTCAAATGATGCAAAAGAAAAATTGTGATGTTAAATCGCAGCGCCATTTTTTTTACTGCTTTTAAAAATTCTCCCATGACCTGAGAAAGATTATTTGTCGTAAGATTTATCATATTGTGGGTATTATCAAAAACAGCATACTTAATCCCAAATTTCATTTTTGCTTCATGCACTCGTTCAAAAATCCATGACAGAGAATTATCCTTGAGTGTCTTTGGCATAACAAACGAGGGTAATCTATTCCCAAACTGTTGCAGAAATTGATAGGCAGGTACTTCATAACTAAACCATGCTCCGATATGATTCTGATCAGAAAAGTTACGAGTGAATGTTTGTGCAAGCAGTGTCTTGCCATGTTTCGTTGGCCCGGAAATAACTACTAACTCACCTCCGAGAAAATGTTTAATTGAATTGTCGAGCCCAGGGAATCCCGGTTTTAGTTCAAAAGGGTGTACTTCCTGGCCCCTAGCATGAAGCAGATCAAGCAACTCATTGCAAGCAATAACTTCATCCTCTCCATGATAATTTTTTAACCGCTCTTCGGCTGCTATAAGTTCATCTAATTCGTCTGGTTTCATAGTCCAGGATCTCTCCCTGCCGGGCCTGAAAGCCCAGGATCTCCTTGTTTCGTAGCTTGGTTTATCCATTCTTTCCACGGAAAACACTTTTTTTCTCCGCGACCTGAAATAATAAACCTCTGCAAATCTTTCACGCCGATACCCTTTTTTGCGTCTGGGTTGGCTGCAAAATTAGTTGCAGCTTTTAGAAGCAGGTCATATTCTTCCGATTTGACATGGTCAGTGATCGCCTGAATTGTTTCCTGTCTCCCAATCTTTTTGCCATTACGAAACGGATAAGTCATAAACAACTTTTCTACAAGCGCAATTATCTCTTCTCCTCTCTTCTCTTCTCCTCTCTTCTTAGCCGTTTCATTTGAAACATTTTTAGACCTAAACTTTCTGACTCTATCAGTGCTGATATCTTCTTGATATTTAAGCCAGTTACGGAATTCTATAGTAAATAAAACATTGCCTAATGTTTCATTTGAAACAATAATGTTTGGCAGTTTTTTTATAGTTTCAACTAGGTGTTCAAACGATGCAACTTGAAGAGAAGCGCACATTAGTCTAGCAGGAGATATTATTTTTATTTTTCCATTTGTGCCTTGCTCTTTTATAATTGCCCCTAGTTTTGCCCACCTACCGAAATCAGCTATGTCAAGATTATCTAAATCTGGATCATGCACAGCAGCGCACCATAGTTTAAACCATCTGCTTAAATCAGCCACGAGCGCCCCCGTTCTGTTCATGCCATCTTGTGTGACATTCAGGACACAGCCATAAAATTCTTTCCGGCCTCTTATAATCTAAATGATGAAGTTGGGTTGTATATTCATCAGAGCCACATTGTTCACAATTTTCCGGTCTTCTTCGTACTTCTCCGATTGAAATAAGGTGTTTAGTAAATGCCATTGCGTATTTTCGATCAAGTTTCCATTCCTTTGAGCAATAGTCACATCGTCTTGATCTTCTCTTGCGATAAGATATTTTCTTCCCGCAATCTCGGCACCTCAAATTTACCCACCGTCCGCTATCAGCCATAACTCTCCTTACGCCGCCTGATTGACTATCAACCGATACTCGAATAGTCCGCGTTCCCGATCGCCGCGAGGCCTGCGCTCAACCGTATGATTCCCAAAGCGAGACTTACGAAAATCCCGTAGCCGCGCACTGATAGACTGATGCTGATCCCCCGTTGCCCTTGCTATTTCGTCCAAAGTGCGCCACTGGCTATCTGCCATAAGGTCGAAAACCCTCTTGTACTGCCGGGTGAGCCGGGCGCCGTCTGACCGATGATTGTACGTCCTGCCGTCAAACAGTGGCACCTGAACAACCGGTCCATTTACCGCCTGAGAGAGTACGGCCTGAATCTTCCCCGCTCCGATCTTGCGAGCGTTAGACCAATACTTTTCCCGGCAACCGCTAGCGAACCGTTTCTGCCTGCCGATCAATTCCCTAGAGCATCCACACTCACAAAGCATCGTTTTTACCCCCTAGCTTGCCATGCACGGCAAAAATAACGCTCGGCCTAAACCCTTGCCCTTCCTATGCACACACCCCACGCAATCAGGCTTGCAGAGAGAGCAAGGCTTTGATTTTTTCTTTATATTCTTTTTTAATTCTCTTCGCGTCTTCGATTGTGTATTTGATAATTTCATTGTTATTCTCTAAATCCTCGACCCGATCTCTGCCTATTTTTTTTACAAGGTTGATTCGATATTCCGTTATGTTACCTGACAAATAGCTATTGCATGGTTCACATTGTCCGTGGATATTCTCTTCATTGAATCTCAGTTGTGGTGCCGCCTTTACCGTGCGGTAGTGCCCTGCATTCATTTTTCCTTTGTGTAACTTATTACATGAAATGCATGGCAAGCCATTATCTCTTTTCCTGATGTATGTATTTACTATGGATTGTGTGTCTTTAAGGTGTTCGCGTAATGGTTTAAGAGCCTCCAACTGATGTTTTTTTTCTTTTCTATTTCGTTTTATTCTGTACCTCACCGCTAATTCTATGGCGCATTGTACTTGACATGTAGTTTGAGTAGTTGAAAATGGCATAAATTGATTCCTGCATATCAAACACTTCCTTTTTTTTATCTTTGGCTCAGGTTTCGGGCAAGCCGGGGTCAATTTCCCCTCCAAAACCAACAGCTATTATTTCCGATCAACGATACTAAAAACCCCTTATGGCAGGTAATGACATCAAAAGAAGTAGGAGTCCGCCCGAGTTCTTTTATCCAATACTTATATTGCTTCTCTTCTTCTTTATCCCAAAACCTGCAATATTTACACTGCCCAATTGTTCTAAGCTTCACATGCCCTCCACTCGTTTAATAAAAATTGGGTGAGGATCTATATGGCAAAGAGAGCACTTAGTTCTTTTAAATTTTACCTTGTGACTGTTGGCGTAAACTCTCGGCGCTGCCTCTCTCGGCGGCGGGGAGTACTGAGTTTCGGGCACCATCGAAATAGCAGAGGTAAACAGCCACGTTAGGGGGCCGATGATAAGACAGATTAATAGTAGTGTTGTTATTCGCTGCATTGTTATCCTTTAAAAATTGATAAGTTATGCATGGCCGCAACTTTGCAAAGTTGGTCTAATACCTGGTTCTCTGCCCGCGTGGAGCGGGCGGCTATCTACATTCATGTGTTGAAATAGCATCGAATGATGGTAGCATTGCCCCACAGCTTACGCACTTGATAACTACGCCGCCCGGTTTATCTGATAGAAGCGGGTCTGGCGGGCAGAGAACGGGGGCGAGTTGAGAACCTGTCCCCTCGAAAGCCGAGTCTGCCTGTGAGGCGGGCAGAGAACCTCTCGTTCGAGGGGACGAGGGGCTTTCGTTCGGCTCAGGCTTATGAACTTTTACGTTACCAGTGCAGGTTACTTCTTCGCATATACCATCTTTATTCTGAGCACAGAAATCGTATTCGCATTTCTCGTTCATAATCCTGATCCTCTCTTTCGCCCCTCAACTCGCCCCCGTTATACTTCGCAAGCGTCCAAAAAACGCTTTATCAATTCCATTACGCGAGAATCGCCGCCCGCCCTGCGGTCTTCATATCTCGATTGGCTGTAATGCTCATCCGCGCCATGACGGCCCTTTGTGTACCGTAGTTCATTCGGCTTTCCCGGTACGTCTTCAAATCCGCTACAGCCCCACCATGTTGGTTTCCCTCCGCCGATTGCCTGAATTGTAAGCGATTTTCCACAGACCCGGCACGGCGGAATTTCTGACGGCCGATATCGCTCTGTCAATACCTGAATGAGTTCGGCATCTGAATATTCATGAGCTTCTTTGTATTCCACGATTCACCCCCTGCGAATGATAACCAGCCGGGTCCACAACGACGCGGGGAAGCGCCGCGTGTGACCCGCGTGTTAAATCCCCGCGCTATCCCTCAACCGTTTTTTTAGTGCATCAATAGCCTGTTCGCAGCGTTCCATGTAATTGACAAGGTTTTCTCTCTGTGATTTGTGTTCTTTGAGAATGAAAAGGTAATTTACTACAGGGGTAGGGCCATTAAAAATTATGTGCTGCAATTCTGCTCTTTGATCTTTTGTCAGTGGCCGGGAAAGTTGTTGCTTGCAAAAATCGTGGGATTCTGAGTCAGGATGAGATGTTTCCCATTCGATCCATTCTACACAAGGGCCATTCTGGCTGCAATTCTCGTTATCTAATCGGCTGCAAGACATTTTACCTCCTCCTTAAACATTGCTCGCACGAGACTTCTTTTTTATTTGGCGCATTCCAACTAGCAGATACGGCTATCCGCTTTTTCACATGTCCGCATAGGGTTATGCAATAATTACGGTCTATGTTGCGAGATAGTTTGCACATAAGATTTAAAGTTTGCCGCCTATCATTTCACGGCTGATGGGTTAACAAGCTGTAGCGGGGGAGGAACCGCTAAATTTGGAGCCGGGTGCAGGACTCGAACCTGCGCCTTGTCGTTTCTCCCTACCAACTGGGCGAACCCGGCATATTTTTGGTGGCCGCCCTACCCTCATGTCGTGCACATGCTGTTGAGGTCGTCGGGCGGCCATGTGTTATAAAATATCAGTCTCCGTGCGTTCTGCGCTCACAAGGTCGAAGTCCCGATAAGCCCAATAAATCCGCTTGCCGTGCGTCTTGCTCTCTTCGTCATCGTCGATGAATGAAAAATCCTTGAACTCGTGTTTAAGGGCCTTCTTAAATGCTTGATCGAAGCTGTTTGCGCCGATCTTGCAATCCCGTTTTTCGGTATCAACAAATTCGGTTTCTTTGCCCTTGATTGAACCAGAATATGACGTTGCTTGAACTTTCATTTTATAGATGTTCATTATTCCCTCCTTATAGTTAAGAAATTTATAAATTCCACAAAAACCACGCGATCATATATAGCAGTGTCCATGCGGTAACTCCGAGAGCCCCGCCGAGAATGCAACCCTTGAAAAATCTTATGCCGTCATCATTAAGTTTTTCATTCATTGTGTTGACCTTGTCTTACCAACTTTAGTTTTTCTCAAGGTTAAAAAAAAGAGGCTTACTTCTTTTTAATAAGCGCCTTCATCAGCTTCAAATTTTCCGCTTCCTTCTTGATCTGCTTTTCTTTCTCGTCGATCTTGGCTTGCAGTCTTTCCATATCAGAAGGGGCTGGATAGATGTTAAATGCAGTCATAAGCTTTTCATCGAGGGACCAGGACACAAGCGCCGGGAGAAGATCCACCGGAAAGTGCTGTTCTCCCCCGATGTAGCGGTACAGGGATCTTGCGCCCAGTTCGTAAGGCTTTCCAGTAAATGGATTTATGCGTGTTGTAAGAAATTCCAAGAAAGAATTGACGCGGCCAGATTCCTGTAGCTCATCCCCATAAATGAAGATGCGTTGCAGGTGCCCGCTGATCCCCTCGTTGTTTTTCAGTTGAGCCAAGGTTTTCCCCTTTTGCAACCTTCTGTGTGACGCAAAACTCCGCTTTTACGACAAATCACATTTCCGACCAGGACAAATTAAAAGCCCAAGTATTGAAAAAAAATGAATTTCCTACTTAGGCTTTATTTGCTACCTTACGCTTATGAACAGTGTTCAACTCAGGATGTGCGGCAAGAGCAAGGGCCTTTATCTTCGGACGCACAAAATCAATTGGCTTTCTTCCGGTGAGCGCCGCCATGTCCTTAGCCAAAAGCAAATTATCTGTATATTTGCGGTTATGCCGAATGTGAGAGATTAAAGTTTCGTGGACTTCATATTTGTTTGCGAGTTCTATTGCTTTCATAGTATGAGTATAAAGCATAGTTGAACCATTTGTCAAGATTTTTCTCAAGTGTAGTTGATTGTTAAAACATAAAGGAAACAATATGATACTATTAATGAACAAAACAAAAACAAAAGCAGTAACCCCGGAAGAAAAAAAATTCAACGACGACTTCGGGCGCAGGGTCCGGGCTCGGCGCGATGAAAAGGGGATTACTTCGGAGAAACTTGCAGAAGAATCAGGTATCAGCTTTCAATGGGTAAGCGCCATTGAGAACAGCAAGGCCAAGCGTGGAGTATCTCTTTATGTAGCTCACCGGATCGCCCGATCCTTGGGGACCACCATAGAAGACCTGATTGGCCAGGAGTTAAACATTGATGAAGACGCGGCATTTGAACTGATGAAAAGGGCCAGAGAAAGGAAAAGCACAAAATCCGCATAACTTATCCCAATGGGTAGCCTTGACAATTACAACTTTAGATGCTTAACTGTTTCGCATGGCCGATATACTACCATTTAAGGCCCCTCCCTTAGAATTGAAAGAATCCCCCTGTAAAAAGTGTGTCTACAAATCATCCCTCTACCAAATTCTGATCCTCGCAGACGAAATAATCAATAAGCTACCTGCCAAATCTCAATAAAAAATTCAACAATAATTGAAAGTATTTGTTTTTATTTGTATTCTATATAAAGCATACTTGAAGAAAAAACTTGACAATGAGGTCAAGTATGCTTTATAGTATAACTAATGATGGATGCACCCCCCGCCGCTCCGTGCTCACCGTGGCGCTTTTGGATGCCAAAAGCAGACCGTAGGCGGGGGTCAATAAAACTCATAGGAGGCCCAAAATGAGAAAGCCGAACGAATCAGAATATGCATGGTGGACACGGATCATCCAGGAGGCCGAACGGGAGGCTAGAGGGTAATGTACGCTCTCCAAGAACAAGCCGCATACAACCCAGGGCTGGAAGAGGAAGCGCCGGAAACATTTGAAGTCATCTGCGAGTGCGGCAACGTGAAAACTATTTATGTTGAAATGGTCCGCAACCTCTGCGCTCGGTACGGATCGTATATGAGGGCGGTAGATCCGAGGGATATGATGTGTGAAGAGTGCGGGGCACACATGGAATTTTGACATAGGGGGAGGGATCATGGAATTCACAGTAATATATCTATACGCTACGAACAAAATATATTCCCCGCTCTTCCCGAACCATTGTAATGCGTTCGGATGCCTCAGGCCCCCAGAGTTGCACACGATGGGGACCATGCCGATTAAGGGATATTTCGCAAACGACGACAGTATCAGAATTGCTGTGAGAATCCCGCTCTGCCTGTCCCATGCCAACGATATGCGGATAGCGGATGCATGGAAAGAAATAGAGTAGAGACTGGAGGCAGAATAAAATGATCCTCATAAAAATGGTTATCTGCTTTTGGCTGGATCTCGAAGACTACGGTTGGCCGGAACAATGGCCGGAATAGTAAAAAAACAAAGGGAGGAATTATGAACAAATATTTTAACGAAGAAGAATCTGCCGGTATCGCCTACGGGAAGGTTGGCATCTATGGCGATGCAGGAAGCGGGAAAACGAGAACTGCGGCTGAAATTGCAATAGGTCTTCACAAACTCATTGGGAGTACTAAGCCCGTAGCAATGTTTGATACAGAGCCGGGAGCGCACTTCATAAAGCCGCTTTTTGCAAAGAACGGGATAAAACTCATTGACTTTAATAAGAGCCGAGCTTTTGTTGATCTTATAGGATGGGTTAAGGAAATTTCTGGCAAGGTGGATATCGCACTTGTTGACAGCATAAGCCACGTGTGGAGGGAATTGCAACTTGCCTATCTTGCCAAGATCAACGAGAAGCGTCCTGACCACAAGAAGATAACTAGGCTTGAGTTCCAGCATTGGGGGCCTATTAAATCAGAATGGGCAAGGTTCACGGATCTTTTCTTAACATCTCATATTCACATGATTGTTTGTGGCAGGGCCGGTTCAATCTATGAATACCAAGAAGGCGATAATGGGAAAAAGGAACTTATAACAACTGGCACAAAGATGGCTACCGAGAAAGAAATGGGTTATGAGCCGTCCCTTCTTATCGAAATGATAAAAGATCACCGTAAAGATGGCCCGGTAAGAATTGTCAATATGTGCATCGTTGAAAAAGATCGCGCCGACATTCTCAACGGAAAAGAATTCGAATTCCCAACATTTGAAACATTTAAGCCTCATTTCCAATTCCTAAATATCGGCGGCTCTCACTACCAAGTAAGCGATGGCACAAGCAAAGATTTATTCACTCCTGACGGTAACGATGGCTGGTCTGAGGAAAAGCGCCAGCGGGAAATAATCAACGAAGAAATTGCGGCACTTTTCACAAAGAACATGAGCGGCAAAGACGCTGATACCCTCAAGAAAAAGGTTATGCTTTTGGAGAAATATTTCGGTACAAGTAGCAAGACCAAAATAGAAAATATGAAATCTTCAGAGCTTCGCGCTTGTTATTTGGCGCTCAAGGCTCACTTTGAACCGGATGCAAATGTAGGCTCCGAAAACCTTTCGGCAGAAGAGGCACAAATTTTTGAAAAGGGGAAAATAAATGTTTAATAAAGTTATATTGGTTGGGAATTTAACAAGAGATCCTGAAGTGAGATTTACTCCAAACGGTAAAGCAGTCGCAAAGTTTGGGATTGCTACAAATAGGAAGTATGGAGACAAAGAAGAGACTTTTTTTGGGGAAGTCACTGTATGGGACAGGCAGGCTGAAAATGTCGCGGAATACCTCAAAAAAGGGAGTAAGGCCCTAGTTTCAGGCAGGCTTAATACAAATAAATGGGAAGATGCTAATGGGAAAACACAAAGCAAAACAGAAATTATTGCAGAAGAAGTAAAGTTTATGGATAGTAAGCCAAAAAAAGAAAATACTCCTAGTGATGAAACAGACATCCCATATTAACGATGAAGCTCAAACCCTATCAAATGCTTGTCGAGAACGGAAGGATATTTATTTTCATTCCCGATAGTGTTGAGATTATTTGGATTGGGGAGAGAGGTCTTGAGGTGTGCTTGAATTAACGCGGCGGTCACAAGCCGCCAGGCGAGTCTTTGTGGACCGCCTGGTTAAATCATGGAGGTAATTTCATGAATCAAAAAGAGCACGATAAGGAAATAGGACGTTGGCAGGAATCTATTTACGAACTGATCAAAAAAATCAGTGGGGCCGATTCAGAAATTGACGGCGGGTGCTGTGATTCGGGCGATGATCTGGATGGTACTCTCGTAGAAATCGAACAGGGATTTGAATTTTTTAAGCAACGAGTGATTGAGGCCTGCGCGAAGGTTCTTGAAGATGAGCATAAGAAACTTTCCAAAAGGAGCTATCCTCCTCCGCAAATTCTTATAAAAATGGCGAAGAAGGTCAGGAACGTATCGATTTAACGCAGTCGAGAGGGACGGCGCTTTCCCGTTCCTCTCGACGACTTGGTTGGAACGTTTTTTATAGAAAGGAGATGGCCCATGTTTACCGAACAAGAAGCGAAAGATAGGTGGTGTCCTCATGTTCGTTTTCAAGATACAGAACCAGACTCTCAACCGGCAAACTCATGGTCTATTCATTCGAGTTGTTCAGACGAAAATAAATATGGCACGGAACGCAACCCGAAAATTTGCCGGTGCATCGCTTCCGAGTGCATGATGTGGCGTTGGGAAAACGACTTGAAATCTAAGGGCGGCGAAGGCAGCAAGGGCTTTTGCGGACTCGCGGGAAAGATCGGATAGTTCCAACGCTTGCGTCAACCGCAAGCGAAGCGTAGACGGTTTGGACGCAATTGTTATGCGTCCTTCATTGGGAGAATAAAGTGAATAAAATTTCTTTTGTTATTTGGATGCTGTTGTTCCCTGTAACCACATCATTGGCAGAGGCGATTATAATTGTCGCACGATCAAAAGCAGGTATCACAGCACGATCATATTCTGATGGCGCATACGCTTTTGAAGCTCTCTTTGAAACCGCTATTTGGGGCTACGTTGGCTATATGCTTTTTAACGCATAACCAGCCATGAACCCGACTTTGCACAGTTTCCGGAATGCATAACTCATGAGAAAAACGCGGGAAGAAAGAAAGTGGGAGCGCTCTCAGAAGTCCAGCCGGGCAGCAACTATAGGATGGGAGCGTATTCATGCCGCAAAAGCCGCTGCCGGTATCGTTGAAATTTACAATGACGTTCACGCATACGGTGCCTACGAAATCACAATCAAAAGCATCCGGTCGGGCAAGGTAAACGTCCTCTACTCCACGAAGGAGAACGAAGAGATAATTTTTTTGCTGATTTGAATGGGCAGCCGTGGAAGCCGGAAAGGGTGTCCATATCTGCCGTAACGCGGATTATCAGAAAAAACATTGTGAAGACCAGGAGCGGAAGGATCGTTTAGCCCACTTGACAACTATGCGCCATCTATCCTACAATAGCACCTCAACCCCCGCTGTCATCCTGGCAGACGTGCCCGGCAATGGCGGCGGGGCCTCTCCTTTCCGTCAAATAAAAAAGGATGGTAGCTATCTATCTATGGCTGGCAAGGTATCAACACGCGAGCGTTGCCCTAAATGCGGCCAGAAGTTTCAGTTCATAGGCGAAGCTGATATACTCTGCACGTCCTGCCATACTAAGCCCGAAACTTTTTATATATATCTCTATTGGCCCGATGAATATTTAGGCCGCGATCACAAAATACCTCACGATACGGACGGGAACGCTCTTGACAGTTTCAGACGTGCTCATAGGCTGCTTGAGAAGATCCGTAACGAGATAGATTCAGGTACGTTCATTCTTAGAAACTACCTGAGAAAAGAACGTAATCAGTTCAGGGGACGCATACTATTTCCAAGGTGGCTTGCCTTCATCAAAAGCAAAAAACGGTCCCTCAATTACACTCGCAAGCTGGAACAATATGTAAAAGATTATTTTACTCCGCTGCTAGGAGAAAAAGATTGTACACAACTTAAAACAAGTGACATTAGTAAAGTTAGAAGCTTTCTTTTAGGAGAACTAATCAGAAAGCAATGCGAAGAATGCGAACTTGCAACAACTTGCGTCTACTGCAAAGAAGGATATAGAATTAAAGCAGGGAATCATAAAGGGGGCTTGCTTGCTCCGAAGGCCGTAAAGAACATTAT
>Ga0208245_1001157_pt1 | contig 17283 bp, 17 predicted proteins | sample RifOxyC1_FD_184035 | JGI IMG/M metagenome (GOLD analysis project Ga0208245, IMG submission 184035) | Soil microbial communities from Rifle, Colorado - Rifle Oxygen_injection C1 (SPAdes) | ecosystem: Environmental > Terrestrial > Deep subsurface > Rock core/Sediment | place: Rifle, Colorado... | reverse complement strand
TCGTGGTGTTCAGGATTTCTTCAACGTTCGTTTTGGTCAGGTTCGTCTGCTTTGCAACGCCATCTACCAATTGGGTCTTGTTCATCGATTTTCCTCCAAGGAAGGTGATCATTTAATTTGTCAGCATCGCGAAGTCAATCCGCAAAAACTTTTCAGAAGGCGAATTAGAGTCAAGCCCAAAAAAAGAAATTCTGCTAAACTAAAGGAATGTCGCTCCCCACTGCTCGTCCGCAACTCTATCGCATAAAAGCCTTCCATGTAGCCGAGAAGCTTCGTTTGAAGGACCTGCGTGAACGTTTCACGAAGCAGCCTCTGGAATTTTCCAATTACGAAATGATCGTTCGGTATGCCGAGGATTCTTACCTCTTCGTTTACAATTATGGGTCAGTCGTATTTTTCAATGTTGCCGATGAGCTTCAGGAGCGCGAACTGAGTTCGATTCAGGAGTATCGGATTCCCTCCGACCAAGGTCTTGCGACGGATGTTTTCTTTTTGGAAGTTCCTGAACCGGCGGCTGCAAGCGCTTCAGTTTCGGGGGGCCCGGGTGCGGGCACGAAGGTTTACTTTGATCGAATCGTTGCGCCGGCACTCTCGCACGAGATCATCAAGATCGCCTGTATGTTGCTGGCCGAAAGCACCGCGCTTGAATACTACGAAGTCCTGATCGAGAACCTGCTGGAGAAGACGAATCGGTTTTCGAAGAAGCTTCAACATCAGGGGCGGATGCTCGAAAGCAGCGAGGACTTGATTAAGTTCATTGGTCTTTGCCTCGATACGAAACAGTCGATTATTTCCAACCTTTACATTGTCGACTCGCCGGACGAGACCTGGGAAAATGTCGAGCTCGATAAGCTTCATCAAGACATGAAGTTGATGATGGAAGTGGATACCCGTTACCGAGCCCTTGAATACAAGATCAAAATCATCCAGGAAAGCGTCGATGTGATCGTTGATCTTTCAAAATCGAAACGCGAAACTTTACTGGAATTGATCATTATTCTCCTGATTGCTTTTGAAATCATTCTAACGCTCATTAAATGGAAATGATTCGACAAAAATCCTTGCAAAAGCCGCAACTTGATTTAGCGTAGTAGATAAGACAGGAAGGTTGATATGACAAAAGCCGATCTCATCAATATCATCGCGGAAAAAGCCCATCTCCAGCACAAGCAGGCGGAGCTCGTTTGCAACATGGTTTTTGATATGATGGGGGACGCATTGAAACGGGATGACCGCATTGAAATTCGCGGCTTTGGTTCATTCGTCAACCGCAGCTATGGCAGCTATCAGGGCCGCAACCCGAAAACGGGACAGATCGTGCAAGTGCCCCCGAAGCGAGTGCCTTTTTTCAAGGTCGGGAAAGAACTCAAGGAAATGGTCGATTACGACACGAATCGTAAAGTGGCCGATGCCGCCTCTGGCAGCACAACCTGACTTTTTGCCGAATCACCCAGTTCTGGATCGAATAAAATAAATCACGCCTACGGTTCCCGCGAAAACAAACCGGTACAGCAGGTACTGCGCGAATCCCTTACTCTGGACATTTCGCATGAAGCCGCCGATTGCAAGTAGACCTGAGAAAAAAGTCACGATCACGGCCATCGTGAAGGAGAGCCAGCTCAGATTCGCCATAGGTTGAGAAGCATGCAAATCGAGACCGCGAAGGTGCACTGCCGCGCTTCCGGCGAGGACCGGGAGAGCTGCGAAAAACGCGAATTTTGCGGCAGCTTCGCGATTATAATTCCGACCGAGCGCTCCGATCAGAGTTCCGACTTGCAGGCCGCATCCCGGGATGAGCAGTGCGATCTGAGTAACGCCGACGAGCAGGGCATCCAGGCTGTTCCAGTCTGCCATCGCCTTGTTCTTTCTGCTGAAGGAATCGACGAACCAGAGCGGAAGGCTGAAAACCGCAAGGCTGGCCGAAATCAAGAAAGGATTCCAGTTCATCTCCGAAATGGGGAGACGGAGATAATACCAGGCGACCGCAACCGGCAAACTCGTGAGAATGATGAAGATCGGCATCCGTTCGTCGATCATCATGGGCCGCTTGCGGAAGATGATGACTTGAAGAAAAGAGGAGGTCATCGCTGCCCAATCATGGCGAAAGTAGACCAACAATGCTAGGAAAGCGCCCAGTGTTAAAGCTCCGGCGAACGCGCCTTCCGGAGCATCCCAACCGATAATGTAGGGGACCAAGGCGTGGTGTGCGCTTGAGCTGATCGGTAAGAATTCAGTGAAACCATGAATGACGCTGTAGACGATGGTTTGAAACGTACTCATTGATTCATCTCTTTCTCAATAGTCGGATTTTCTGCAGTTTAACGGAGATTGAAATTGACCGCCCGCAAAATTTTTCGGAAATCTTTTCCATTGACCTTAACATGAAGGATCATGGATATACGATCCCTAAGGTCCGAATTGTCTCATGAGGTACGACATGCCCGAAATGAAATTCCTGGAGCTGGCGAAAAAGAACCGCGTTTTTCAATTTATGGCTTCGGTGAAAATGGCGGTTCCCCTGATGCTTGGACTTGCGGTGATCGTGGCGATCGGAACGGTCGTCGAGAGCCGCTATAACGCACAATTCGCCGGGATATTGGTCTATCGGAGCAGCTGGTTTGAGGCTTTGATGGTTCTGCTTTGGATCAATATTCTTTTCGCCACTCTTGCGAGGTTTCCGTTCAAGAAGAAGCACACCGGGTTTGTCATCACTCACATCGGTCTTCTTGCGCTTCTGGCAGGGGGAATGATCACCGGACGGTACGGCATCGACGGTCAACTCCGGATCGTCGAGGGACAGTCGGGCAACCGCGTTGTTTTGCCCGAGCTGACGCTCGAAGTAGGCGATCTCAGCCAGCACACCATCGCAAGTTATCCGATCAAGCGCGGGGTCGAGATGCGCACGGGTTCGGGGCTCCAGTTTTCGGGTCTGAAAAAAGCGGGCCTCGTGGTCGAGAAGTTTCTCCCGTTCGTGTTCCGGGAACAATCTTACATGAGCGCTCCCGCCAGTTCCGATATCCGCGATGTCGCCGTAAATTTTTCGCTTAAAGGGCCGATGTTCGGCCCGGCGGGTGATTGGCTCCATTCCAAGGACCGACCCGAGGGACAGATGGGACCGACCCTGTTTCGACTCGTTGTTGACGGCCCCGCCGGCGCTCCGAATTCAAAGATCGTGAAAGAACGAGTAGACCCTCGCATGCCGCCGAAAGGTGAGCAGGGCGGCGGAAGCGGAGCCCTGCTGATCGTAAAGGACACGTCGGGAGCCGAGCTTGCCAAAATCAGCCTTTCCGATCTGAAGAGAAAGTCGCGTTCGGTAAAGGGGGTGACTATCTCCCTCGTGAAGACTTACGAACAGGCCGTCGTTGCTGAAAACCAACTCGTGGATCAGGGCGGCAAGGGGGTCAATCCCGCAATTGAGCTGAAGCTCCAGCAAGGCCGGGACGGCAAACCCGTGCGCGAGATCTCGTTTGCCAATTATCCCGACTTTTCGCTGAATGGCGGAGCCAGTCTGGGGGTTTTATTCCAGTATGTTCCGGGAAACGAGTTGTCCGAAACGCAGATCGAATTTCGCGTGTCTTCCCAGGATCCGAGCCGCGTGACCCTGGCCCTGCTTAAAGATGGAAAGCGCACTTTCTCCAAAGCCGCCAAAGCCGGCGAAATCATCGAAACCCCATGGATGCCGCAAGGCGGGCACGGTGGGATCAAGATCGCGGTCGAGTCGATCATACCTCGCGCGATTTTGACCGATAGCGTCCAGCCCATTGAGATTGCCCCCGGCGCGGCGCTACCCGAGAGCGCAATTTTCGTCAGGCCTGAATCGCCTGATTCGCCACAAAATACGGGAATCTGGCTCGTCGAGGGCGATTTCAAAACTTTGCGGGCGGGACCAAAGACTTACGAGCTGCACTACGGCTCGCGCAGATTGGATCTGCCGTTTTCCCTCGCGCTCGAGAAATTCGAGAAGATCGATTACCCGGGGTCTGAGATGCCGATGAGCTTTCAAAGTACTGTCCGGGTAAATGGAGAGGGTGAACCGGTTTTGATCTCGATGAACGAGCCTCTCAAATATCTTGGCTACACGCTTTATCAGTCGAGCTATGAGCTCGGGCAGGGAGGGCCCTCGGCCTCCATTTTTTCCGTGAACAAGGACCCAGGCCGTCCGGTAAAGTACGCCGGCAGCCTGATCCTTTGCGTCGGGATCATGATTTTTTCGATCATGAAAAGTGAGTGGTACAAAAAGAAGCATAAAGGGGACCGCATGAAAAAGTTCTTTCCGGCTTGCGTGGGGATTTTGTTGTTTGCGGGCGGACTGCCTTTCGCTCAGGCGGAACAGCCCGGCTCGACGGTTCTTTCCGTCAGCGAGGCTTCAGCCAGATTCAAAGCGTTCGCGGCCAAAATCGATTCGGCTGCCGTGGCGGAAGCCCCGTTGCAGAGCAGGGGACGAGTTAAACCCTTCGACAGTTTTGCTCGGGAAACAATTGTCTTTTTGACCGGGAAATACTCGATGTCGGGACTGGATGCCGGTCAGATTTACCTCGCGCTGATGACCTCGGATGTGGCGCAGCAGGCGGAGATCGTCAACGTTCGTGATCCGGAGCTTCGTACCGAGCTTGGCCTGACCAAGGCTCGTCGGCATTATTCCCTCCAGGAACTCGAATCGAGCCGCCTTGAGGAATTGGCCAAGCCCGCCTTGATGAAACAGGAACGGAATGCGAGGCTCTCCGCCCGGGACAAAGCGACTCTTGAACTGATGCAGCAGGTTTGGCTCAGCCGAGGGGTGATTTCGGGACGCCATTTGATCGACGGGCTGACTTTTCCCGGGGTCGCCGAGCATCGTCGATCAGGTTCCATGGCGGATTCCCTGGCGGGTTCTCCGGCGATTGAACAGGCCCAGCAGTATCTCCGGGCGCTGTCGGCGGGGGACGAGACCCAGGCTAGGCAGAGTGCCGCCGCGTTCCTGGCCGCCGCGAAAGCGCAGCCCATGCCCGAACTGTTCAGCAAAAACCTCGGGAAGCTTGGCCTCGAGGTCTGGTACAATCATGCTCACATCTTTTTCTGGACGGCGATCGCCTATCTCCTCCTCGGGATTGCCCTGATTATTCCGCATGTGCGCAAACGGCTCGGCCTGAAAACGGTCCTGGGAATTACCGCGATACCTCTCATGGCCCATATTGCTGGTTTTGCCGTGCGGGTCGTGATCACCGGATTCGCGCCGGTCACGAATATGTACGGAACCATGGTTTGGGTTGCCTTCGGCTTGGTGCTTTTCGGCGCGTTTCTGTTTTTGATGTATCGCAACTACGCCGTCATGGGCGGAGTTCTGATCGGAGCCGCGGCAACGCTGCTTCTAACGGAAAACCTGCCGCTCGTCCTGAGCCCCGACATGGATCCCATTGTCGCGGTGCTTAGAAATAACTTCTGGCTCACCATCCATGTGCTGACCATCACGATTTCGTATGCCGCATTCACGATAGCGATGCTGATCGGCAATGCGGCTCTGATTCGCGGGATCATTTCGGGTTTGCGCGGCTCGCGATCGTCGCAAGCGCTGCAAGCCGACGAAGCTTTTTACAAGGAATATGGAAATCTGACGTATCGAGTCATCCAGATCGGCGTCTTTTTCCTGACCGCGGGGATCATTCTCGGAGGGATCTGGGCCGATTATTCCTGGGGCCGCTTTTGGGGTTGGGATCCGAAGGAAACCTGGTCGCTTATTGCTGACCTCGGATACCTTTCGATTCTTCATGCCAAGTATCTCGGATGGCTCAATGGTTTTGGGATTCTTGCCGCTTCGCCGGTTGGTTATCTGCTTGTGGTGATGGCCTGGTACGGGGTGAATTTCATTCTCGCCGCAGGTTTGCATTCCTATGGTTTTTCGAGCGGAGGCGCGGCGATGGTTGGAGCTTTCGTGGGAGTTCAGCTCGCTTTGCTGGGCGTGGCTTTAGCTGTTCAACAGTTCCGCCGAGCCCAGGCTGTCGAGAAGGTGAAAAGCTGATTCCGGAATAAAAAAACCCCGGTCCGAGCCATTCATTAAATGCTCGGCCGGGGCTTTGGATTCGAAAAGATTACTGCTGCGTTTCGACGCCGAAATCGCGATCCATGACGGTTTTGCGTCCGTCTTGCTTCGCTCTTTCAATCGCTTCATTGCAGAGTTGGCGGACCTTGTCGGAGAGAACCTCCATTACCGCGCTGGATGTGTTCAAACCGGAACTGGTCTTGATATAATTTTTGACTTTTGAGGCGACGACCAGAACCTCTTTGGACGGGGTGCCTGGATTTTCGTTTGTTTCTTCCATTTGAAACCTCTATTTGCCTGCTGTTTCTACGTTTAAGAGTTCAACTTCAAACACGAGCGTCGCATTGGGCGGGATCACGCCAGCCGCGCCTCTCTCACCATAGCCGAGCTGAGGAGGAATCGTGAGCTTGCGCTTGCCGCCGACCTTCATTCCCGTCACGCCTTTATCCCAGCCCGGAATGACCTGGCCAGCGCCCAGACTGAATTTGAAAGGTTGTCCGCGATCCAGCGATGAATCGAATTTCTGTCCGCTCGTGAGCCAGCCAGTGTAGTGCACCGTAACCATGGATCCTGCTGTGGCTTCTTTCCCGGTGCCGGCTTTCGTGTCTTCGATTTTAAGTTCAGTCGCTTCCTGAGTGGCTCCAGGTGATCCTTGCTGTTGGGCAGGTTCTTTTTTGGTGCATGAACTTAAAACTAAAACGAGCGTGACTGCGATTGCAGTGAAATAAAATTTTGCGAGTTTCATTTACGTTATCTCTCCTTTGAGAATCTGTTGAGCGACTCCTGTTTTGATACAATTACACAGCTTTTTGAGATTCGCGAGGGGAGAAGTGGGCGAACACACATTGAAGCAGGGCATCAACAGCCCAGGCCGAGCCGTTGGGACAGTTCGCGGATCCATTGCGGTGTGACAGGGGTGAGGTTCGCAATCTGCGCGTGAGCCATCGAGACGTCCTGTTGGAAGTGATTCGTCGCGGTAATTGCGACGACCCAAAGACCCGCGGCGCGAGCCGAGGCGATCCCCGCCATCGAGTCCTCGAAAACCAGACTCTGTTTCGGGTCCGCACGCAGGAGGGTCACCGCCTTTCTGTATCCATCCGGTTCGGGTTTGCTTCGCGGGTAGTCCTCGGCACCCAAAATCACTTCGAACTGATCCTGGATCCCGAGTTTCGTCAATGCCCAGAGGATCTCAACCCGACCTGAACCCGAAACGACGGCGAGCCTGTGGCTCTTGCCAAGCGCGCGGACGGCGTCGACGCTGCCCGGAACCACGATCAATTCCTTTTCGAGATTTTCACGATAGGTCGCCATGATGAGATCGGTAGCCTCTTTGAGAGGCAGTGGTGGCGGATACTTGCGGTACAGGAACTCCAGAGCGCTCGCCCAGGTCCGGCCGGTGACATGAGCCGCGTCCTCGTGGCTGACGCGAGTGCCCCATCGTGAGAAACAGTCGGTCACCGTTCGCGCGGCGGTCGGTTCGGTGTCGATCAGAGTTCCGTCGAGGTCAAACAGGATGGTCGTTATCATTCAGATCCATGATAACACAGCCGCCCTCCTGCTGGTCTGTAAGATGCAGTTACCCGGTCAAAAAAGGAGATCGGATATGTTGCGCGATATCGTCAATCGGAACGTTGTAAGCGTCGAGCCTGACGCCCGGATCAGCGACGTGGCGAAATTAATGAAAGAAAAGAACGTAGGCAGTGCGATCGTCACGAGAGATGGCACGCCTGGGGGTATGATCACGGATCGGGATATTGTTGTGCGCTGTTTGGCGGAAGACCTGAGTCCGAACGACTGCATTGTTGAGGACGTCATGACTGAGTCGCCCGTGACTTGTCATGAAGAGGACGGGATCTTTGACTGTATTACGAAGATGCGGGACGCGAAGGTGCGGAGGATGCCCGTCGTTGACGATGACGGAAAGGTAACCGGAGTCCTCTCGTTCGGAGACCTGCTGGCTGTCCTGAGCAAGGAGCTGGCGGAACTGACCAAATCGACGACGATCCTCGAGGAGACCGAAGAGCTAGCCGCCTGAGCGGCTCGAGCTGAAAAAGGCTTTGATCCGTTCGAAATCGCGGGTCGAAATTGCGACGGTGCCCGGCCGGGTCGAAAGGGTTCCGACGACTTCCGGCTGGGTACTTTTGCCCCGGAGATCTTTCAGACGGAAGACAGTCGCCTTGCCATGGCGATCGGTAACTCGGACCTCGTGATACGCCGCGGGTGAGTTGGCGAGCTTATTCGCGAGTTTTTCTTCATCGATAAACTCGGCGACCTTGAACGTCGTCAGCCATTCCAGAAATGGTCCCACTTGGGCTTTCAGGGGTTTATGCTTTCGGTCTGTCCAGACATCGCCTTCCCGCTGGGCATAGAGGCGTGATTTTCGAGGCGAGGGACCAATGAACAGTTCGAGTTCGTCCACGTCATCAGCCGGAAACGTGGCCCAGGTGCGTTGACGAAGTGTTTCAAAAGACCCGATATGCGCAAGCATTTTGAGGACTGAGCCGCGGATCGTGAAGACTTCGGGGTTTGGCGGTGCGCTTGCGAAAGCGAGGCCCTGCATTTCGGCGTGCTGGGTTGCATCGCCGGCAGGGTTGCCGATTCGAAGTTCCATTTCACCCGCTTTCGAAATCCAGCGAAACGCGAATCCTGGAGGCACGAGCCCGAGCGATTCCGGAGCAGCGGTGGTGATTGAAGTCACCTTCTGGGCAGTGCTGATGGTATCGAGGAGGTGATCGATAAAAACAGTATCCGCACGCCGGTCCAGCAGGGTTGTTCCTTCCGGAGACGAAGCGAATTCCCAATTTCCGTTTTCGTTCTTTTGCAGGCGAATGGACCATTGATGATCTTTGGGATGATTTTTGGCTGCATTGCCCCCCTTTTCAACGACAAGCTGAGTTACGGTTTTGTAATCGAAACGAAAAATTCGCAGGTCGGCTACTCGCGTCGTTTTCCCTTTGTTGGAATCAGGAACGCGGGACGGAGAACAGCCGGAAATCGCGATCGCGCAAAGCGGCACAAAAAGAAGGGCTCGAAGCAGCGTGGGGCTTTTCATAGCGTTGACATCCTATGAGTGCCTCGCTACGGTTGCAAGCGTTATGTCGCAGACCATGGGACACCAAAATATCTGGAGCCTGATCGCCAGCGGGGGCTTTGCCATGTATCCGCTGATTCTTTGTTCGCTGCTGTCGTGGGCGGTTGTTCTCGAGCGCCTCTGGAGTTATCGCCGTCTTGGGCGGGATCTCAAGGGCTTTCATCTGGAAGCTCTGAACTCGCTTCTTCGGGGGGAGCGGGACGGTCTGGCCAACTTGTGCCACAGAAATGCGAATCTTCCGACGGCCCATCTGCTGCTTGTCGCACTGGAGCGCTTGAATGCCAAGGATGAGCGGCTCAGAATGCGTTGGCAGGAAGCGGTGGAACGTCGTCGGCAGCTGCTGAATCAGGAGCTCCGCCAAAATCTCTGGATACTCGGTACCATCGGGAGCGCGAGTCCCTTCATAGGCCTCTTCGGTACGGTGGTCGGTATTTTGAGTTCATTTCAGGAAATGGCACGGAGCGGGTCGGGAGGCTTCAACGTCGTGGCGGCAGGAATTTCGGAGTCTCTGATCGCAACCGCGGCCGGTATTGTTGTCGCCGTCATAGCAGTCATGGCTTTTAACGCGTTCCAGACTCGTTGGAGTTCGCTCGTTCTGATGCTGAGGGTTCATACGGAAGAGCTGGTCGAAATGCTCCAGGACACAAAATCCAGTCCCGGCCCGAATGAGCAGCAACCGCATGTCTTTTAAAGCGCTATCCAGGGACAACACAGCCGGGAGCGATCACGAGGACGGCGCGATCATGGCCGAAATCAATATCACTCCGCTCACGGATATTTTTTTGGTTCTTTTGATCATTTTCATGGTGACGAGTTCGGTGATGTCCCAGCTGGGGGTGAACGTGAATCTCCCGAAGGCAAGTCACTCGATCGCCGAGAGTCAGGCTGAGGGCGTTATCATCACGCTCCTTCCGGGCGGTAAGGTGCAGATCAATCAACGGGCGGTCAGTCTGTCGGACACGACCTTCGAGAAATCGCTGAAGGTCGCTTTTCAAAAGACTTCATCCCGGCTCGTCATTCTCGAAGGTGACCGGGAGACTTTTCTCGGATCGGCAATCGAGATCATGGATAGAGCGCGAAAAGAGGGCGCGGATAAATTCGCCATCGCCACCATGCCCGCCGCTCAGAAGAGCGAGTGACGCTCGCGCGTTGTTCGGCTATGCCGCCGATCGCTGGGACTCCACGTGCTCGAGCGCTTCATCGATTTCCTCGCGTCCGCCCTCGACCGGTTGAATGTCTTTCAGAATTTCTCCTTGGTGATTTGGCGAGCTGCTCGGCAATCCAGGTGACCCTTGCGGAACCTTGCGGCGGGGGTTGTTTCGCGCCTGACGCGACTTGGTTTGCGAGCCTTTTTTCTTTGATCTCGGCATGGGTTCCGTCCTCCGACTCTGAGACGATGCAACCCATATTCCGTCAGGCGATCAGCCCGTCTTGAAATAGATGCATTCGTTCAGTCCGCGTTTCACGAAATCCGGAATCGTTCCGATAAACCCGTAACCGAGTGACTCGTAGAAACGTCGGGCAGCAGTATTTTCTTCGGTCACAAGAAGAAAGATCCCCTTGTCTGAAAGGTATTTCGATTCAATGGCGGTCATCAGCGTTTTGCCTGCTCCCGCTCCTCGCGAATCCGGAGAAATGGCGATCAGGCGCAGGTACCCGGATCTCTGAAAAGCGCCTCGTCGGATAAACCATGCGAAACCTTGTGGCGGCCCAGAGTGCCCAGATTGTTTTCTGATGACCAGGAGGTCCGAACCGGGGTCTGCGAGTGCTTGCCTGAGGAGAACGGTGGCCGCATCTGCGCCGAAGTCGTATTTTCGAAAAAGCTCGCTTCTTCCGACCAGGTCGGCACACGCTTCAACATCAGAGTCCGTCATCGGTAAAATCGACCACGAACTCTCTTCAGAAGTCCCAGATTTCATGTTGCAAAAAGTAACATAGGGTAATCGAAAACGCTAATAATTACCGAAGCATAAGAATGAACCGAAGGGCCTTTACTTTGATTTTGACGCGGTGTATCAGTTTCGGGTGCTGATGCGACTCCGAAAGGACTTAAAAGCAGGTCCCCCGCTGATGACGCTCAAAAGCGCGTTCTCAGTCCTGTTTTGCCTGACTCTGCTGTCCATTCCTTGGGCAGGCAGCGCCGACGTCATTTCGAAATTCCAGGAAATCGAGAAGAAGGCCTTCAGGGCTTCCACGCAGTTAGTCGTCGATAACAATGATGCCTGGTATGTCCGGTGGAAGCTTCTTTCAGAAGCAAAATCCACGATCGATATCTCCCTTTATTCTTTGCACAACGACGTATTCGGAAAAGCTTTTCTCGGTTTGCTGCTCAAGAAGGCCGAAGAGGGCGTCAGGATCAAACTGATCGTCGACGCGAAGGCCACCAGTTACTTCACCGGCATCGGGAAAGATTACCTCGAGGAACTCGCCTCGTTTGAGAATGTCGAAATCAAAGCCTACAACCCGATGCTGAAGGCTGGAAGGGTGGTTGACCGGAGCGCCAAAAAACTCATGGCTTCGCTCCATGACAAATTCATTCTGGTAGACAGCCGATTTGCGATCACCGGGGGCCGGAATATCGGGCGTGATTACTTTATGGACGCCTCCGAAGACCCGCGGTCCTGGCGGGATACGGATATCGTCCTTCATGGAGAACAGGTCGGCGCTCAATTTAAGCACGCGTTTGAAGAGGAATTCGGGCATCCCCGGAACAAGACTCTGAAGAAGGATTGGTTCGGGAATTGGACGTCGAAACGCGAGCGTTTGCTCTTTGCCGCCGCGGCGATCGAACAGTGGATGAGCGGTGGAGGCTTGATCCCTGAATCCGAAGCAACAAGGGAATGGAAGGCGCGAAAGGCCTTGGCGGCATCCGGGCTTGATGAGTCCGTCTCGGCAGACACGTTCGCGCCGGACGGGCCGGATATGTACAATGACGAGATTGAGACTCTGACTCATCTCGTGGCTTATGAGCCGAGCCGCTTCGATTTTCTCGCCTTTGACGTGCCCAAGTCGATCAAGGTTCTGGATAAGGTTTCAGTCACCGCGACCCGATACGAAAACGAGATCACCGATAACGTCATCAAGCTGATTGATGGAGCGGAACGCGAGATCTATATTCAGAATCCTTATGTCGTGATGACCCCGAAAATGTACTCGGCCCTTAAGAACGCGTATGACCGGGGTGTGGACCTGATCTTTCATACGAACAGCCCGCTTTCGACCGACAGCCTGTTCACGCAGGCTTTCTTCATCAATGACTGGGGCCGGTTGATGCAGGACATGAGTCGCGCCAAAATTTATGCATTCGAGAACCGGAAGCTTCATTCGAAAGTATTCGTTTTTGACCGAAAAATTTCGGTGGTCGGCACTTACAATATGGACGCGATCAGCGAGGACATCAATTCCGAGATCGTGACGGTGGTTGATTCCGAAACCTTCTCCGAGGTCCTGATCGAGAAAATTCAATCCGACATCTCTCTCTCGCTTGATCTGACCGGCAAGACCGACCCGAGGATCGCGGCGCATCCCGATGAACCTGCTCCCGAGGCCGTTGCGCCCTGGACCACGAAAATTATTTTAAAGCTTCTCGGGAAGCTCTGGTTCCTGCGTTCCTGGATTTGAAACGCCGCGCTTAGCTGAGCGCGCATTGTGTTCGGGAATCAGCCGGTTTATATCTCCCCCTGCGTGCCTGTTGAAATCTCCCGGAGGGAAGATGTTCTCCTCGGTCAGGTCCGCGGCTTTCGGACAGGTTCTCTTCTTTTTCTTCTTTCTTTCCACTTCGAGCGCCTCCGCGTCGTGGGGCGAACGCGAACTGAGATGGGCCGAAAAATTCAGCCGGAAGCCGATCCGATTCAATGACAGCTATGCCGCTTCTGTCTGGGGCAATCTCCGCTCGACGTTGCGGCCGTTTCTGATGCCGGAACACGAAATATTTCAGCTGAAAAATCCTGAATTCGCCCGGGGCAGCATTCCCGTCGTGCTTTCGATCGCGCGGAATCGCGAGCGGGCGCCGCTCCTGATCCTCCTGCCGGGAATTTTCAGCGATCCCGCCGGGCTTGGTAATCTGAAGCTCGTTGGTACATTCGCGCGGCTCGGGTACGATGTCGCGGTTCTGCCGAATCCGTTTGGAAAAAGCTATATCAACGCAGGGCCCAAGCACAATCCCGGAAGCATTCATGCCGAGGCGAGAGTCGTGCTGCAGGTTGTTCAGGCGATCAAGAATCGGATCGGGCCGTCGCGCGTGCTTCGGACTGAACTTTTGGGAATCAGCTATGGAGCTTTTCTCTCGGCGGTCAGTCTGGCTCTTGAGCAGGATGATCTTGAGGCAGGTCGCAGCCAGGTCAGGTTGTTTGATCACCACATCACGCTCCTTAGCCCGCCTGTGGTGATCAGCAAAGGTCGCGACCACATTGATGGAATCATGGATCAGGAGGTGAATCGGTACTTCCGGTTCTGTGCAAAGTTTCTGAACCTGAGCCGCATGGGGCTGGATTTCATTACGGCTCGCAACCAGGCCGATCTCGACGAAATGAGTATCCGTTGCTCAGCAGGATTGGTCGGTTTCGCGCGATTTCAAACAGACCTGATTGCGACGGCAATCGCTCTCGACCGTGTAAGGGGAACGCACAAGGTACCCTCGCGGGAGAACGAGGCCGAATATCAGCGCTGGGCTCTTGCATTCAGGTTCAGGACCTTTTTACAGGATTTCACGCCCGACATCCTGGCCCAGCGGGGAACGGACGAGGAAACGCTTCCTTATTGGTTCAACCGGCTCGATGCTGAAGATCAATCCAGGGTACGCATTCTGACCACTGATGATGATTTTCTCAACGATCGGGAGGATTGGAACTCGTTCAGTACGGAATGGGTTCGGGACAGCTTAATCCGTCTGCCGTGGGGAGGGCATCTCGGCTTTTTCGGAATCATCGGATTCAAGGCGTTTTTTGGGGTGGTTGAGTGAAGTATGAAGAAAAAATAAAGAGGGTTGTGAGCCATCAGTATTCTGGGTAGCATTCTCGAATAGGGAAGGCCCGGTCATGTCTAAGAAGAAAAACTCGGTTTTGATTGTCGAAGACGAAGCGGATATCGTGGAAGTCATTTCCACGAAGCTGAACGCCGAGGGATTTCAGGTGTTTTCAACACCCCGAGCCCCTCGTGCCATCCAGCTCCTCAATAATCAGAAGTTCAGCTGTATTTTGCTGGATATGTCCTTGGAACAGGGCAGTGGTGAAGATGTTATCTCCGCGATTCGGAAGGATAAAACCTCCTTCAATTTTCAAACTCCGGTTTTGGTGATCAGTGCAAATCTCAACCCCGATCTGATCAAGAGAATCGGAAAGGACATTCATGGAGCCATGGTCAAACCTTTTGAGCGGGAGGCGCTCGTGGCCAAAGTGAAGTCACTTTGTCCGGCTTCGGCAGCAGGAGCCGAGCAAGGCTGATTCGCTCTTTCTACCACCTTTTTAGTTCTTGACGACACGCTGCGGCGGGCTATACGCATCAGTTATGAAATCCTCGTTTCTACTGCCTTTCCTGGCCGGGTTCTTTCTTTCTTACACGAGCTACGCAGACATTCTTCATCATGACATTCAGGTCAATCTGAGCCCTGATCAACGCACTCTGGAAGTTCAGGACACGGTTACTTTGCCGCGAACAACCGGACGGGCGCAGTATCGGTTTGCCTTACATGACGGGCTTCAGCCGGTGCCGATGACTCTGGGTGCGCAGATTGTTCCGGGTCCGGTCGAACAAAAGGACCCGCCGGTCAGAAGTTACGCCGTCGAGGTTCCGGAAGGGGTCACGGAATTGAAGATTCGCTATTTTGGCAGCATCTATCATCCCCTTTCAACGCCGGAAGAGGAGTATGCGCGAGGGTTCAGCGCCACCCCGGGGCTGATTTCAAACCAGGGGATTTATCTCGCCGGCTCAAGCGTCTGGTACCCTCAGTTCCAAAATGAGCTGGTGACGTTTTCACTGGAGGTCATGCTTCCAAACAGCTGGGACGCGGTTAGCCAGGGCGAGCGCGCCGAGCATGCGGTGAGTGCCTCGGGAACCCGGGTTCGCTGGGTCTCTTCTGACGCTCAGGACGAGATTTTTCTGATCGCCGGGAAATTCGTGGAGTACGCGCAGGATTTCGGAAACGTCAAAGCGTTTGCTTTCCTTCAGACGCCTGACCCGGAACTCGCCGCGAAATATCTGGCCGCTACTTCCCGTTACATCGAAATGTACGATCAGCTCATCGGGAAATATCCCTATTCCAAGTTCGCGCTCGTCGAAAACTTCTGGGAAACCGGTTATGGAATGCCATCTTTCACTCTTCTCGGGCCTAAAATAATCCGCTTCCCGTTCATCATCAACTCGTCCTACCCGCACGAAATCCTGCACAACTGGTGGGGTAACAGCGTTCTCGTGAATTACGAATCCGGGAATTGGTGCGAAGGGTTGACCGCCTATTTGGCTGATCATCTTATCAAGGAGCAGCAGGGCGGCGGCAATGAGTACAGGCGATCGACTCTCCAGAAGTACACGGATTATGTCTCCGAGCAGAATGATTTTCCGCTATCCGAATTCAAGGAGCGTTACAGCTCAGCCACCGAGGCGGTCGGATACGGCAAGGCCCTCATGTTTTACCACATGCTCCGGCAGGAGCTTGGGGATCGCACGTTCACGGATGGAGTGAAGCGCTTCTACCAGGAACAGAAATTCCGGAAGGCCACATTCAGCGACCTGCAGAGCGCCTTCGAAGCCGTTTCCGGACGGAATCTTTCCAGAAGTTTCGAGCAATGGGTGAACTGGACCGGAGCGCCCGAATTGAAAGTGTCCGGCGCGGTGACGCGTCCCACGCGTGACGGATACGAGCTTACGGCGGCAGTGGAGCAGCTTCAGGCGGGCGCGGTTTACGATCTCGAAATTCCGCTCGCCGTTTCGCTGGAGGGCAAAAGCACGGCTTATCAGACCCGGATTCTGATGAATTCGCGAGTTCTCAAGTTCAAGATCCAGGTTCCCGGTCGGCCCTATCGGCTGGAAATCGATCCGGAGTTCGATCTTTTTCGCAGGCTGAACCGTTACGAGATCCCGCCGGCCCTGTCTCAGGGGTTCGGTTCAAAAAAGGTTCTCGCTGTTATTCCCTCAGGCGCTCCGGGGCAAGTTCAGGAGGCTTATCGCAAACTCGCGAAATTCTGGCAGAGCGATTCCGAGTACGGAGCTTTTGAAATCAAGTTGGACAGCGAGATCCAGGAACTCCCGGCGGATCGTTCAGTCTGGATTCTTGGGGCCGAAAGCCGCTTCGCCGGGATTGTGGAGCAGGCTGTCGCCGAATACGGAGTCCGCCTTAACGAGCGCGAACTCCGGGTCGGCGAGGCACGGTTCGACCGTGCTCAGCACAGTTTTGTCTTGAGTGCCCGACATCCCGGAAATCCGGCACAGGTCATTTCCTGGGTCGCTGCCGATCCGGTGGATGCCGTCGAGGGGCTGACGCGAAAGCTGCCGCATTACGGTAAGTACAGCTATCTGGTGTTTGAAGGCGCCGAACCCAAGAATGTTCTTCAAGGCATCTGGCCCAGTATTCATTCTCCCATGTCCATTCCAGTCGCGCAGCCGGATGGCTCGGTCATCGCGGCTTCAAAAGCCAAGCTGGCGCCGCGTCCTGCTCTGATCGAGATGCCGGCCATGTTTTCGGAATCACGATTGCGGGCGACCGTCGATACGTTAACTCAAGAACGCTTCAAGGGGCGCGAGCTTGGAACTCCAGAACTTGACGAAATCGCGGAATACATCGCCTCACAGTTCAGCGCTTCCGGCCTCCGACCCGCGGGCGAGCAGGGTTACTTTCAGAGCTGGAGCGAGGATCTTGGAGCTCCGAAAGGCAGGAGAACTCTTACGAACGTCGTTTCAATGATTCCTGGCCGCGATCCTGGTCTCGAGCCGCTGGTCGTGGGCGCGCATTATGATCATTTGGGCCTTGGCTGGCCGGATGTTCACGAGGGAGATCAAGGTAAGATTCATTCCGGCGCCGATGATAACGCGAGCGGAGTGGCGATTCTGCTCGAGGTTTCCCGATACTTTCAGCAGCAGGCCAGGAATGGCGTTCTTCCCGAACGGAACGTGCTTTTCGTCGCTTTCACCGGCGAGGAAGCGGGACTTCTGGGTTCGAGACATTTTGTCCGAGCCTATTCTC